>Ga0209064_1002943_pt1 | contig 16591 bp, 14 predicted proteins | sample Inofromicrocosms_FD_187498 | JGI IMG/M metagenome (GOLD analysis project Ga0209064, IMG submission 187498) | Mouse cecum microbial communities from Vienna, Austria - Inoculum for glucosamine and mucus D2O microcosms (SPAdes) (version 2) | ecosystem: Host-associated > Mammals > Digestive system >... | reverse complement strand
CGCCGGTGTAGACCAGCAGGTTGACGCTGTTCCCCAAGTCCGCCGCCAGCATCTCCTGGAGGTCGGCGGTGCCCATGCCGCTGCGGGACTCCAGGTCCGTGCCGCACATGTAGACCATGAGGGTGACGGTGTCCCGGCCGCCGCCCAGCAGCTGGGTGTACTTTTCCCGGGCCCCCGGGGCGACGGTTTCGTCCAGCCGTCCGGTGTTGGCCGGTTCCTCCCAGCCGCCGGAGACGCTGCCGCCCCCCAGACTGCCAAGCAGGGCGCTGAAATCCGGCCCTCCCGTCTGGCCGGAGGAGCTGGTCTGACTGATGGGGGCGCTCTGTCCGCCGCCGGACGAACCGCCCAGCAGCGCGCCCACGCCGCCGCCGCCCCCCAGCAGCAGCACCGCCAGCAGGATGATGAGTTTCATCATTCCGCCGCCGGAGCCTTTGCCGCCGCTGCGGGTACCGCCGGAGCTCCGGCCGCTCTGACCGCCGGAGCCGCCCACCGGCCCGGAGCCGAGGCCGCCGCCGTGCTTTTCCACCTGTCTGGCCGGTCCGGTGACATGTTTCTCCCGGCCTCTGGGTCTTTGTCTGTCCATAGTAAAAACCACTTCCTTTTTCCGGCGCCGCCGGAATTGTAATCAGCTTATTATACAGACACCCGGCGGGAAAAACAATGCCTGTTTCATGTTCATCAATCAAGACAGACAGACGGGCCGTCAGCGAACGCACGCTTCCCGGACTCTGCGGAGAAAGGTGCTGTGAGAAATGCCGAGTCTCTCCGCGGCGCGCCTGGAGGAAATTCCGCCGGCCCGCCACTGGCGTGCCAGCTCCTCGAAGCCCTCCGGGGTCTCTATGCGGCTGCGGCCAAACCGCACCCCCCGCGCTTTGGCCTCCGCGATGCCCTCCGCCTGACGCAGGCGGATGTTCTCCCGCTCTGTCTGGGCCACATAGCTCAGCAGCTGCAGGACGATATCGGAAATCAAAGTGCCGGTGAGGTCCCGGCCCTGCCGAGTATCCAAAAGAGGCATATCCAGCACCACAATGGCCGCTTTTCGCTTCTTAGTGATGGCGGTCCACTGTTCCAGGATTTCCTCATAGTTCCGTCCCAGGCGGTCGATGCTCTTGACCGCCAACACATCCCCCTCCCGCAGATTCCGGACCAGCCGCTGATATCGAGGCCGCTGAAAGTCCTTTCCGGACATTTTCTCAATCACGATATGTTCCTCCGAAACGCCAAATTCGCGCATGGCGGACAACTGGCGCGCTTCGTTCTGATCCTTCGCGCTGACCCGGACATATCCATAAATCGTGCTCACCATAATCCCCACCTCCAAAACAGTCTGAGCGGCGGCCCAGTCGATTCGCTGCGGTCATCGTTGTTTCAGTGTAGCTTGTCCGGTGGAGTCCGTGCAAGGGGGTTCCTTTGCCGGCGCCCGCCGGGCATAGCGGCGCAAATGGAAGGGCGGGGGCGGCAGACAGCGCCGGGATGTCCGGCTCCACGATGAAACGGAAGGTAAGGTACTTCACCGGGAGCGTGAAAAGAAAATCGCCCTTGGGCACAAAGCAGATGACCGCGAGAATGAGCGGCCCCAGCAACAAACCGCGTGTGAGACCGGGGCGGTATAAATTAAGCAAAAATTGGAAAACCTCTCCGTTAAGAGAGGAGGGCGTCCCTTGTCCGGGAAAAAATCACAACAGCGGCGGGACCTGGCGGGACAGCTCTGGCTGTCTTACTACAACCGAATACTCTATGAAAAAGGTATCATCACGGAACAAGAGCGCAGCCGGATGGCATTGAAAATCAACAACTGGAAAGCGCCGGCGCTCTGAGCTGACAAGAGGCTGCGGAATTTTTCGCGGTCCCTTGCTTTTTTTGTATTCTGTGATATACTGCAAACTAAACATGATAAAACGAAATCAAAAAGGAGGCGAGTCATGGACCTGCACAGCATCCGTCAGTCTCTGAGGACCAAGTCTATTTACGACATCCCCCTGCGGGTCACCTACTACGCCCGGGTGTCTTCCGAGAGCGGCGAGCAGCTCAACTCTCTGGGAAACCAGATCACCTATTATGAAGATTTCATTCGCAAAAATCCTGCCTGGGAGTTTGTAGAGGGCTATATTGACGAGGGCCTGTCCGCCGCCACAACGAAAAAACGCGAGAACTTTCACCGCATGGTGGAGGATGGAAAGGCGCGCAGGTTCGACCTCATCATCACCAAGGAGATTACCCGGTTTGCGCGAAACACCCTGGACTCCATCCAATACACCCGTGAACTGCTGAGCGCCGGGGTCGGGGTATTTTTCCAAAACGACAACATCAACACCTTTGACGAGGACTCGGAGCTCCGCCTGACCATCATGTCCGGTATCGCCCAAGACGAACTGCGGAAACTGTCCAGCCGCGTCAGATTCGGCCATGCCCAGGCAATCAAGAAAAGCGTGGTGCTGGGCAACAGCCGCATCTTCGGCTACGTCAAGGACGGCGGCCGGCTGGTCATTGACGAAGACGAGGCGCCTATGGTGCAGGAACTCTTCGAGCTATATGCCGCCGGGGATTACAGCATGAAGCAGATCGAGACTCTGTTCTGGAACAAAGGCTATCGGAACCATAACGGGAAAAAAATCGCCCACACCACCATGTCCGGCGTCATCTCCAACCCGAAATACAAAGGCTACTACGTGGGCAACAAGGTCAAGGTGGTGGACCTGTTCACCAAGAAGCAGAAATTCCTCCCACCGGAGGAATGGGTGATGTTCAAGGACGAGTCCGGCGAGATTGTCCCGGCCATTGTCTCCGAGGAGCTGTGGGACCGGGCCAACGCCATTCTGAAAAAACGCAGCGAGGATGTCAAGGGCCGCCAGGGCATCTGCAACCACGCCAACCTCCTGACCGGCAAGCTCTACTGCACCCACTGCGGCGCGGCCTATTACCGCCGGGACTCCGTGGATAAAACCGGCAAGAAAAACAGCAAGTGGGTCTGCTCCGGAAAAATCAAAAACGGCGCGGACTCCTGCGGCTCCTTCTCCGTCTACGAAGACGACCTAAAGCCCCTGCTGCTGGAGGTTTTCCGGGAAACGGAGACTGACGCTGAGGCGCTGATCGAGGAGTATATTAAGATGTACAAGTCCCTGGACCAGAGCGGGGACCTGCAAAGGAAAATCGGCGCCCTGGAGCGGACCATCGAGACGGCGGAGAAGAAAAAGCAGAAGCTTCTGACCTTCAACGCCTTGGGGGAGCTCTCCGACAGGGATTTTCTCACCATGAACAAGCAGTGCGCCCAGGAGGCAGCGTCCGCCCGTCAGGAACTCCAGGAGCTGACCCGGCAGCGGGATTCCGCCGCTGATTTTAAGAAACACATCGACACCATCCGCCGGGTTCTCCGGGAGGCGGAGCGGGACGCCGCCCAGGGACTCATCAGCAAGGAATTTGTGGACAAGTACATCGACAAGATTTTTGCCATGCCTCAGGACGACGGTTCTCTCCGCCTGCAAATCAAAATCTTCACCGGGGAAACCACGGACAAGTACCTGCAAAGTCTTCGGGCAAGGGCTGCGGGCCGCCCAGAATGCCCCGGGCAGCTCGAAGGCCGTACGGGTCACACGTTCAAGAAGATGATCGAGTCCTACGAGAAGTCCCTGTAACTTCCCGCTGGAGCAAACGGGGGGGAGAGGCTTGCGCCTCTCCCCCAGTCTATCCAAAAACGCGGATACTCGAAAAGGGCATCCACGTTCTGCTTTATAAATAAGGAGCGTCCTGCAGGCGGAATCCGCCGCGCCAGCTTTTCTTTGGCGGTATCTCTCCTCATACATATGAAAAAGTCTGCCTCTTAGCAGACCTTTTCGACAGCCTGAAACCGTCTCCGCCGGTCCCTTTTTCAATTCTCCGCGAATTTCAATTTGTCCCGGTCGATCTGCTTTTGGTAGCGGTCCTGTTCCGAGAAGACGCAGCCGCAGTATTTCTGCATATAAAACCCCAGCTCCCGGGCCCGCTGGTTCCCCGCCCGGAAGTTCGTTCGGAAGTCCCGGTACAGGAACGCTACGCCGTATTGGGCCGCGTACCGCTCCGCCGCCCGGACGATGCCGTCGTGGTCCTGATAGAGGCTGGCCAGCAGCGTGGTGGTAAAGGCGGCGAAGCCGTTTTCCGCGGCGTACCGCGCCGTTCCCTCAATCCGGTGCTCGTAGCAATAGGCGCAGCGATGGTCCAGGTCCCCCGCCACATGCCGGACAAAGTCCCGGAGACCGTAGTCCTCCCGAACTCTGGTCTCCATGCCGATGGCGGGGGCGTACTCCAGCAGACAGTCCCGCCGGGCCTGGTACTCCTTCCAGGGGTGGATATTGGGATTATACCAGAAGGCCACGGGTTCGATGCCCTCGGCCCGGAGCGGGTCAATGCAGCTCAAAGAGCAGGGGGCGCAGCAGCAGTGCAGCAGAATGGAATCCATAGGAATGCCTCGTTTCTCCCTTGAATAGAATCAGTATAGCACGTCCCGCGCAGAGATGCAAGCGGCAGGGGGACAGGCCATTTTTAACGGTTTCTTTACAGATTTCCAAAGGATTTCCGATTGCAAATTCCGTCGAAACCGTGTATGATACCAAAGAATGTGATACCCTGCGGTTACCACTGTCATCACGGGAGGTAATCGTTTGCCTGAAGGAGGAGCGCAGTTTGAAAATCGGTCTTGACGTGGGTTCCACCACCATCAAATGTGCGGTGCTGGACGATGCGGACAAAATCGTATACAGTACCTATGAGCGGCATTTCAGCCACATTCTGGAAAAGGCGGAGGAGCTGCTGCGCCGGGTGGCGGAGAAATACGTCCCCGCCGGAAGGGCGGAGCTGGCCATCTCCGGCTCCGCCGGAATGGGCATGGCGGAGAGCGTGGGCGTGCCCTTTGTGCAGGAGGTGTTCGCCACTCGCGTGGCGGCGGGCCGTCTGGCCCCCGGCACCGACGTGGTGATTGAGCTGGGGGGCGAGGACGCCAAAATCCTGTTCCTCACCGGCGGCATGGAGGTGCGGATGAACGGCTCCTGCGCCGGGGGCACCGGGGCGTTCATCGACCAGATGGCGACGCTTTTGAAGATGACCGCCGACGATATGGACGCCGCCGCCCTGGAGGCGGAGAAGACGTATACCATCGCCTCCCGCTGCGGCGTCTTCGCCAAAAGCGACGTGCAGCCCCTCATCAACCAAGGGGCCCAGGCCAAGGACATCGCCGCCAGCATCTATCAGGCGGTGGTGAACCAGACCATCGCCGGCCTGGCCCAGGGGCGGCCCATCCGGGGAAAAGTCCTCTATCTGGGGGGACCGCTGACCTTCTCCCGGTGCCTGCAGGAGAGCTTTGACCGGACCCTGGACGTGGCGGGGACCTGCCCGGAGAACAGCTTGCTGTTCGTGGCCCTGGGAGCGGCCTTCTGCGCGGACCAGACCTTCGACTTGAAGGGGCTGGCGGACCGGCTCCGGGAGCGGGGCGCCTCCGAGACCTACCGGAGCCAGCCGCCGCTGTTTGAAAATCAGGAGGAGTACGCGGCTTTTCAGCAGCGGCATGCCAGGGCGAAGGTGGCCCGGGCTCCCTTTGGGGCGGACTATTCCGCCCCCGTTCACATTGGCGTGGATTCCGGGTCCACCACCGTGAAGGTGGCGGTCATCGACCAGGAGGCCCGGCTGCTCTTTACGGACTACCGGCCCAATCTGGGCAACCCCGTGCCCCTGATCCGGGGGGTGCTTCAGCGGCTTTATGACGAGCACCCGGCCCTCCACGTGGCCTCCGTCACCACCACCGGCTATGGCGAGGACCTGGCCAAAAACGCCTTCCACGCCGACTACGGCGTGGTGGAAACGGTGGCCCACTTCACCGCCGCCCGGCACTTCCTGCCCAACGTGGACTTCATCATCGACATCGGCGGCCAGGACATGAAGTGCTTCAAGATCGAGAACGGGGCCATCAGCAACATTTTCCTCAACGAGGCCTGCTCCTCCGGCTGCGGCAGCTTTCTCCAGACCTTTGCCCAGGCCCTGGGGCACGACGTGAAGGACTTTGCCCAGCTGGGCCTCTTCGCCCGGCGGCCCGTGGATTTGGGGAGCCGCTGCACCGTCTTTATGAACTCCAGCGTGAAGCAGGCCCAGAAGGACGGGGCCAGCGTGGAGAATATCTCGGCGGGCCTCTCCATCAGCGTGGTCAAAAACGCCATTTATAAGGTAATCCGGGCCTCCAGCCCCGAGGAGCTGGGGCGGAATGTGGTGGTGCAGGGAGGCACCTTTTACAACGAGGCGGTGCTCCGGGCCTTTGAGAAGGAGATGGGCGTGGAGGTCATCCGCCCGGACATCGCCGGACTTATGGGGGCCTTTGGCGCGGCCCTTTACGGCCGGAGCAAGGCCGCCCCCAACCAGACCAGCGCCCTGCTGGACCGGGAGGCCCTGGCCGGCTTCTCCCAGGAGACGGAGAGCCGGGTCTGCGGCCTGTGCGGCAACAACTGCCAGCTGACCATAAATACCTTCGCCAAGGGGGAGACCTTCCTCAGCGGCAACCGCTGCGACCGCCCCGTCACGGGAAAGGCGGACACCGGGGAGCGGAACCTCTACGCCTATAAGCGGAAGCTGATTTTGGGCTATAAGCCCGTCCCCGGCAAGCGGGGAAAGATCGGCATTCCGCTGTGCCTCAACATGTGGGAGCTGCTACCCTTCTGGCACGCCTTCTTTACGAAGCTGGGCTTCGCCGTGTACCACAGCCCCCTCTCCAGCCGGGACCTCTACCTCAAGGGGCAGGCCACCATTCCCAGCGACACCGCCTGCTTCCCGGCCAAGCTGGCTCACGGGCACATTCAGTTCCTCTCAAAACTGGGACTGGACGCCATCTTCTATCCCTGCATGACCTATAATCTGGACGAGGGCCTGGGGGACAACCACTACAACTGTCCCGTCGTGGCCTACTACCCGGAGGTCATCGCCGGGAACTGCCCGGAGGTCAAAGAAACCCGGCTGATCTACGATTACGTGGGCCTTCACCGGCCCAAGGACTTCACCAAGAAAATCCATGACATTCTCCGGCGGTACTTTCCGGACCTCACCCGGGCCGAGGTCCGGGAGGCCAGCGACGCCGCCTATACCGAGTACGCCCACCACATGGCCCAGGTTCGCAGGGAAGGAGCCCGGATTATGGACCAGGCCCGGGCCGAGGGCCGGCGGATCATCGTTCTGGCGGGGCGGCCCTACCACGTGGACCCGGAGATCAACCACGGCATCGACACGCTGCTGACCCGCTTCGGCGCGGCGGTGGTGACGGAGGACTCCGTCTCCGGTCTGGTGAAAAAATTTCCCACTGCGGTGCTGAACCAGTGGACCTACCACTCCCGGCTTTACGCCGCCGCCAAGTACTGCTGTGAAAACCGGGACTGCGACCTGGTGCAGCTGGTCAGCTTCGGCTGCGGCGTGGACGCCATTACAACCGACGAGACCCAGGCCATTTTGCAGGCCGGAGGAAAGCTCTATACAGAGCTGAAAATCGACGAAATCACGAACCTGGGCGCGGTGCGCATCCGCCTGCGGAGCCTCTTCGCCGCCCTGGAGGAACAGGAGTGAGCCTATGATGGAAGCGATGCAGTATCCCAAATTCACATCAGAGATGAAGAAGACCCATAAAATCCTCATCCCCAATATGGCCCCGGTGCAGTTCCGGATTCTGGCCGCGGCCATGGAGCAGGCAGGCTACACCTGCGAGCTGCTGGAAAACTGCGGCAGTCAGGTCAGCGAGCTGGGGCTCAAGTACGTACATAACGACACCTGCTATCCCGCCTTGCTGGTCATCGGCCAGTTTCTGGACGCCCTGGCCTCCGGGAAGTACGACCTGGACCACACCGCCCTCATCATCACCCAGACCGGCGGGGGCTGCCGGGCGTCCAACTACATCCACCTGCTCCGCAAGGCCCTGGTGAAGGCGGGCTATCCCCAGGTGCCGGTGGTCAGCCTGAACTTCTCCGGCCTGGAGAAGGACTCCGGCTTCCCCATGACCCTGCCGTTTCTGCGCAAGCTCCTGGCGGTGATCTACTACGGCGACCTTCTGGTTGCCCTCCGGGCTCAGACAGAGCCCTATGAGGTGGAGAAGGGCGCGGCGGAAGCCCTCCAGAATCGGTGGCTGGAGACCATCTGCGGCTGGGTCCGGGCGGACAGGGGCTACTCCCACCGGGAGATGAAGGCCGCCATGCCGGAGATTGCCCGGGAGTTCGCCGCCGTTCCCGTCCGCCGGACGCCAAAGATAAAAGTGGGCGTGGTCGGCGAGATTTATGTGAAATACTCCCCCCTGGGGAACAACGACCTGGAGCGGTTCCTCGCCTCCCAGGACTGCGAGGTGAATCTGCCGGGGCTGATGGGCTTCCTGCAATACTGCGCCTACAACCCCTCGGAGACCGCCCGGCTCTATGGCGGCAGCTTCCTGGAAAAGCACATGTCCGATTTCATCCTGAAGTACATCGAGAGCATGGAGAGCGTGGTCATCCAGGTTCTGAAGGACAACGGCTATCACGCGCCCCTGCCGTTCCGGGAGCTGGTCCGCCTCACGGACGGCGTCATTGGCGTGGGGGATAAAATGGGAGAGGGCTGGCTTCTCACCGCCGAGATGATCGAACTGGTTCGGGCGGGCTATGAGAACATCGTCTGCGCCCAGCCCTTCGGGTGCCTGCCCAATCACATCTGCGGCAAGGGCATGATCAACAAAATCCGGGAGCTCTATCCCCAGGCCAACATCACCCCCATCGACTACGACCCCAGCGCCACCCGGGTGAACCAGGAGAACCGCATCAAGCTGATGCTGGCGGTGGCCCGGGAGCGGCTGGCGGAACGCGCCACTGCTGCGGCGGAGCCGCCCCGCCGGACCGCACCGGCGGAGCGTCCGGTTCTGGAGCGCCGGCGGGAGCGGGCCGGGGCCATGGTGTGAGAAGGAGACGGCGGAAGACATAAAAAGGCAGAGGCCGGTGGCCTCTGCCTTTTTGCACGCCGCTAGGCGTCTTCCTCCAGACTGTGGGTCCGGAGATAGTTCAGCCAAATCCGGCATCCGGCGGGATTCAGGTGGATGCCGTCAAAATTCAAATCCGCCGGGAGCAGGCCGCCCTCGCCGGTGAGGCATTCCGCCACGTCCAGGAAATCGCACTGCTTCTCCTCCGCCAAGGTCCGGATTACCTCGTTGTAGACAAGGATGCGGGCGTTGTTCACATAGCTCTGCTTGGCCTCCTGTTTGGCGCTGACCGGGGGAATGGACTGGAGGACGATTCTCGCCTCCGGATGGTCCTCCCGCAGCCGGTCGACAAGCCTGCCGTACTGGTCGTGAAAGTTGGAGGTCTTGGTCCAGCCCAGCTCGTTGACGCCCAGCATGATGTAAATCTTTCCGCAGGGCTGGGCCGCCACGGCGTCCAGCAGGGGAACCTTCTCCCCGCTTTCGGTCTTCCAGACGTTCTTGGAGAAGACGGACTCCACCGTCGCGCCCACGGCGGTGTAAAAATGGCCGGTCTTCAGGCCGCTGTAGAGGGAGAGTCCCTCCGTCCGGGAGTCCCCCAGAAACACGGCGTCCTCAAAATATGTATCCTCCACGGCCTCGCTCTCCGCCACGGGGGAGAAGGTCCCCTCTCCGGCTCCCTCCGGCAGGGCCTTTTCCTTGAGGCCGTCCGGCTCCGGAAGGCCGGTCCCGGGCGTCTTCTTCCAAAATACGTGGATCGCCGTCTCCCGCTTGGCCGGTTCGAAGGCGCCCCACTCCTCCAAAGGCGAGCTTACCGCCGCGCCGCTGGACGCGCCGGTGGTCAGCAGCGTCACCGCCGCCAGAGCGGCCGCCACCCCGGGCAGCCGCCGTTTCCGTTTTCCCTCCATATGTCCGATTCCTTCCCCATGTATCTCCATCCCGCAGCGCGCCTCCCCCCTGAGGAGGGGCCGGGAAATCACCTGCCCTTATTATACGCGAAAACCCTCGAAAAAAGTCGAAACAAATTGTTAAAAATTTGGTGACAAATTATCTCAGATTTTTCGCCCGGAGGAGGGGGAGCGGCGGTCCGGGGCGGGGCCCCTCAGTCCCAGAGATGTTCCGGGTACGCGCCCCGGTCATGGAGCTCCCGCAGGGCCTGGGCCACGGCCTCCCGGTCCTCCCGGTAGGTCATGCCGAACCACTGCCCGGCGGAGGAGAGGACGGAGACTTGCAGCGTGCCCTCCCGGAGCTTTTGGTCCACCATCTCCGGCAGCAGCCGCTCGGCCCGGAGGTCGTCCCCGGCGGCGCGGAGGAAGTCCGAAAAATCCTGCCGGAGGACGGGGAAAATGGAGGGCATGAAGCCCCAGAAGTTCATGGACACCACCGCGTTGGGGTCCAGGAGGCGGTCCGTTCCCAGGTCCCGGAGGGTGCCGTCGGGGCAGAGCTGGATATTGCGGGTCTCCTGGACGCTCTCCAAAAAGCCCTCCCGCCGGGCGCAGATACCGCGGGTGACGGCGCCGTAAAGGCTGGCGGTGTTTTTCAGCAGATAGCCCACCATGGCGGCCTGCCCCGCCTCGGGGAGGCGGCGGAGCTCCCGGGCCATGGCCTGATAGGCGTCCAGCCCGTAAAAGTCGTCGGCGTTGATGACACAGCAGGGCTCCTCCACCGCCTCCGCGGCGCAGAGCAGGGCGTGGACGGTGCCGAAGGGGCGGGTCCGTTCCGGGGGGATGGAATAAAAGGAGGGGATGGAGGAGAAGTCCTGATGGACGTAGGCCGTCTCCACCGGGCTGCCGTCCAGGGCGGTTTTCCCGGCCAAGCGGCGGCTGAAGAGCGCCTCCATCCCCTCCCGCATCTCCGGCTTGATGATGAAGACCACTTTGTGAAATCCGGCCCGAAGGGCGTCGTAGATGGAGTACTCCATCAGCATCTCGCCGTGGGGGCCAATGCCGTCCGTCTGCTTGTTTCCGCCGTAACGGGTGCCTAGTCCCGCCGCCATAATCACCAGGGATATTTTCATGAGAACCCTCGCCTGCCTCTTCCTTCGGGCGGTTGCGCCCGGTACTTATATAGAGCTATCATAGCCCATTCTGCCCGGTTTTGCAACGGCGGGATTCCATTTTCCCGCACCGGAACCGCCGGGCCTCCTCCGTCCAGGACCAGAGGTCCCCGTCAAAGTCCGCCGGATTCTCCGGCAGAACCAGGTGATTGGTGAACCGCCCCGGATAGGCCTCCACCGCCAGGAGGAGGGTTTCCGTCTCCAGAGGGCGGGGGAGGAACAAAGACAGCAGCGCTCCCGGCACGAGGCGGCCCCGGACGCGCGCTCCCGGAGCCGTCAGGGCGCAGTAGGGCCTGGGATCCCGGAGACCCACCTGGGACTTCTGGGTGACGATCTCCGTCTCCGGCCAGCGCTCCAGCGCGCCCAGAAGAAAGGCCCGCGCCGACGGCAGGGCCTCCGGCTTTCGGGCGAAGAATTCCTCCGCCAGCCGCAGGGCCTCCAGATTCATCCCCGCACCGCCTTCTGCTCCAGGCTGTACAGCCCCGCGCCGATGGCCGTGGCGAAGGTGGCCCGCTCCGGGACGATGTAGCGGATGCCATAGAGCCGCTGGAAGTTCTCAAAATTGGGCCGCACCTGGGACAGCGTGGTGACGGAGCCGGTGAGCACCACCGTGTCGCAGCCGCAGCACTGGCAGGCCAGCACCGTCATGGTGCCGATGGCCTGGAGCACCAGATTCACCGCCCCGGCGGCCAGGTCGGCGGGGGCGGCGTCCTCGGAGAGGTTGCCGAAGTTGGCGGCGGTGAGGGTGGGGTCCAGGGTGGCGGCGGGGTCCGGGGTGATGTCCTGGATGGTCAGGTCCACCTTTCCCAGGTCGCCCTGCTCCGCCAGCTTTTTGATCTGGCCGAAGCGCTCCATGTCCACCAGCTTCCGGCAAAGGCCCCCCAGGGTGCCGCCGCCGATACCGCTGCCGCAAAGATGCCGGACGCCCTTGCCCCGCTCCGCCCAGAGGAAGGCGGTGCCGGTGCCCATGGTGGCCACCACGGCCCGCTGCTGCCCGGACATAGCCAGGGCCCCGGTGCCGCTGGCGGTGAACTCGTCCACCGTACAGGTGGGCAGGCCATAGATGTCCCCCTCCACATACGAGGCCCCTACGCCGGTGAGAACCACCCGGCCCACGTCCCCCAGGGCGAGGCCGTTGCCGGAGAGATAGCTGCCGAACGCGCCGTAGAGGCTGGTGAGGGGGTCCTCCGCTTGAACCCGGAGGGTGGAGAGGAGACTGCCAGTATGGTCAAGCCCCACGATTTTTGTGGTGGTGCCGCCGATGTCAATGCCGAGGATGGTTTTCATAAGCGCGTCCTCCTGTGACGCCTGTCCGAAAAAGGGCAGACGGAATCTCCCTGCCATTATGGGGCAAGGGGGAAGAAAAGTCAACCAAACAAATGGAGGCAATTGGGAAATTGTGCAAAAAAACGGGCCAAGACCGTTTTTCCAAAAGCCTATGGATTTTCTGCCCGGACAATAATGTATTAAACAAATGTAACGCGCCACAAGGAGGTGAAACTGTGCCGCAAAAAAGCCGTGCTGAGTATTTTCGGGAACGCAGAAAAATCCTGAAACAGTTTTCGGTTCTTTCCCAGCGTGAACGGGTGGAAGCGCTGGAGGCGAAGCTGAAAGCGCAGGGAAAGACCAAAGTGCAGTGGTTTGAGGAAAAAGTGGACGAAGAGCTTGGCAAATAAAAAGGGGTCCGCCCCCTCCCAGCAGAGTCGAGCGGAACCCCTCCAACACCACTCCCGAAGGATTGGCAAATCCATTATGCCACAACCTCCGGGAGGAATCAAGGAGGTTTTTATGGATTCGAAAATTTTAATGGAAATGAGCGACATCCAAATGGAACTGGCCGGCTGCACCGGCCTGATTGCCGTCATCGCCGACGGGCTGAGCGCCGTTTCCCGGGAGTGCTGCCTCTCCGGCGAGGGAGGACAGCGGTATGCAAACGCGCTTTACATCACCTATGACGCACTGTCAGGCATGAGCGGGAAGCTCCGCGAGCAGCTGGACTGCGCCAGAGAGCGTCCGGCGTAGTCAAACGGGTCCCCCGTCCGTCTTTGGCGGATGGGGAAGTTTAGGAATTTTGGGCAGATTGTTTTAATTGCACCCCCATTTCTTATGCTATTTATGTATTGCTTTCCAGAAAATGAACGATTATAATAGTAAAGCATTTAGGCAAACGTTTGCCATGCGGACGGCGGCCAGCGCCGCCCAGCGGACGCAAAGAATAACGGAGGAATGAAAATGAGCAAAAAGTACTGCTACCTGTTCACCGAAGGCAACGCCAATATGCGGGAGCTTCTGGGCGGCAAGGGCGCGAACCTGGCCGAGATGACCAACATCGGCCTGCCCGTGCCCCAGGGCTTCACCATCACCACCGAGGCCTGCACCCAGTACTATGAGGACGGCCAGAAGATCAACGACGAGATCTTCGCCGAGATCATGGAGTATATCACCAAGATGGAGGAGATCACCGGCAAGAAGTTCGGCGACCTGGAGAATCCCCTGCTGGTTTCCGTCCGCTCCGGCGCCCGGGCCTCCATGCCCGGCATGATGGACACCATCCTGAACCTCGGCCTCAACGAGGACGTGGTGGAGGTGCTGATCCGCAAATCCGGCAATCCCCGCTGGGCCTGGGACTGCTATCGCCGCTTCATCCAGATGTATTCCGACGTCGTGATGGAAGTGGGCAAGAAGTACTTCGAGCAGCTCATCGACCAGATGAAGGAGAAGAAGGGCGTCACCCAGGACGTGGAGCTCACTGCCGAGGACCTGAAGGAGCTGGCCGCCCAGTTCAAGGCCGAGTATAAGGCCAAGATCGGGCAGGACTTCCCCACCGACCCCAAGGAGCAGCTGATGGGCGCCGTCAAGGCCGTCTTCCGCTCCTGGGACAACCCTCGCGCAAACGTTTACCGCCGGGACAACGACATCCCCTATTCCTGGGGCACCGCCGTCAACGTTCAGTCCATGGCCTTCGGCAACATGGGTGACGACTGCGGCACCGGTGTGGCTTTCACCCGCAACCCCGCCACCGGCGAGAAGAAGCTCTTCGGCGAGTTCCTGACCAACGCCCAGGGCGAGGACGTGGTGGCCGGCGTCCGGACGCCCATGCCCATCAGCGAGATGGCCGACAAGTTCCCCGAGGCCTTCTCCCAGTTTGAGAACGTCTGCAAGATTCTGGAGGATCACTACCGCGACATGCAGGACATGGAGTTCACCGTGGAGGCCGGCAAGCTCTACATGCTCCAGACCCGCAACGGCAAGCGCACCCCCGCCGCCGCGCTGAAGATCGCCTGCGACCTGGTGGACGAGGGCATGATCGACGAGAAGAAGGCCGTGGCCATGATCGAGCCCCGGTCTCTGGATACCCTGCTCCATCCCCAGTTTGACGCCGCCGTGCTGAAGAAGACCGAGGTCATCGGCAAGGCCCTGGGCGCCTCTCCGGGCGCCGCCAGCGGAAAGATCGTCTTCTCCGCCGAGGATGCCAAGGAGTGGGCCAACCGAGGCGAGAAGGTGGTCCTGGTCCGGCTGGAGACCTCTCCCGAGGATATCGAGGGCATGAAGGCCGCTCAGGGCATCCTGACCGTCCGGGGCGGCATGACCTCTCACGCCGCCGTGGTGGCCCGGGGCATGGGCAAGTGCTGCGTCTCCGGCTGCGGCGAGATCAAGATGGACGAGGAGAACAAGAAGTTCGAGCTGGCCGGCAAGATTTTCCACGAGGGCGACTGGCTGAGCCTGGACGGCTCCACCGGCAACATTTATGACGGCGCCATCCCCACGGTGGACGCCGCGATTGGCGGCGAGTTCGGCCGGGTCATGGGCTGGGCGGACAAGTACCGCCGCCTCCAGGTCCGCACCAACGCCGACACGCCTCACGACGCAGCCCAGGCCCGGAAGTTCGGCGCCCAGGGTATCGGCCTGTGCCGCACGGAGCATATGTTCTTCAACGACGACCGCATCCAGGCCATCCGGGAGATGATCTGCTCCGACACCGTGGAGCAGCGGGAGAAGGCTCTGGCCAAGCTGGAGCCCATGCAGCAGGGCGACTTCGAGGGCATCTATGAGGCCATGGAGGGCCTGCCGGTCACCATCCGCTTCCTGGATCCCCCGCTGCACGAGTTCGTGCCCACCGAGGAGGCCGACATCGAGGCGATGGCCAAGGAAATGGGCAAGACCGTGGCGGAGATCAAGGCCATCATCGCCGGGCTCCATGAGTTCAACCCCATGATGGGCCACCGCGGCTGCCGCCTGAGCGTCACCTTCCCGGAGATCGCCAGAATGCAGACCCGGGCTGTCATCAAGGCTGCCCTGAATGTGCAGGCCCGCCATCCCGAGTGGAACCTGGTTCCCGAGATCATGATTCCCCTGGTGGGCGAACTGAAGGAGTTCGCCTATGTGAAGAGCATTGTCACCGAGGTGGCCGACGCCCTGATTAAGGAGGCCGGTTCCAGCCTGAAATATAAGGTGGGCAACATGATCGAGATTCCCCGCGCCGCCATGTGCGCCGACGACATCGCCCCCATCTCCGACTTCTTCTCCTTCGGGTCCAACGACCTGACCCAGCTGGTCTTCGGCTTCAGCCGGGACGACGCGGGCAAGTTCCTGGACGCCTACTATGACAAGAAGATCTACGAGAACGATCCCTTTGCCAAGCTGGACCAGCACGGCGTGGGCCGTCTGATCTCCAATGCCGCCCGCTGGGGCCGGTCCACCAATCCAGGCCTGCATCTGGGCATCTGCGGCGAGCACGGCGGCGACCCCGCCAGCGTGGAGTTCTGCCACCGGATCGGCCTGGACTATGTGTCCTGCTCTCCCTTCCGGGTGCCCATCGCCCGCCTCGCGGCGGCCCAGGCGGCCATCAAGGAAGCCTGAGCGCCCGCTTCCTTCCGTTTATAAAACGCGCCGTGGAGCTTCAAAGCTCCACGGCGCGTTTTTCAAATCAAGAAAAAGCCGGACGCCGCCTTCCGCGCCGTCCGGTTCTTTTTACAGGTCCACCACCGTCACTTCGTGCCCCGTGCGGGGCAGCAGTTTGTGAAGCACGTCCGCCGTCCGGAGCTTCAAGCTGCTGGTGCAGATGCAGGGGTGACAGCTGAGATACTCCGCCTCATAGACCTCCCGTTCCATCAGGAGACGGACGCGGTGCTCCCGGTCGTTCATCAGCCCCAGGATGGTGGCGGAACCGGGGGTGCAGCGCAGCAGCTCCCACAGCGCTTCTTCCGGAGCGAAGGACAGCCGGGCGGAGCCGATCTGATGGGAGAGGTCCTTTGTATGGAAGGGCTTATCCGGCCCCATGCAGAGGAGGTAAAACTGCGTCTTCTGCCGGTTGCAGAGGAAGAGGTTCTTGCAGATGGGCACGCCCAGGACCTGGCTGACGGCGGCGCACTTTTCCATGGTGTCGGCGGGCTCGCTGGACACCCGGTCGTACTCCATGCCCAGCTCCTCCAGCAGGGCGAAGGCCGCCGCCTCCTGGGGCGGCAGCTCGCCCTCCGGCCGGGCATTGTGGTAAAGCGGTGAAAGTTCCATATTCGCGGTTCCTCCGTAGCCGCCGCTCTGTCTTGGATGAACTCCAGAACGCCAGAGCGGGCAAAGGCTTGTTTGGGTGCGTTTCTTCTTCA
>Ga0209064_1002939_pt1 | contig 16614 bp, 17 predicted proteins | sample Inofromicrocosms_FD_187498 | JGI IMG/M metagenome (GOLD analysis project Ga0209064, IMG submission 187498) | Mouse cecum microbial communities from Vienna, Austria - Inoculum for glucosamine and mucus D2O microcosms (SPAdes) (version 2) | ecosystem: Host-associated > Mammals > Digestive system >... | reverse complement strand
AATTTTAAATCAAGAAGGTTTAAAAGTAAGCCAAAAGAGAGTTGCAAGAAGAATGAAGAAACTTGGACTAAGAAGTATTATTGTAAAAAGATGTAATCATAATGGGAATAAAAAGGTAGATGATAAAAATAAAGAAAATCTATTAAAACAAAATTTTAAAGCAGAAAAACCAAGTGAAAAATGGGTTGGAGATATAACATATATGTATATGAGCTTTTTTCCGATTCCGCTGTGATTTCCCACATACTCTGCCATATCTCTGAGATCGGGAAGCCGTTCTATTCCGAGCATATCTTCAATTATATCGCGGTTGTCCAAGATAATATATTTTGCAGCGGAACCATATTCTTCACCGTCATCAATCGACGCTTTCAGCGAACAGTAAAATGTGAGCCTTGTTTCGGCAGCGTTTATTTTCATTTGATTGATATCTTCAAGTACCTCTGAATAAGCCGAATACTTTTTATTCAGCAAATTTTGTTCCAGGTCTATTTTAATTTCCTCCCTTGCATTTGTAACGGCAAGGTCGAGCTGATAGGCGTTATAAAGACTGTCTCTTTCGTTTAGAAGCAGAATCATGCTGCTTCCTATATCACTGTCTGAATAAAGCTTTACACTGTATTCCTCATCTTCATTGTCCCGGAGCCCCAGCAGTTCCGGCGAACCTTGATAACCCACAGTTCTCAATTCACGGTAAATTATATGGTAATTTGAGGTCAAATCAATAACCGCAGTTTCTCCGCATTTGTTTTGCACAACAGCGTTAATCATTATAAATATTCCTTTCCTTATTAAAGTTTACTGCCCTAAGTCCAAAGCGTCGGATTGCCATTACATTACAAATGAGTTCGAACATTTTCGGCGCAATCAAATCTTTATCCGCAAGATCTTTTACGGTAATATGTTATGTGCCGAGATATAAATCCTTTGCACAGCAGAATAAAGCATAGGCATTCTCTGTGCTGTTTTGAAGCTTGATTGCGTCAAATCCGATTTTATTTTGTCCGACTTTATGCTTTGCCTTCATCCAAAGTGAATATTCCGCTGTCAGCAGATATACGGCGGACATGAGAGCGTAATCTTCTTAGTTCAGCTTTTCGATTGCTTCTGTAAAAGCAATCCGATGTTTTTCATTATGGTAGTCCATAGAATTTTCCTCCCTTTTCTTTAAATAAAAAGGAGCCGGCCGTTCTGACGCTGTGCGTCCGGAAACGATTGGCTCTGAAAACAAAAAATGCAGATAGATCTTTACTTCTATCTGCACATTTTGTCTGTTATTTAGTTATTGTGAAAGTTCAATCCCTTTCTCAAAGGGAAATTGTCCATTTTATATCTACGATTTCGATTCTCGAATTTCGCCGCCTGAAACGGCGAAAACCCCGATAAAATCGGGGTTTTCCGGGACAATATCTTTTTTATTGTCTTTTGCTGATGGAGGCGACGAGAGTCGAACACTTGTAAATATACTAATAATACAACGTATTTACGTGATTTATTTCATTAATACGACACTAAGTACGACACTTGTACCAAAAAAACTATAAAAATAAAGAAGCCATGCAATAAAAATTACATGGCTCTTTATTTTGTGAAATTAATCACATACAACGACATATGTATTATATCACTTTTAGTAAATTATGTCAATACATTTTATAACATTTTTTTACATTTTCTTTTCTATCTCGGTATGCAGACGCTTTGAGAAATTATCTCCCGCAATGCCGTTCTGAGAATATCCCCACTGCCCGAGAAGATAATTTACTGCTCGCAGCGTTCCGTCACCGAAACATCTGTTCTTATCCATTCCATATTTATGTAAGCCTAACTTCTTAGCAAGCAAGAGCAATTCCTTGAGATTCAGCACCGATGAATTTGTGTCACCTTTCTCACTTCCGCTATTGTCCATAATCGGAAGCTTATCAGGCTTCTCCTTTATGCCCAATGTTTTTACTATTCCCTTTGCATAAGCTTCGGCAAGTTTTCTATAGTTTTTCTTAATAAAATCAGCGTCCTTTTTATTATCGACAAAACCGCCCTCTAATAGTACTGCCGGGGCTTTTGTTTCCCTGATAATAGCAAAATAATCTCTGTTATTACTGTCGAGCTTTGTTTTAATTCCTCGGCTTGACATGATCTTCTTAACTTCTTCATTTATATTATTTGCAAGTGTTTTAGATGTGCCGCCTACTATTGAGTGATATACTTCAAAACCTTGACCGCCTCCTGCATTGAAATGAATGTCAACCACCAAGTCAGGATTATATTTATTACACATAGCCGTTTTACTGTTCATATCAGTGTCTATGTCCTGAGTACGCGACAGTTTGTAATCTACACCATATTCGCTTAAAAACTCCGCAAGTGCAAAAGCTGTTTTTAGTGTATATTCCTTTTCAATTATATAATCTTTTGCGCCTGGATCTGAACCGCCGTGTCCTACTCCTATAAATACTTTTTTACTCATATTTTAAACCTCTTTCTTTACAAAAATGCGCCCTGTTGTTTTACAGAACGCATAGACTTATATAAACTTCATATTGACATATTCCGACAAATAATGTATAATTTTCTTTAAGGGCATACCATAACGGTAGGCGGTCAATCCTTGCTCCCGGAAGGGAGTGATTTACTATGAATAATTTTGTTACATGGAGTGAATTACTCCAGTTCGCATCTGTCTTTATAGGCTTTGCAACATTTATGTACGCAATCTTTCATAATAAAAGGAAATAACCGCCATACTCTCACATAGGCGGTTATTTTTATAAAATCCACTTAATGGGAGCGACCGTCTATCGGTGTGCTCCTTTTTTATTATTATACACTATTTACAAGATTATGTCAACTACATTCATGTTATTCTTTTAAATTCATAACTGCTGCCAGTCCTGCCGCAACTGCTGATACTGCAAGACCTAACGCCGCTGATTTTACTGTTAAGTCTGTTGCGGCTATATTTACAGCTATGTATCCCACTGCTGTTTGTATAAATGTTCGTATTGCTCTTTTTACACATGGTTTCTTAAAAATGTTCATTTCAATGCCTCCAGTTCTTCTCTTAATGTTACTGCTTCTGCTTCCAATGCTGATAGCTTAGCAAAATCCTCTTCGGATGGATTTCCTGCCTCCTTGGCTCTTAATGGTCTTATTGATTCAAAATCAATCTCTGATAATCTTGCTTTAATCTCAGCCGTTCTGACTGCTTTCTGCCTTGCCTGTATCTTTTCCTCATCGGGTATCAGACTGCCATCGATGTATTTGTACATTGACAGGTCAATATCTGTTCCTCCGGGTATTTCTCCCACTGAAGCTGTCTGAATGATGTTTCCGTTTTCATCTGTTTTAATCTGCATACTTATTCCTCCATTTTTTATTTACTGTACCTATGTTTTTTAATAATCGTTATATTATTTATGCACTTCCTTTTCCAGGTCTTCTATTCTATGATTGGCAACCTTTAACTGTTCCTGTATTAAAGGAATCTTTTCTGCAAAATTGTTATGCTTGTCTACTTTCTTTTCGAGCTCGTGCAGTCGGTAATTAGTCATTTTCGATGATACCAGTATACCGCTGAGTGAACCTCCTAAGGTTCCCACAAGCGCGATTAAAGCAACGATTATATCTTTCATATTTTCTCCTTTTCTATAGACTAAAAATTTTCACACTGCTTACATATCCTCCACCCGGAACAAGCTGCTTGAATGACAGCGCAGTACCCGATAACGTACAGTATATACAACTGTCAAAGAATACTGTTTTTGTTGCGTATCCCCGGCATGAATGAACATAGGTATTTCCCTCTGCCACGTACCCTACTGGCAGTATAAAGCTTGCCTGATGCGTATTGCCATCCGTATTAGATAAAACTGCGTCCACTTTAAGTGATGTGAATTTATCTGTTAAACCTGCTATTTCTACTGTCAGCGGTTCGGAAGAATTTGAATTGCTCACATCCGCAAGAAGCAGTCCGCTTTTTGTTTTAATATTATTGACAACTAATCTTCCACCAGTGGTAATAGTCAGCATTGGTTCGTTACTGCTGTTTCTGACTGAAAAATTACCCTCAGCTCCCCATTGAAGAAATCCAAGTGTTTTTGTACCTTCTGCGCTTCCGTCACCAATTTCAGCCCTTATGCCCAGCGAACCATAACCTGTATTTCCCCTTCTGATAATTAACGGTATAGTATTTTGATTATGTACCACTGTCTGTGTAAGTTCTGTGTTGCCGCCTATTGTTCCGCCTCTTTTTGGGTAAAAGGACTGAGTTATACCATTTATCTGACTGTCCGTATACTGCTTCGCATTACTTAAGGTTACCGCCTGGGCATTCTCATCGAAAGTCGCTTTTATTACGGTAAAAGTTATTGTACCCGCCGCTTTTGTTTTTTCAGTAAGTGAAACTATAGTAAAATCGGACGAGCTTGTTAATGTATAATCAATATTTTCAACAAGAATTTTCCCATCAAGATTCAGTATCAGAATATCGGAATCAGGAGTATACTCGGGCATTTCAAATTTAATTATACTGATCCCCGAATTTACCTGCTGGGATTTTGTATAAGTAATAAGACGGGTATTGCACGCAAGTTCTCCGGTAAGGCTTTCATACCAAGCATTAAAAGCGGATTCTTTCTTTTGCATATATTTATTAAAATCTGTAGTGGCTTTAGTATAATATTCTGTATACGCCCTTTTGTACTGTTCAAATAATTCTGATGTGTCTACCTGATTTATTAAACCGGTAACCCATCCACATTCACTGCTCCCTCTCATGTCTGTTATATTGCTCTGTGTGAGCCTTGTCGCATTAGCCGGTATAGTTATCCTCGCAAGACATAGTTCCTTTATATTTTCAGTATTTTCAAGGGTGGGTGCCGCAGTTCCTGATCCTTTCTTTAATACAATCCTTATGCTTCTTAACTCAGAATTGTACTGAAGCACAACTGAGTCACGCCTTGTGCTTGCCGCTTCAGCTTCTGAAACACTAAGATTATGAGCCGAATCGTTTTTTATCCAGTGCCCTTTAATAACCGCCCTGCCAGTTCCAATGCTTACCGACATTCCTCCGGCAGCTGTAACTTTAAACTTATCCCCCACGTTTTCATTAATTCCATCTCCGACAAGTCCCTCAAGCATTGATGACAGCTGGTCCGAATTGTATTTCCTGTCACCGTTCAATGAATCGAAAAAACCGCTTGTAATCATTCGTTTACCTCCTGTTCAAATGTAGGTATTACCGAAAATCCTGTGCTGTCTTCGCTCTCTGTAACTTCCGTTATTCTTACATCTGCAATTATTCCATACTCGTTTTTTATTGTCACTATATCGCCAACGTCATAATCCTGTTTGTATTTATACATATTCAGATTTTCTATTGTTACAGAAAACGTAAACTTGCCTCGTTTTTCCGATAACTGTTCCTGACCCTTATCATAAAGAGCCATCATATAATTATCATCTGTCATCACAATATCGGACTTAGAGGAAACACTGCCCGCGTCAACAAATATTTCCCGGCGCTTTTTGCCCTGAGAACCTCCGAGTATTGCTTTTTTTCTTTGATTTCCCTCGCCTTCCCCGGCAATATATGCGGTATTGGCGTACTCTGTCATGTCCATGCAATATTCGCTGTTAATCAGATTATCAAAGTCAGGAGAAAAAACAACTATCGGATTAACATGCTGTGATTCTGAATGGTCTGTACCTTTATACAATTCAAAATACAGCTTTTCTCTAAGCACTCCGCCGCGCTTTACAAGTCTAAATCCCATATCATATTTTTGACAGGTTTCATAAACAACAGTAAGCATATTTTCACACGTATACTGTACCCCAATCGGATCTTTGAATCCGTTGTCTGCGGTTCCGGGGTCAATCTGCACCGCCCCGCCGCTCATAATTTCACTTATCGCAACACCCCCGTCGGGTATGGAGAAAGGAAATTCAAATCGGCTTTCAAGAGCGCTGAATAATATTCCCGTTTCTCCTGTGTCCCTCCAATATGGGTTTTCACAAAGAATTGATATTACTGCTTTTTGTCCAAGTTCAAATGAATTGTAAAAGCAGGATTCAACATAACCCTCAGTAAATACATTCATGGTATCGCTTATGTAATAAATCTTCACCTTACTGTCAAGTACAAAATATGAATTTAATGCAGTTCTATTTTTTTCAAGCGGATTGTTTATAACTGCTGTTAAAATTATATTTCGCTTTTCCACATAACCTGATACACGGTGCGAACCGTTTCCGGATGAAAACCTTGAAAAGTTAAGCGCGGCGGCAGGTGGATCAAGTCCTGTTACGTCAATAAGGGTATACGCATTTGATTCGGAGAAGTCCAATACTGCACCTAACGAGGTCTCAATTTTTAATTTAAACACTTTAAATCACTCCTTATTTCAATCGCAGCAGATTCTTTGACTGTCTATATATCTCAATGCGGCTAAGGGCTTTAGGACTATTATTTGTCTGATTAAAATTATAGTTATTTACAACTGAACCGCTTAGAGCATTACCGCCTGTACCGCTTGTCTTAAGTGATGTTCCACCTGTCAATAATCCGCTTGAATCAATCCCCTGGCGAATTGCATTTAACGCACCCTGCGCCATACTGCGTGCGCTGTTAATTACTTCTTTTGCTTTTTCTACAATACCGATAGCGTAACCCTCTGTAAGAAATCCACCTAATTGTTCAGCTTTTCTTGACGGGGAATTGGTTTCCGTGGTTTCTCTTACCGCCGCCATAGCAGCGCTTGCCATTTGTGCCGCTCCCGCAACAGCTAAAAAAGTCGCTTCTTCTATTCCGTCTGCAAATCCCTGACTGAACATTTCGCCCAATTGCTTTGCGGTATTACGGGTAAATTCATCCTCGGCATAGAACACATTTTCCAGCATATTCACAAATGCCGCTGATACAGTTTCATTTTTTGAAGTTATACCCTCAGCATATTTATCTCCGGCTTCCTCTGCCCCTCTTTTCATTTCCTGAGCTTTTTTGTTATTCTCATCTATCGCCCTGTTCAATCGTATATGCTGCGCATCGATATCCTCCTGAGTTATTACAGTATTGCCTTCTTTTACAGCGTTACGCATATTCTCATATTCGGTTCGGATATCATCCTCCTGCTTTTGCAGCATTTCCTTAGTACCTGTTTCACAGGTAACAAAACCGTTGTACAAATCATCAAGAGAGCGCCTTATACTATCGGTATCCTTTGAAACTATTGCCGCCGCTACTCCGTTATTATTCGTAATAGACTTACTATATCTATAAAATGTTTCTTCTGAAGTCCTTAAAGACCCTTGCAGTTGTTCTTGTTGTTCAATAAGTCCATCAATCTTACCCTTAAGCTCAGTTTGAGTATCTCCTCTGGTTTTACCTCCATTATGTCCATACTTTTCTTCATAATCCTCAAGGGACATAGTTAAAAGATCGACATATTCAAGTTGAACATCAGCTATCTCCTTATTAATATCCTTTAATCCTTGTTGGTTTTCTGCAAGCTTCAGTTTTGAATCTTGAATATTCTTCTGCGCTTCCATGTAGTGACTTTGTTCAGCATCAAGAGCAGCTTGCGCTTCTTTGATAAGAATTGTTTTCTCAATTTCTTTCTGAAGTTCGGAATATTTATCAATTACTCCGTCAGTGATTCCGATTTCAATTCCCAACGCCTCGGACAATTCTCCGGTGATAACCCTTGCCCGGTCTTCATACCCTTCTTTTATCTTTCCGTTTTTATCAACTATAGTATCAAGTTCTTCGGCAAGACGCTGATAATAATCAAACTCTGCTTTATTATCCTCCAATGCCGCTCTTCTTGATTCATCCCATTCATCACAGCTTTCTTTTAATTCCTTTGAACGGTCAACCAACGCTTGTTCTTCATCCGACAGTTTAGAAAAACTTTCTCTCATTTCATCAACCGGACTTGGCAGACTTTCAATTGCCGTAGCCAGTCCCGCAAAGGCTGATACGCCTATCGTTATCCATCCGACCGGATTGGTAGCATTAAGCAGTGCTTGTGCCTTTCGATATGCATCAACAGCCTTTTTTCCAATCGTCAACGCTTTTGTTACTCCGGTTGTGGCCACTTTATATATGGTAAATGCTGTTGCAAGTCCGATAACGCTGGATTTAAAAAGTTCTGCGCTTTTTCCGCCGCTTTTAAGCCAACCGGTAAATTCATTTAACTTCTTACCGATTTGAGAAAACAAATCCATTAGTCGCTTTAAACCGTCCATTCCGACTTTAATAAAGCTTTCTATTTCCGACTTGTGCTCATCAATAAATCCAGCCACAATGTCCGCAAATTCTGTTCTTGCATTCTGAAAAGCAAGTTTTATCTTATCCACACCGGATTGTGTCTCCTCGTATGTAGCTTCTACTGTTCCTGTTGATGATTCAAGCAAATTTAGAAATTCTTCATACTCAAAACGTCCGCCGTGTATTGCGTCTGCCAAATCTGGACCTGCTTTTTTCCCGAAAATCTCAATCGCCTGAGCGGTAGCGCTTGCAATGTCAGGACAAGCGGCGATATCTTCAAGGGTTTGCTTAAATTCAACCCTTGCGTCCTTTCCGCTTTTTGCCCAGTTTGCGATAGCGTTTTTCATACCGGAAAAGGCAATCTCGGTGTTTACGCCCGCCTTTTCCCAGCCTGAAAAGATTGCTATACTGTCCTTTGCCTCCATTCCCAGCGCTCTCATAGGAGCGCCGTATTTTGTTAAGTATTCAGTTAATGAATCTACGGATATCCCGCTTGCCTGCGCCGCAAGTGCCAGGGAATCAAGCAAAGAGGAATAGTCTTCCGCTTCAATCCCTGCATCCCCCATAGCACGGCTTACTAGCTGTACGGCAGTTTTAGCGTCCGAACCGGTTATGTCTGCAAACTTCATAAACTGTGTTGTACATTCTTCAAGTGCTTCACCTGTAAAGCCGAATCTTGTATTAACTTCACCAAGTGTGTCCCCAATTGAACCGTAATCGGCGACAACAGACTTTGATACTTCCTTATAGGATTCCTTTAGATTGTCAGCGGCTTCACCTGTTGCACCTGTTGCTTTTATTACATTGTCTATGCCCTCGTCATATTCCAAATATGCGTCCTTAACAGCCGCCCCGATGTCTTTAAATCCTTGTACTACATTCTTAATAGCAGTCGCCGCTAAATCAGCAAGAACGCCTTTCATTACTGTAAATCCCTCAGAAAGACTGCCGGCTTCTTCAACTGTTTCTTCCAATGAATCATCAAGATTCTTTACTTCTGTATCAAAATCTGCCGAAGCTTTTTCTGCTTCATCGGTACTGCTTTTCAATTCTGAAAGTCTGCCGTTATATTTCCTGATCTGCTTTTCAGTATTACCCACAGCCGCTTTCTGATTATTCATTTTTATTAACAGCGCCTGTGCTCCGCTTGAGGCTTCCCCCTGCTGGGCAACAGTTTTTTCATACTGCTCTTTTAATACTTTCAGCTGGCTTTTCTGAGCACTCAGCACTGTATTAAGCTGGGTAAGCTTTGCGCTCACTCCGTCGGCTTCGTTTTCCCAATTGTCCAATTGCGCAGACGAAGCTTTAAATTCAGAATTGGCTAACCTAATTATATTTGAAGCTTCTCTAAATTCCTTTTTTAGGGAAGCTATATCGGCTTTAAATTTTATGGTAGTATCGTTTTCACCCATTTTATCACTCCTGTGCTTTAATACCAGTTTTTTGCCGGACGTTCGATAATTATTCTGCCACCGCGTTTATACATTTTTTCTCCCCTTGATATGTCCACTCCGTTTTCTTCATTCTCCTTGCGCATAAGGTATTCAACATACCTTTCAAGCATTAGAAAAACTTCCCCGGCTTTTTCCTGCCTAATGGATATAGGAGTAAAGCCGGGAAACTTCTCGCAAAGCAAAATTATAATTTCAAATAAAGTATCATAAACACAACGGTCTTCACTGTTGTCTACTTTTTTTTTGGGAGTTTAGAAAATACTTTAATAATTCCCGAAAGGCTGTATTTTATCAGTTCATAAATAAACTCAATGAGTTCATCAAGTCTTGTGTTTTTCAGTTCTTCAGATGATATTTCCGGAATTGTACCCTTAACAAACTTTTCAACAATATCAAATGAATCTGTTATAAGAGATGCTATTTTATTGATGTCATTTAAATCGTTTAAATTTTCAATACTAAACCTTGAAAACGAATCCCCGATGAATTTTATCAAATCCTCTGCCGTGCCGTATTTAATACAAGTTCTTTTTACTTCGTACACCTTGCAGACGGTTTCCGTATCAGATTTGTAAATATTAAGTTTAATTGACATTTTTATTACCCCTCCTTTATAAATTTACGTGTTATAGTCATACTGTCCTGAACATTATTGCGCGAGGAATAAGCCTTGATTGTTTTTGTCTCTGAAATGCTAAATGGTTCTGTGTATTCAATCGTTGTTTCATTTCCTGCTTTCGGCTCTGTTCCGTCCGTTGTATAATAAGTCGTTACGCCTGGCATTGAATTGGCGATTGTGACAACAATTGTTCCTGCAAACACTGATTCTGTCGGGAAAATTTCGGGCGCTCTTGTAGTATTTATTGCATAACCCCTCAGCGTATCAGGTGTTTGAACTATGTCAAAGAATGTTTCAAAATTAATGCCTCCATAACGTTCATCGATAACAATTGAACGCGCAGAATCCTTAGTTTTAGTAAATTTATGTACTGTTGATACGCCCTTCCACGTAAGTTCTGTATTTGTTGTATCAGTACTGTCATTCTCTGTATTATTTTCCTCGTCCGGGATAGAAAACTGACCCTTATAGCGCCATACATAACGGTGCTTTCCGTCTGTTCCTTTAGTTCTGTAACCTATGGCAAAATATTTATTAGCCCTTGGTCCTTCTATCAATGCGCCAAGCATAGAATCAAACGCCTGTCCCGTTATCTTAGCATAGGTTTCCAGGTCAAGAGGCGCTACTGTAAGCCCAAGCTCATCAGCACCTACGGATGAGACCACCAGCAGCGGCTGATTATCGTAATAACTCGGGGAACTGCTATTTTCAGTGGATCGTTTTATCTTGGCAATCGGCGCAAGCGGCATTACGGGTCCAGTCACAAAATTTTCTGCGGTATCAGCAATAACCTCGGCAAATACAAGATTATCAACGCCGCGGTATTCAAAATATTCTTTTTTCATTTTAATTTCCTCCGTTTTTTAAGTATTTAACTTCAATACCTCTCCCGTCATGGGTCTGCTCATCGCTTGTAACGCTGTATCCGTATCCTGATACAATAAAACCTGCTTTTCTAAGCAGGTTTTTAGCTTCACGCAGTTTTATATATACCCATTCGGGATTTGTACTGTAAAAATTAACATCATAATTGTATATGACTGATGTTTCATGATTATCATAAAATGATTCCGAATCCGAAGCATTATTCCAAAAAGTAAAAAAATGCTCTGGATAAGGCTGCTCCGGAAGAAGCGAGCCTTGAAGCATTACCGGATAACCAAGTTTGCCGAGGGTTTCAATCAATAAATCCTCCATTAACTCCCTCCGTTTATCATTCTTTGTACAACTTTCTGCACCGCCTCATTAACGCTGTTTTTCTGTTTTTGTCCGAATTTCAAAGCTTTTTTTAGACCCTTAACCGGGGCGTATCTGGGAGAACCATACATTAAAAATACAGGTGTGAGGCTTATTTTTCGGTTAAAGCCTACTTCTAATTCGGCTACGTCACCGTTCCATTTTATATCTGTCTGCGCTTTTACAGCGGATAAGCTTTTACCAGTAGAATATTTGCCCTTTGCCGGCAAATTAGATTTACGCATTGCTTTTTTAATACCCTCATCCGTAATCGCCTTTGCCTGTTTCATTCCGCCGCTTACAGCACGCTTCAAGCCTTCGTCTCCGGCAAGCTTATCAAGCTGATCTAAAAGCCCGTCAAAACCGTCAAAATTCATACTTACCGAATTTTTGCCCATATCAAGCACCGCCCTTTACAGCCCGTACCTTAAATACTAAATATCGGTTTACCATTTCAATGTTTTCAGGCGTTCCGAGTATCTCATAGCTTTTACCGTGAATATCCTTTAGTACACAATCCGCAGTAATATCAGGACGGTATCTTGTTTCTATTACGGCAGTATCTTCAACTGTAAGGACATCGTTGACGTTTCTTTCAGTTCCTCCGAAAGACCGGAAACAGCAGTGCATTATCTTCCCCTTTTCAGGTATGACCTTTTTGGCCGAACCCTTTACGGTTACAGTTGACGGTATGTACAGAAACATTACAGTGTTATACGGCAAATGAGGTTTAAACGTCATTCTTTCCTCCTTAGTTCCAAACGTATTTGTAATATCATGTCTTCAACAAGCCTTCTTGTATTGCCGCCTAACGTCTGTAATCCTCTGTTTTCGTAAAGGTCGGATATAATTATTAACGCCGCTTCTTTGGCTCTTGAGTCATCACGGGGATAATTATCACCAACCGAACCGCATAAATAGCGGTCGGCGGTGTTTATCATTCGTTCCAGCTGAGCTGATACAGCCGTATCATCATAATCAATACCGAGATAGCTTTTAACTTCTTTGGCAGTTAATAAATCAGCCATACGGCATTCCCCCTTTATTATTCTCCGGACGGAGCGGCGGCAGTATTAGTATCTATATAGCCGTTTACCCATGAATCCCTGTCAAGTTCTGTATAATCATCACGCACAATTGCTCTTATCAGCGTCATGTTATTTTCAAAAGCGTTAAATTCACCTATAGAAGCAGTATCTGAAGCTTTAATTGACATTGACTGTCTGTCCCATTTTCTTATACCCGCTTTAAGGTCGCCGACAATAACTGGTATTTTTGTACCCGCTGAAGCCAGTATTTTATTAGGAATCACCCTGATAGGAATCACAACAGTACCGCAGCGCAGCTGAAGCTTCGCTGAATCTGTAGGATCGGCATTCAGAAGCGGTCGTCCATTTTTATCCTCAAGCGTATCGAAATAATTCAAACCGTCATCATTTGTATAAATTTTAATCCCGCCCTTATATGCCTGACCGAGAGTTACATTGACTGCTTTCTTAATTCCGTTTATGTCTTTAAAATTCTGCTGCGTTTTTGACTTTATAATATTCAGTATTTTGGCATTGGAAGTCGCCACCTTTGATTTTCCTATCCACTCTGTAATGACCTGAATTATGTTAGCTGAGGAATCTGAAATTAAATCATTAGATACTGGCATAAACCCTGCTCTGTCCTGAATTGAATATGTAATACGTTCAAACTGCGGCGCTGTTAGCTTTCCGGTAATAGCGCCGTTTTCATCAAGGTCTGTAAAGGTATCGGCTTCACCTTTTTTCTGATATGTTCTTGCCCCTTTATTGGTTGTAACATTAACTACATCAATATCATTAAGCAAAGAATAATCTGCCTCAGCCCACTTATTTATATTTGTCTGAATATCTTCCGGTACCGTGTAACCGCCGTCAGCGTCTACCCCCTCAGACGGGACAGCGCCCTTCATAATTGCCTTGAATGCGTCAACAAACTTTTCCACGGCGTTTTTTTCCTTGGGTTCTTTTCCTGCTCTGTCCTTAAATTGTTCACCGAGTAATGCCGGCCCCTTTGAGGCTTCAAATATTTTCTTTTCGGTATTATACTCAGTTTGCAGATTCTCGACTTCTTTCATTATTTCTGCCGCCTTAGCCACGTCCTTGTTTTCTCCGCTCATAAAGGCTTTAGCTTCCGCTGTTTTTGCTTCAATTATGGAAAGCAGTTCTCTCATTCTCTTATTCATATTTCATTTCTCCGTTTCTCTCAATTTTTGTGAATGTATCAGCTATCTGGATTTTCAGATCGACCTCTGAAACAGTATCGCTTTTATTTTTAATATCCTCCGTTGAATTATCTTCATTTTCTCCTACCGGCTTTGAAAATCCGGTACTTTTTACTGCACCGGCTCTCGGCTGTGCAGGAACTGCTACAAACGAAAGTTCATACGCTTCTTTAGCGCCATCAAGTAGCATAGAGCAAACACTTTTACCGCCTTCGCTTACTGTATAACTTCTTCCCGGCCAATGGCTGCAATAATCTTTCATATTGTCACATCCGCAAATCGAACATACCATTTTATCAGGAGAGCACGATGTACTTACTTCTTTTTTTATGCCGCCCTTAATAGATGCTATCAAGTCCTTGTTTGATTCGTTATTAAGCATATAGACCTTTGCCGTAAGCTCTGTGTGCAGTTCTCCAAGAGCAGTTTTACGGCTTCCGTCCTGTTTCAGTTCTGTATCAAATATTCTTGCAATTTGATTGTCAGCCCTGCGGTTATGATCCTTAAGCATTGTTTTTCCCGGATAAAGTTTCTTTAAATCCTGAAGCGCTTTAAGGTTAAACGGCATAAAATTTCGGTCATCCTGTTCGTTGTCCGCCATCATAGCCTTGAATACAAAAACATCCTCCGGATTAAGAGGACTTAATGTGTATTTATTAATTTTTTTCATATCCTCCGCAGAAACTTCAAGAGGCTGAACGCTCGCTGATTTACATATTATTCCCGGCACTGCATCAGGGTCGTTGAAATTCAATTTATTCTTGCTCATTTTTTCACTCCTCTTTTGATTTATACTGATTACCCGTCATTTCAACGGGTATACTTGCACCATTGCCAAGCAAACGATCTCCCCCTTCCTTTGCTCCGAGGTCAAGCATTGCCCGCGCTTCATTCGGAGTATAAATAAAATTGCTTACGCCTTGTGAAAGCGTACTTATCTGTGTTGCTAAATCAGCGCGTAAAATGCTTGCGATGTTGAACTTGAAACGATAACCGCTTGTGACTTCTTCTCGGGATAACAGTTTATACGTGAGCTCTTCTTCATACTGCTTAACGATATGTAAAAGCGTGTCAACGTAAAAGCTTAACTGCTGAGCCTGTTCAGAAGCATATGACGATTTAGTATAATCCCCTATCTGATACGGCTTTATACCGAATGCTGAGGCTATCTGCAACGCTGTATACTTTTTGACTTCTATAAACTGATTGTCCGCAAGCTTTATGTTAAGGGGCTGCAAACTGAATCCAACCGGCATTGGTATCATGCTTTCAATACCTTCCTTTGCAAGTTCCCCCTTTGCATAGGCTTCTGTCATTTTAAGAAGCTCCTTTGTATTAGCGTCACTTAATGACCCCGTATAATTAAGAACAGCCTTTGCGGTGAATCCGCTCTTATACAATTTGTTAAGCATACGCTGTGAATCTATCGCCCCGGCTATCGTGTCTCTAAGCTGTTCCCTGACTGATACGCCTACAATTCCGCTTAATGTGTGCGAGGACTTGAAATGCAGCACTTCCTCAGAACCGAATACGTATTGTTTACCCGCATGGTTATACGCATAATAGATGTCCGGCTGTTCGGCAAGGATTTTTGAATCATCATAATATATCTTTACATCCTCAAAAGGTAAAATCCAAAGCCTTACGTTACTCCCTGCACCCTGAATCCATACATAAGCATTGCCGTAATGATTCCTGTTAAACTCAACCGTACTCCAAAATACCGAGCTGGTCATATATGGGTTAGGGCGGTCATGTACAACTGTATACAGCGGGTGCTTCAATGCCGTATGAACACCGTTTATTTCATCCTGCCTCAGCAATTTAAGGGGCATTTTTCCAATACTCTCCGAAAGAACCTTCATACAGGCAAAATATGTAGCTTCTGAAACGGACCGCCTGTCCTGTTCTGGGTCAATCCCGAGAAATCTAAACAAGCTATTAATATCCGGCGTTTCTCTTGCTGATTTTCTTATGCTATTTCGCATACCGCAAAGCCATTTTGCTATTTTCAACTTTTTCCTCCCTTCTTTTAGTTTTAGCAGTTTTACGCCTTGCTCAGGGCATAAAAACAGCGCCCTAACCATTGCTAAAGCGCTTCATTATGCTATTTTCTTAATATGATTAACTGCAATAAACTCTTTTATCTGTTCATAACTCCAACCGCAGTTTATAAGCGATGAAACAAGCATTTCCATACTTTCAACATCCTTTAATTGTTCAGATGTCAAATAGTCTCTTATTGTTTCCCTTGGCTTAACTTTGTATTCTTTTAACAGTTCTTTCAAAGGCTTGCCAAAAAGCGTTTTATAGATCAGTTTTGTGTAATTGGGATACATTAATTTCTTATGCGGACTGTCTGCAATTTTCATTTTAATTGTGTCAGTCAGAATATGACGTACAAGCACGCCCTTAGCACGTTCAATTTCCCATTGACGTCTTTCATCGTAAATGCGTTTAAGTTCCTTTTCCATTTCATTAAAAGCATTTATATACATTTCTTTAAACTGCATTGCTTTTTCACCTGTATAACCCATAACAAGCAATGTAAATCCATCACGGGTCATGCTATATTCATGATAGGTTTTATTGTTACTATTAACCTTATATTCTGAAAGCTCAAAATTGAGCTTTCTAAAATTTTCTGAACATCCAATGTTTTCAATATCCCTTAGAACATTTTTATGTTCTTTCCCAAAAACCTCCGCAACTTTTCGGCTTGTTGTTGTCAACACTTCTTCGTTTCTCTTTCCTGTAATTTTTACTAACATAAAATCAATCCTTT
>Ga0209064_1002931_pt1 | contig 16659 bp, 22 predicted proteins | sample Inofromicrocosms_FD_187498 | JGI IMG/M metagenome (GOLD analysis project Ga0209064, IMG submission 187498) | Mouse cecum microbial communities from Vienna, Austria - Inoculum for glucosamine and mucus D2O microcosms (SPAdes) (version 2) | ecosystem: Host-associated > Mammals > Digestive system >... | reverse complement strand
CCGAGCAGCTTGGTACATCATAAGACGCACCTGCCGTAGGCTACTATTGGCGAAACAATAGGTCAACTCTTTTCACTCCTCTGAATGAACGGCTGACAGCCACTGATGCAACTTTTCACGTCACACGAATTTGTAGTCATACAGATATAGCCCGAAGCCCTTTTCAATCTGCTGCTTAATGAAATTATTGATGATGGCGTATGACTTGCCCGAACCGGGAGTGCCGAGGACTATCGAGGCGCGGAACGGGTTAACCACATTTATCCACCCTTTGTTCCACCGTTTCTTGTAGTAGAAACGTGTCGGCAGATTTATGGAATACTCGTTAGTCAAAAGGCGTGTTTCCTGCTGAAAACTTTCATTCTCGTTGTTGAAAACATCGTCCATCATATTATTTTTGAGCAAGCGGCTTATCCATGTTCCAGCCATAAGGATACAGGCGAAACCGCACCCGGAGGTAATGATGTAAGATGATGTGCGGAACGTGCTTGCGGTGTCGGCAGGTATCCACCAATTAAGGAAGAACAGCGCAAGCCCGACGCCGAGGAAAATCCAGATTGTTTTCCATTCCACGCCTTCATTCTTCACGCCTTTTGTGCCCAGACAAGAGAGAGCCAGCAACAGCAGGGCAAAGAGTTTGGAATTGTGGATACTGTGGTACAAGCCCGATGTGCGGTCAAATCCGTGCAGGATTTTATCGACCACACCGATGGTTGTACCCCATTGTTCAAAAGTGCTGTGGCAGAACCAATAGACATTGGTAACCACAAGTATTATGCTTATGGCACGGAGAAAATCCATGATTTTCGCCAGTGCCCTGAGGTCATCTTCCTGTTGTGACATAATAGTAGGGAATTGTTTTTGAGTTTATAATTTAGGTCTGCGACCCTTCTTTTTCTTACGGCGCATAGCTCGGTAGAACGCATCTTCCTGCGCATCATATCCGGGCCCGACATGGAACAGGTAAAGACCTGGCAATTCGGGCATGTCGTTGTCTGAATGATGCTCCGCAGGCTGCGGTGTAGGATTCTGCGTCTGCGATGTGCCTTCGGGAGCCGATGATGTTGTATCATTCGGAGTGGAGGTGTCAGCGTCCGGAGTTTGAGTATCTGTGACCGGAATAACCACGGGCATATCAGGCTGCGTTTGCTCACCATTGAACCGTCGTTCAAATGCGTTGGCCGAATAGTCTTTGCCGAGGCGAGAACCATTAAGTACCGTCATAGTGTTGTGGTCTATGAAAGTGACACCGTAGATGCGTCCTTCCTCCGTGTATCTGAAAAGCACATCTATCCTCGCCGCTTTGAGCCGAGCGATAAATTCCTCCTTATTGGAGGATTGGGCAAGCGCATCGGCGACGATTGTTCTTGTCGGGTTTACATCAATCCTGTCTTTCGCCCGCACAAACCTGTTGTCAATGGCGGTACGGCTGGCGAACTTGCCGAGTCGTGAAGCCTTGAACGGACTGGCGACAACATTGCCGCTGTCATCGGTAGCGAAATATACCAATCCGTGATACTCACGGCCGTTAACCCGTCCGTCGGTCTGCTCCGCCTTTACATTATATAATGACAGTATGGCGTTGAACTCACCAAGCGTCTGGAATTTGTAGCGCATACCGACCATTTTCACGGTATTGGCAACCTGCCGTTTCATATCGCCGGAAATGTCAATCTTCCTAATCGGAGTATCGGGCGAAATCTTCTCACGTTCCGACGGGCGAAGATTGTATTTCTTCTCCAACTCCCGGCAAATATCCTTACTGCGGTAAAAGTTGTTGCGGTCGGAAATACAGGTGCCGTCCGTCTTGACACGCAGAGCCACGATGTGAACGTGGTGCCGCTCAATATCCTCGTGCTTGAAAATTAAGAAAGGCATATCGCCAAATCCCATTTTCTCCATATATTCACGAGCAATCTGCGTCAGCTCCGCATCGGTCGGGTGATCGTCGGGGTGCGGATTGAGGGATATATGAACCATCGGTTTCTCGGTGCGGGTTGCCGTGGGCATCCACCTCTTGAAATCCTCGTGGGCCTTATGGATATTTACAGAGCCGCTGCCGTCGTTGTAAATCTTGTTGGTATCGAGCAGCCGCCCTTTCTCCTTGTTTATCTTTTCCGCATTGTAGGCCAGAGCGCCGTAAATGGAATTTCCTAACGATATTTTTGCGACCATTGCTCGTCAAATTTCCGTGCGAGTGCCACAATCTCCCTGTTCAGTTTCACCAGCTCCACGGTAAGCTGTTCAAGTTTGTAGAGAGCAGCCATAGCCTTCTTTTCGGTGAAATTCTCCCGGAGTGTCTTTACCAGAAGGTCGTAATCCACTCCCAAAGTACGGTAAAGAGAATTGAGGGAGGACAGCTTGTCAATGAAAACACGGGTGTTTTCATCGACGATGAACACCTTGAACGGCTTTCCGAATATGAGATTTTTGATGAAAGATGCTTTGTTAAGGGCCTGCGCCTTGTCGAACATCGCAAGGAAAGCGGAGTTTTCAGCCGCGTCAAACCGCACGACATAGCGGTACACAGCCGGATTCAGTTTAGGCGGTCGCCCGCCATGGTTGAAATTTTCTTTCATAATAAAATGGATTTAGTGGATTTGTATTACTGCCGGAAGCAGTTTTTATCTTTGGCACACCGACTTTGGAGGTGTGACCTGCTCCATGCACATGGCAAGGGTTTATAGGCACAATGTCAGTTGTGAGTGCCGATAAACATACCTTGCTATGTCAATGTTGACATTCAATTTATAAGTAAATGGAATACAGAGCGATGCAGGAACGGTATCCTTCAAAAACAGTACACCGTCAGTACATCTCGACCAAAAACAGGACTGCCCGGTGCCGGTTCTTACCGATGCAGCCGAGTTTTCAGGTCTGAAACAGCGTCACATCCGCAGTAGATGTGCAAGTGCGTGAAGCAATATTATAACAATGTAAGGCAGTGGTTAAGTTCCTGAAATAATTATTGTTGGGGAATGTTGGGGAAAGTCTGCGGAATCTTGGGGAATAACGCGGTGGTGATAATCTTTTTTCATTCAGCCGTCGTTTCATTTGCAAAGACGGTCAGACAGATGACTGAATGAAACGAGCGATGAGCCGACAGACATTCACAGGCTCAATCAACCATTCATAAACCTGAATATCTGTCCGAACTTTCAGTTGTAACAATGTGCTTATGCACGTTCATTCATCTGCTTGCAGGTATGTATGAATGAACAGATGAACAAGTGAACAGATGAATGTCTTAACGTGTGAATGATTAAATGAATGTTCATACAGATGAAAGAGTGTATGTGTGAATAGATGAATGAACATTCCTGCAATCAGCCATACAGACGGATATATTGATGCTCACACGTCCATTCCGCTGACTACACATATATAATAAGACCGGTTGAACGTAGTCAGGAAAACGCCGCCGCTGACTTATCCATAACAGCACGGCACGGGTATCATGTGTGCCCGAAAAAAACAATTTGTCAAACCCAAATCCCCAAGATTTATGAGCGAACCGAAATTCGTCGCTTTCGCTACCCAGAAGGGTGGCGTGGGCAAGTCAACTCTGACCACACTTGTGGCGAGTTACCTCTACTACAACGAGGGGATAGAGATTCTCGCTGTTGACTGCGATCATCCGCAGCACACGCTTGACACCTACCGGAAACATGACTTTACGGTGGTGGCGGAGAATCCCTATCTGAAAAAACTGACACACTCCTTTTTCCAGAAATTCAAGAGAAAGCTATACCGCATACTCTTGACACCGCCGGAAGATGCGGTGCAGGTGGCAAAGGATTATATTGCCGAAGGGCATGAGCCGGCAGTGGTGTTTTTCGACATAACAGGTACAATCAACAACCGTCACATAGTGGCTCTGTTAGCGCAGATGGATTATATCTTCGTGCCGATCACGACTGAAACGGGAGAAATGACAAGCTCCCTGACATTCGCAAACCATGTGCAGAACAAGATGCTCACCACCGGAAACACCCGGCTTAAAGCCGTGAACCTCGTCTGGAACAAAATTCCGTCAAGGGAGAAGACAAAACTGTGTGAAACCATCGACAGGTACGCCGCCACATTAGGGCTGCACTCCCTCGACACAGTGATGGTGAACAGCACAAAGTTTGCAAAGGACGGTCAGCAGGTCGGGCGGACGGGTATGTTCCGTTCCACGATGCTACCACCTGACAAACGGCTGATGAAAGGCTCCAACCTTGAAGCCCTCGTTTCAGAAATCAGGAACATAATCAAAGTATAGCCTATGGCAAAGAAAGAAGAAAACTTTAACGCCGATGATTTTATAGAATCATTCCGCGAAGATGCCATGCCGACATTCCATTCAGTCAAGAAAACCAAGCAGGAAAATGACAGTGACGACACCAAGCCCGAAAATGTGACAGACGGAGAAAAGGTGTCGAAAATGGAAATTGCAAAAGAGATTATCGACCTTGATTTATCCACGGCGGAAGAAAAATTTATCAGGACTTTCGTAGCCGACAGCGAATATACATCGGTCGCAAAGCGAGGTCGCCAAATCTCCGTATGCAATGAGCATCGCCGCAAGATCCAGAAGATGCTGATACTGTTCAGCGAGGATACCACCATTGCCGGATACATATACAATGTGCTTGAAGAACATTTCAAGACATTCGATGATGTGATCCAGAGCCTTTATAAAAAAGTAGCAAACACCAAACTCTGACAGACAATGACAAAGACAAGATTCTGCGACCTCCATGTATGTGCCCGGCACATGGGCGAGGTCAACACCAATACCAACAATCCCGAAGAAACCGAAATCGAACAGTATTCATCCGAATACCTTGTGCCGGCAATTGTCGGTTGCCGCAAAGGTATCTTCGTACCCCGTGAGCTGGTTGACAAGCTCGCCAAAATCGTGGCACTCTTTGATGTGCCGGATTTGACGATAGGCGCTTTCGTCACCAACGTGCTGGTCGATCATCTGATGACTAACCGCGATGTAATCAACGAACTCACCAACCGGGGCAACATCAAGACCGCGTTATGACAACACTCGTATCAATCATAGTGGGAGCGGTGGCATTGTCAAACATCGGCGCGGTGCTGTATCTTGTGGTATCCAATAACCGCATGATGCGCCGCAACTCCGACAGTACAGCTCCACCCGAACCGTCACAGCCGCCCGAAGATGAAGAACCTGAAAACGATACACCGCAGGCCGGAATAGGCAGGAGTAAACTTGACTATTCGCAGATTGAGGCAGCGGTACAGGCGGCAATCGCAAAAGCGGTGCCCATAGCATTGCAGGCCGTTATCGGAGAGGTGCAGCCCGAACACGTTGTGTTCGCCGAAGATGAGGAAGAAAACGCCGCCGAGGAACAAACACCCGCAGAAAAGGAGGAAAAGCCAGAGAAATCCCCCACGCTCGAAGGCGACGAGGTTGACGAGGCGTTTCAGGACGACCGCATAGATGATGCCGATCCCGACATAGTATCACCGCAAGGAGCGAAATGCGCCACGATGCACGAAATCGAAGATTCGGTGAATACGGCGATGAACCCCGACGCGACACCGGAGCAACAGGCGAAAGCCGGAAAGATACTCGATGAGGTAAGGGATACCGAACTTATGGAGCGTCTTATGACCGACAAGGATATAGAACGCGGCGTAATGCGCTGTATCAAGGAAAGTTTTCGCGCTGAACTGGCTCAACATGGCAAAAGCGTCCCCAAGCGTAAGACCCCCGCGCCCAAAACTGCTCCCGCACCCAAACCGGCTACTGCGGCAAAGAAAACGGAAAAGCCGTTTACCATCGCCGATGATCTGGCAAGTTTCAACCCTGAAGACCTAATCTAAAAACCCATCAAATGACAAAAATTGACTATGGCTGATACCGTTGGCCGACCCTCCCGAAACACTTACCACTGAATCCATCCAAAAATCCGTGGCGGGGCAATTTTGCTCCGCCACACAAAAACAAGACAAATTATGACAAAGAGAAAAATTCTTTTCGCGCTGTTCGTAGCAGCAACCGTAATCAATTCATTTGCCGCCGGTAACGGCATGGCAGGTATCAACGAAGCCACCACTATGGTGAGTGGATATTTTGACCCGGGCACCAAACTGGTGTATGCCATCGGCGCTGTCGTCGGACTTATCGGCGGTATCAAGGTTTATTCCAAGTTCAGCTCCGGCGACCCCGACACGAGCAAGACCGCCGCATCGTGGTTCGGAGCCTGCATCTTCCTTATCGTGGCCGCGACAATTCTCCGTTCCTTCTTCCTCTGATTCCCCTCGTCATGGAATACTCCATTAACAAGGGGATTGGCGAAACGGTGGAATACAAAGGGCTTAAAGCGCAGTATCTTTTTATCTTCGCCGCCGGACTGCTGGCATTGTTCGTGCTTTTCGTGGTGATGTATATGTGCGGTGTTCCGCAATGGTTCTGCATAGGCTTCGGTGCCGTGTCAGCCACGGCATTGGTGGCGCTGACATTCAGGCTCAACGCCAGATACGGAAGATACGGGCTTATGAAAGTCGCCGCCGTCAAATACCATCCCCGCTACATCATAAACCGGCGTCGGCTCACCCGCATTGTGGGCCGACGCAGAAAGGAGGTGCAAAATGAGAAACACGCTTAAAGCCACGACACTTGAAAGCAAGCTGCCCATACTCTCGGTTGAGAACGGCTGTCTGATTTCCAAAGACGCAGACATTACCGTTGCTTTCGAGGTAACACTGCCCGAACTTTTCACGGTCACATCCGCTGAATATGAGGCCATGCACTCGGCATGGTGCAAGGCAATGAAGGTGCTGCCCAATTTCAGCGTCGTGCATAAGCAGGACTGGTTTGTGACGGAGAAATATACGCCGGAACTTGAAAAGGATAATCTTTCCTTTCTCGACCGCTCTTTTGAACGGCATTTCAACGAGCGTCCGTATATGGCACACCGTTGTTATCTGTTCCTCACAAAAACCACAAGGGAGCGTATGCGACAGCAATCCAATTTCTCAACACTCTGTCGCGGACGCATCATACCGAAAGAGGTTAACCGCGAAACGGTCACCAAGTTTATGGAAGCCGTGGAGCAGTTCGAGCGGATTATCAACGACACCGGACTTATACGGCTTGCCCGTATGTCGGACGATGATATTCTCGGCGCCGATACCCGGTCGGGCTTGCTGGAAAAGTACCTTTCACTGTCAATGGAAGATGTGACCTGCCTTGAAGATATTGATTTGTCGGCGAAATCAATGCGCGTAGGCGACAAGCTGCTGTGCCTTCACACATTGTCAGACACCGATGATCTTCCGGCAAAGGTTGCTACCGACAGCCGATATGAACGGCTCTCCACCGACCGTTCCGATTGTCGCCTGTCATTCGCCTCTCCCGTCGGGTTGCTCCTGCCTTGCAACCACATTTACAACCAATATGTGCTGATTGATGACAGCGAGGAAAACCTCCAGCGGTTTGAAAAGACCGCGCGAAATATGGTGTCGCTGTCGCGCTACTCCCGTGGCAACGCCATAAATGCCGAGTGGATAGACCGCTATCTGAACGAGGCCCGTTCATACGGACTTATTTCAGTAAGGGCACATTTCAATGTGATAGCATGGAGCGAAGATGCCGATGAACTGCGCAGGGTCAGGAACGATGTCGGGAGCCAGCTTGCGGTAATGGGGTGTATGCCACGGCACAACACCATAGACTGCCCGACACTATACTGGGCGGCGATACCGGGCAATGAGGCTGATTTTCCTGCCGAGGAAAGTTTTTACACATTCCTTGAACCGGCTACCTGCTTCTTCACGGCGGAAACGAACTACCGTTCCTCCTTGTCGCCATTCGGCATAAAGATGGTTGACCGTCTTACGGGTAAGCCGCTGCATCTTGACATATCCGATGAGCCTATGAAACGTGGCATAACCACAAACCGCAACAAATTCATTCTTGGCCCGTCGGGTAGCGGAAAATCCTTCTTCACCAACCACATGGTAAGGCAGTATTATGAACAGGGCACTCACATAGTGCTGATTGACACCGGCAATTCCTACGAAGGACTGTGCGGACTTATCAACCGCAAGACCCGTGGCAAAGACGGCATATATCTGACATACGATGAGAACGACCCGATTTCATTCAATCCGTTCTATACCGAAGACGGGGTGTTTGACATCGAAAAGAAAGAGAGTATCAAGACGCTCCTTCTGACACTCTGGAAGAAAGGCAACGAGGAGGCGACCCGTGGCGAGGAAAATGCCATTTCCACAGCGCTGTCGCTGTTCATTGACCGTATGAAAGCCGATGAATCCGTTGTGCCGTCGTTCAACTCCTTCTATGAATATGTGCGCGGCGATTACCGCCGGATACTTGCCGAAAAAAGGTATCGTGAAAAGGACTTTGACATTGACAGTTTCCTGAACGTGCTTGAGCCGTATTACAAAGGCGGCGAATATGACTACCTGCTGAACTCCGACAAGCAGATAGACCTGCTCAACCGCCGTTTCATCGTCTTTGAGATTGACAAGCTGAAAGACCACCCGATTCTGTTCCCGGTGACTACAATCATAATCATGGAGCTTTTCATCAACAAGATGCGCCGTCTGAAAGGTGTGCGCAAGATGATTCTGATTGAAGAAGCGTGGAAAGCCATAGCATCATCGAACATGGCTTCCTATGTGAAATACCTCTACAAGACCGTCCGCAAGTATTTCGGCGAGGCCGTAGTTGTGACACAGGAGGTTGACGACATAATATCGTCGCCCATTGTCAAGGATTCAATCATAAACAACTCCGACTGCAAGATACTGCTCGACCAGCGAAAGTATATGAACAAATTCGACCAGATACAGTCGTTGCTTGGACTTACTGACAAGGAAAAGGCACAGATACTCTCCATCAACCTCGCCAACAACCCCAACCGCCTTTATAAAGAGGTATGGATCGGACTTGGCGGCACACAGTCTGCCGTCTATGCCACGGAGGTATCCCCGCAGGAGTATCTTGCCTATACCACCGAGGAAACGGAGAAGATCGAGGTGCTGCGCCTTGCCGATACTCTGGGCGGAGATATTGAAACGGCAATAAAGAGGCTTGCGGAAGAAAGGAACAACAAACAATAATAAGAAAAATGAAATGCCTGAAACAGATTCTGAAAATCATTATTGGCGTGATATTCGCGGTTCTCCTTGTCTATTACGCCGTGGCGAAGATGATAATCACATTCGCCAAAAGCATACGATAAAACCATAACGACCACAAAACCCAAAATAAAATGACTGAAAAAAGAAACAAAACCAGATGGCTGCTGCCACTTTTCCTCCTTTGCCTGATGCTCGGCACCGGAAAAGCAAAAGCGCAATGGACGGTAATTGACCCGTCAAACATCGCGCAGAGCATCGTAAACAACTCAAAATCACTCGTGCAGGAGTCGCAGACGGCCACGCACATGGTGAAAAACTTTCAGGAAACCGTCAAGATTTACCAGCAGGCGAAGAAATATTACGACGCTCTCCAATCGGTGAACAACCTTGTCCGCGATGCCCGCAAGGTGCAGCAGACAATCCTGATGCTCGGCAATATTTCCGGATACTATGTGAACAACTTTCAGAAGATGCTCACTGACCCCAATTTCACCTCGGCTGAACTGTCGGCAATCGCCTCCGGCTACACCCGTATTCTTGAAGAAGCCAACGGGGTGTTGAGCGAATTGAAGAATGTGGTGAACATAACCACCCTGTCGATGACAGATAAAGACCGCATGGACGTGGTGGACGATTGCTACAAGGAGATGAAACGCTTGAAGAATCTCACCGCCTACTACACCAATAAGAATATAAGTGTGTCATATCTCCGTGCGCAGAAGAAAGCCGACACCAAGCGGGTGGTGGCTCTCTACGGTGACGGCAGTGAAAAATATTGGTGATGCCTATGCTCTGTTCAATAGATTTCAACAACCTGCACACCATACTGCGGTCGCTCTACGATGAGATGATGCCGCTGTGCGAGAATATGTCGGGTGTGGCGCAGGGGATAGCCGGGTTAGGTGCCCTGTTCTTCGTTGCCTACCGTATATGGCAGGCGCTGGCACGGGCCGAGCCGATTGATGTGTTCCCGCTGCTGCGTCCTTTCGTGATAGGATTCTGCATAATGGTTTTCCCGACGGTGGTTCTGGGCACAATCAATTCCGTAATGTCGCCGATTGTGCAGGGAACGGCAAGTATGCTCGAAGGGCAGACGCTCGACATGCAGAAATACCGCGAGGAAAAAGACCGTCTGGAATATGAGGCCATGATGCGCGATCCGTCAACCGCCTACCTTGTTGACGATGCCGAGTTTGACAGGCAGATTGATGAGTTGGGCGTTACCGAGGTAGGCACCGCCGCCGGAATGTATATCGAGCGTGGAATGTACAAGATGAAAAAGGCGATTTCCAACTTTTTCCGCGAACTGCTTGAAATGCTGTTCCAAGCCGCATCACTCACAATCGACACCATACGCACTTTCTTCCTTATAGTGCTGGCTATACTCGGCCCCATAAGTTTTGCGATCTCCGTCTGGGACGGATTCCAGAATACCCTCGTACAATGGATATGCCGTTACATTCAGACTTACCTGTGGCTCCCGGTCGCAGACCTGTTCAGCACGATACTCGCCAAGATACAGGTGCTGATGTTGCAGAACGACATTTCAGAGCTGACAAACAACCCGAATGTCAATCTTGACAGCTCAAATACCTGCTATATACTATTTATGATAATCGGCATTGTGGGGTATTTCACAATCCCCACGGTATCTAACTGGATTATTCAGGCCGGAGGCATGGGCAGCTATAACCGTGCGGTCAACAATACTGCGATGCAGGCCGGGTCATTGGCCGGCAGTGTCGGCGGTGCGGTAGCCGGAAATGTGGCAGGCAGAGCCGGAAAGTTATTGAAATGACAATTAAACACTGATTAAATGGAGTTCAAATCATTAAAGAATATAGAAACATCATTCCGGCAGATAAGGCTGTTCGGGATAGTCATGGTGAGCCTTTGCTCACTGGTGGCAATATTATCGGTGGTTTTCTCGCTGCGGTTTGCAGAGAAACAGCGTGAAAAGATCTATGTCCTTGACAACGGCAAATCGCTTATGCTTGCCTTGTCGCAGGACATGAGCCAGAACCGCCCGGCAGAGGCACGGGAGCATGTCAGACGCTTTCACGAACTGTTCTTTACACTCTCACCAGACAAATCGGCAATAGAGCATAACATCAACCGCGCCCTGATTCTCGCCGATAAGAGCGCCTACAACTACTATTCCGATTTTACCGAAAAGGGATATTATAACCGAGTGATAGCCGGAAACATCAACCAAGTCGCGCAGGTTGACAGCGTGGTATGCGATTTCAACGAATACCCGTACATCGCCAAGACATACGCACGTCAGTTGATTATACGCCAAAGCAATGTGACGGAACGTACATTGGTGACAGTGTGCAAGCTGCTCAACTCGTCGCGCTCCGATGACAATCCCAACGGATTCACGATAGAAGGTTTCACTATCCTTGAAAACAAGGATATAAGAACAGTAAAACGATAAATCACTAAATCCAAGTCATAATGAGAAAAATGAAAATTATTCCCGACGGTGTGCGCCATGCCTTGAACGAAGCGGTGCATATCCCCAAGAGCCGCATGAAAGGGTGGCTCAAAAACAAGTGTGACGCTCTCGACCAGAAACAGCGTTTTCGCGTGGTGGCTGTCGCATTTACCGTCTTCATGCTGACGACGCTCTACATTTTCGGCAACGCCTGTTACCGTATTGGCAAGGGCGATGCGGCGAAATACAGGATTGAGCATATAAAAACGCTTGACATTCCGCAAAGTGTAAAATCCGACAACCTGACACCGATAGCCGATGAACTTTGATTTCTTTAAGCGAGGGAGCAGCGCCGGGCGCAAACCCTTGACGGAAGCGCAGAAACAATGGCGCAAGAAATATCTGATTGTGTTTCCGGCATTGTTCATTTCATTCCTCGGCTGTCTGTGGCTTATCTTCGGCGGCGCACTTTCGGAAGAAAGCACCGATACGGGTAAGGCCAATATGGAGCTGCCCGACGGATCCAGCGACGGCATAGAAGGCAACAAGACAAAACTGATGGAGGAACAGGCGGCACAGGAAGCCAAGCAACGGCAGAACGTGAATATATCGCTGTTCGATTCAGCCAACGGCCAATCGTCCGACCTGAACCTTGCCGTACAGTCCGATACGGTTGCTCCCGACAATCAAGCCATACAAACATCGGCAACCACATATCAAGAGGTGCAGGCGTCACTCGATGATTTCTTTATTCCGGAAAATACCGAGGCCTCACAGATGGCAGAGTTGCAGGCGAGGATTGATGAGCTTGAAGCGCAGAACGCTATGGCACAGCAACCGCAGCAGCCGGATCAGATGGAAATGCTTGAACGCTCCTATCAGCTTGCCGCGCAATATATGGGCAATGGCAATGGTGGCGGTCATCAGACACCGCCACAATCGGAAGAAAAAGGTAAACGCAATGTCCAACCCGTGGCACAAGTCAGCCGCAATGTGGTGTCCTCGCTCAATTCTTCTTCCGCCGGACGAGGTTTCAACACCTCGGTAGGTGTAAAATCGGTAACAACCAAAAACACAATTTCCGCAGTCGTCGCCGGAAATCAGAGCGTGATTGACGGTGAAAGTGTAAAATTGAGGACTACCGAGCCGATGTGGATTGGCAACCGCCTTATCCCACGCAATACCACGATAACAGGTAGCGGTCGTGTTCAGGGAGAACGCCTTGAAATTGAGATAACATCAATAGAGTGCGAAGGCTCAATCTACGATGTCGAGTTGCAGGTATATGATTCCGACGGTCAGGAGGGTATCAATATTCCTCAGTCAATGGAGAGTGACGCTCTGCACGAGATAGGGGCAAATATGGGCAGCACCATGGGCAGTTCAATCAACATTTCCACCAATACAGGAGCGCAGATAGCATCCGATGTCGGGCGTGGTCTTATCAACGGTGTGTCGCAATATCTCACTAAGAAGATGCGAACCGTCAAAGTACACCTCAAAGCCGGATACCGCGTGATGCTCCACCAGCCGGAAGATCAATAATAACATCAACAAACCCACTAAATCCAAATTAAAGATGAAATTGAAAACATTTATTCTTTCCGCTATTGCCTTAATCGGCATGGTAACCCCGGCTTTTGCCAAAGGCAAAGCAGCCAAAAACACCGATAACAATGTGTCGTCTGACACTGAAACGGTCGCCGAACACGACATGAACGTGTACGGCGCGAACTACACCGACGGCGACAAGTTTGACGGTCTTACCCGAAAAGTCGGTTTTGACCGTATGATCCCGCCTCACGCACTGGAGGTTGCGTATGAAAAGACGACGCACATCATCTTCCCATCGGAGGTTGTATATGTTGACCTCGGCAATGAGAACCTCGTCGCCGGACTTGCCGACGGTGCGAAAAATGTACTGCGTGTCAAATCGGCTTTCAAGTCGTTCAAGACTGAAACCAACCTTTCGGTTATTACCGAAGATGGCAGCTACTATTCGTTCAACGTGAAATTCGCCAAAGAGCCGCTGTTGCTCAACATCGAAATGACAGACTTTCTCCATGACGGCGAAGCGGTGAACCGCCCCAACAACGCGCAGGAGATTTATCTGGAAAAACTCGGACAGGAGTCGCCGATGCTTGTAAAGCTGATTATGAAATCTATCTACAAGCAGAACAAGCGCGAAATCAAGCATATCGGCAGCAAGCGTTTCGGTGTCCAGTTCCTTCTCAAATCAATCTACACCAACAATGGTTTGCTCTATTTCCACACCGAACTGAAGAACACATCAAACATTGCTTTCGACATTGATTTTGTGTCGTTCAAGATTGTGGACAAGAAAGTTATCAAGCGAACCGCCATGCAGGAACAGGTGATTGAACCGCTCCGCGCCCAGAACTATGTGACGGTCGTACACGGCAAATCATCGGAACGAACCGTGTTCGCTCTGGAAAAATTCACTATCCCTGACGACAAGCAGCTCGTTATCGAGGTTGCCGAAAAGGAAGGAGGACGCCATCAGTCTTTTGTGGTGGAGAACGAGGATATTGTGAGAGCCAATGTTATTGACGAATTAAGCATACAGTAAACGATGAAAAAAGCGATAATGATTTTCGCTGCCATGCTTGCCCTTTTCACAGGGCAGGCAATGGCCCAGCGATGCCTCCCCGGAATGTCAGCCGTGGAAATCAAGGCGAATATGGCGGACGGTTTTTATACCGGCAACTCCCGCAACTGCGGCTATTCTTTCGGAGTATATTACTCCGTGTTCAAGGGTAACGCCAACACATGGACTTTCGGCGGAGAGTATCTCCAGACTTACAAGCCATACGGAGAGAAAGGGCGTATCCCTGTGGCAGAGTTCACTGGCGAGGTCGGCTACAACCTACACCTGTTGAGCGACTACTCGCAGACTTTCCACCTCTATGGCGGTGTGTCGGCTCTCGGTGGATATGAAACGGTAAACTGGGGAAAGTCGGTACTGTCGGACGGCTCAACACTCCACAACGGCGATGCCTTCATATATGGCGGCGCACTGACCGTTCAGGCAGATTTTTACCTATCCGATAAAATAGCCTTGACAGCCAATGTTAAGGAGCGATTTGTGTTCGGCAACTCAACGGGCCATTTCCATACCCAATATGGTGTCGGTGTCAAATTCATAATCGAATGAGCCTATGCCGATGATAATTGACCTTGACCCGAAGAAAGTGCCGCTAACGGAGTTTATGAAAGCTCTTGGTTATGATAGCCCGGTGGCGGCAGACGGAGTGTTGAGAACATACAATGCGCCTTACGATGACAGGCACGAATCAACAATGGTTATCAATATTGAAACAAACCTTTGGCGCGATACAAAATCAGGCGCCAGCGGTGGAATCTATGACCTTGCTTATGAAATGACAGGTTCGTGCAACCGTTCAGAACTGCTGCTGTATATCGCAACGCAGTTGTCGGCTACCCGCAAAATCAATGTGCGCCATGAGCCAGACCCACCGATGCGCCAGTTGCCGCCATTACCCAAGACCACGCCGGATAAGCCCAAACGCAGGTTCAAATTCTTTTAGCTATGAATATATCCGAACTGAAAGCTATCCCGATCGCTGAATTTCTTCAGCGGTTGGGGCATACTCCGGCGGCGAAACGTGGACACGAATGGACTTATTTCGCCCCATACCGACAGGAACATAAGCCATCTTTCCGGCTGAACACTGAAAAGAATCTGTTCTATGATTTCGGCACGGGCGTCGGTGGCGATATTTTCACCCTTGCCGGAGAAATAATCGGCACAAGCGATTTCAAGCAGCAGGCAAAATACATCGCTGACAATGCCGATGTTCAGATGCCGATGGTTGAGCATCCGGTTTACCGCTCGATTCCCGACGAGCCTGTGTTTGAAGATGTGGAGGTGCGTGAACTGACAAACCGATTTCTGCTCGGCTATCTCAAATCCCGTGGTATCAGCGAAGAAAATGCAAAGGTACACTGTGATGAGATTGGCTATTACCTGCACGGTAAGTCGTATTACGCAGTCGGCTTTCCTAATATCTCCGGCGGCTTTGAGATACGCAATAAGTTTTTCAAGGGGTGCATACCTCCAAAAGATGTAAGCCTTGTGGCGGGCAATCCCGCTATATGCTGTATCTATGAAGGGTTTATAGACTGCCTTTCAGCGATACAGCTCGGTGAACAGCGTGAAGAAACGGCGCTGGTTCTCAACTCCGTGTCAAACATTCATCGTGCTTACCGACATCTTGACGGCTTTGCAACAATACGATGCTATCTTGATAATGACGAGGCCAGACGCAATGCGTTAGGCAGGCTGCGTGAAAGGTATGGAGATAGAATATCCGACCGCTCAACGCTCTATATCGGGTACAACGATGTGAACGATTACCTGCAATCTCTCCAACAAAAGAAAACCACTAAATCCAAACTCAAACTTTGATACAATTATGACTACAATTTTCAATAAGATTGGCGCGATGCGCCTTACTCCTCGCCGATTCTTTCTCGATGCCTCGAAAGCGCTTCGCGATAACTTCGGCTTTATGGCGCTCGTTGCCGCAACACTCACCGCCGTTTGTTTTTCGTCGTGTTCTGACGATCTCGATGTGCAACAGTCTTACCCCTTCACGGTGGAGGTAATGCCTTACGCTGAAAAGATAGTCAAGGGGAAGACCGTGGAACTGCGCTTTGAGATCCAACCGGAAGGTAACTACACCAACACACTCTACACAATCCGTTATTTCCAGTATGACGGCGAGGGTACCCTCAAACTCGTTGACGGCCCGGTGCTGGTTAACAATGACCGTGTGCTGCTCGAAAGCAAGACATTCCGCCTGAACTATACAGCCAAATCTTCCGATGCACATAAATTCCTCGTGGTCGTGGAAGATGTATGTTGTCCATTACATAAATCTTCTAATGTGGCGATGACATTTATGTTTGCATAACTTGATAAGTAATTAAGGATATGTGCATTAACTTTAATCATAACAACATAATTTTAGGGTTAAGAAAATAGTCATATTTTATATCAGACATTTTTTAATTCTACAATATGTTTAATTTACTATTCACAA
>Ga0209064_1002923_pt1 | contig 16727 bp, 7 predicted proteins | sample Inofromicrocosms_FD_187498 | JGI IMG/M metagenome (GOLD analysis project Ga0209064, IMG submission 187498) | Mouse cecum microbial communities from Vienna, Austria - Inoculum for glucosamine and mucus D2O microcosms (SPAdes) (version 2) | ecosystem: Host-associated > Mammals > Digestive system >... | reverse complement strand
TAACCGGGCCATTTGGAAGTTGAATTGCTCATAGTTGTATTGTTGTTTAGGGGTTTCTTCAAAGGTTATGTTCCTGCGCATAGGCAAGAAGTTCATTCGCTACGGTCTTTGCATGGTCGCGGTAGGCGTTCATCTCGAAGTGTTCCGCAAGATATTCGGCCTTTTTGTCCGGGTCAAGGTCAGTGCCATCCAACGTGCGGAGATAGTTGTTGTTGATTGCCTGCATATCGTCTGCCGGATATGCCGCATTGATGATAGCTGCCACGATAGCGGCGTAGTTCCATATCGATACCGGCAACGTTACTCGCTTCCAACAATAATCATAGTTTTCTACGTTGGCCTCCGTTACGTCGAAGTTTATGATGCGGATTTTCATTCCGCAGTCTTTTTGAACCTCTATGGGTGATGGCTTTGAGTTGCCGTACTGCAATGTCGTTTTCTGCATCTTCTTGTTCCTTTAGAAAAGTTGTCAGTCTGTAACGCTTCATAATCTTGATTGCGGTGTAATCTCCCTGAACATAGCAGACTTTCCAGAAGTCCGGCGATGCGCTGTTCAATATCTTCCGGCGCAGATTATGACCGTTCACATGAACCATGAAGCCAAGGTAGGAATTAAGTGCGGCAATACAATGTTTTAACAGCTCCAACTTGCGACTATTGCGATTTCCTCGTAAAATAGACGCGCAGACCTGTGTAGTCATCCTTAATTTGTCAACCATGCCGCCTACTGTGCGGTTGCTGATATACTTGCGACCGGGCATGATGACCGTTCCAACATACTTGACTCCATGTCTTACCGGCTGGATGTAAAACTTATCGTGATGTAGTGTTACATTCAGTCTTTTGGCAAGAAATTGGTCAGCCAAAGGTCTTATGACTTTCAAAATAATATCCCGATTTCCAACGACCGTAAAATCATCCACAAATCGCTCATACTTGCATCCATACCGGGTGCAAAGCCAAATCATAAACTCATCAAAGAACGACATGTAGAAATTGGCGAATTGCTGACTGGTAAGATTTCCGATGGCCATACCTATCAGCTCAAGAAGATTAAAAAGCGACTTATGTGGCGGCAGGTCATTCCAAAGTGTTATATCTCCGTTGCGATAGCAATTCTCTTGCGGACGATGAAAGACCACAATCTCGGTCAGATATAATAAGGTGTCTATATCATCACCTTTGTACTCCTTAATAATGAAAGTCTTTAGCAGTTTCCAAAGTATTGTCAGGTCAATACTCATAAAGAAAGATTTAAGGTCAAATCTTCCAATATGTGTTTCGACCGTGTAGTTATGGCTAATCTCCACGATGTCGCGTTCAAGCGCATTGACGGCTTTAAGCGTTCCGAAGTTCTTACGGCAGTTAAAGCTGACATTACCCTGTGCTATAAAGCGTTTCTCAAACAGCGGCTCAAGGCGGATGATAATCCAGTGCTGGACTATCCTATCACGGAAATGGGCTGCAAAGATTTCGCGTAGTTTCGGATGCGTGACCATGAAGCAGGTACTTATCGACGGCACATAGTTCCGTTGATAGACCGAGGCGATTAGCATCCATAAATCAAATTCATAATCAATACGATAAGCATTACATTGTGGCGAGGATTTCTTCTTCGCACAACAATCATCAAAAGCATCTATCCAACCTATCTTAATTTCTTCATCTAATGCGGCGACCGCCCTCACCGAGTTACTGTTGTACTTGTTGTTGTTGTTGGTGTTGCCATCATTGAAGTTGACGTTCCAAGCGTTGTTCTGACTGTTCTCGGTGGATGACCGTAATGCACAGGCTAATTTGCGTTTAACTAAAGCGTCCACGGAGGACACTCCAGTGCTGTACCCATTGGATAAAAGAAAATTCATAACATCCATAACCGTAGTCTTGAATGTTTCCTTGATATGATGATGTCGGCTTATTGAAGGTCGGCAGAATCATTGTCTGAATTTGGAGATGCTTCCTTTCTAATCTTGCACATCCATGCACCCGCTTGCATGGCTATGGGATTTATCAAATCCAGAAATTGCACCTCTTGTTGAGCTGTTATCTTCTTCGATGCTTTAAGCACCCGCATTGTCGTTTTGACGGAAGTCATGCGTGCAATCAAGATATTTAGGGCTTCGATGCGTGTGTAATCGGTGGCTTGCGTGGTCAGAATCACGGCATCCATACATTCTCTGATGTCACGGATGAGCAAGCCTCCAAGGGTTTGATAAGGAAGCGATTTAGGTAAGCGTTCAATGACCGGGATAGCCCAAGTCATCAAACGCTCAACTGCGCGATAGATTGGTAATTGTGCGGGTTTTGACATACTTTTTATGATTTTGCTCTGCTTATCGTATTGATTGTGAATTTGTTATTTGCTATTGTTTGATGTTTTCGCAGTGAACATGGTTTCCGATGAGTGCAAGGGGTCGGAAACGACCCCTTGCGTACCGGATTAAAATGCGGCGACCGCCCTCACCGAGTAACTGTTGCACTTGGTGTTGCCGTAGGTGTTGCCATCATTGAAGTGGACGTTCCAAGCGTTGTACTGACTGTGCTCGGTGGACGACCAATACCACGTAGCTCGCCATGCGTTGAACAGACCTAATTCCACCCACTTTTGAAAGATGGCATACTGACTGTCCGTAACATTGCGCTCCTTGTGATACCAGTAGCAACGGTAATAGTCGCCAATACCGCCCAAGAACCACATGCCGGCCTTGAACTTGTCGTTAAGCGTCATTCCTGCTTTTACCGTCGGCTCAAATGCGTGACACATCGAAGCCGCCGGGTAGTAGAATTGTCGCCACTTTCCAAGATTGTCATGCTCCATCACGATGTCGGACATCAGACGGTTAAGGCATTGCAATTCCGTTTCGTCGGCAGAAGCCTGCGGTAACGGAAGCGCGACATCTGAGTCTTGCAGAATTGTGTTGCGGTGCTGCATAATCTGCAAGGTCTTATAGAAGCCACGCGGCAGATAAGTGCCGGCTTCGTAGGTGTGACCACGGAAAGTATAGTCACGCGGTAATCGCATGAAGCCTATATCGCCCGCGCCTACCGTGTCGGCAAATTCCTTGAAGCCATCCTCGGTGTATTCATCGCGGTAGTTGGCATCTGTCACATAGTTTGTCTGCATACCATGCGAACCGATATTCGTAACTGGCGTGTCAAAGACATTGTATCCGGGCGAGTCGGCCAAATCTATTCCCGTGAAGCCGTTGTTGTCACTTGCCGGGTATAGACCCCACTGAATACCGGTAGAAAGTTCCTGCGTTGACGCCATCAGACGGCGCGTTTCATCTTTGGGGTCGATGTAGAAACATACGCCGATAGCCACCTTGTTCTTGTTGGGCTTGTCGGAGTATGTTCCATCGTGGAAGACAATATCTCCGACACGACACTTTCTGAAATAGAAGCCGAGGGTTGTGGTCGCCGTCAGTGTAGTGCCATCCGAAAGCGTAGCCTTACATGTTACTGTGGCTTCGGGCTTTTCTGCTTCCGTGCCTACTTTCGGCAATGTCAGCTCGCCGGTCACTGCGTTGATAGTCGCGTTACATGAGTTCTTGGAGATAGACCATTCTATCTTCGTGAAGTCGTTTGCACGTGGGCTATTCGGGGTAATCTGCAACTGATATGTGCCGGGTTGACTGAAATAGGTGTCGCCCGTGATTTCCATCGAAGTCAGATAGACCTTTTTGTAGGCAATGTGGAGCTTGTTGGTTTCGCTGTCGATATTACCGAAAGCGTCCAGAAGCGCAATCTTTTCATCGAATGTAGGTGTAGCGGAATCATCAAGTTCAATCTTACCCGAAAGGTCGGCTTTGATGCCTGCCAGCTTCATCAGATACTCAAGGGCAAACCTACGCCAGTAAATATTGCTTACCTTGCACTCGGAAAGGTTGTTGTTAGGCGTGGCGCAGATGGTTGACACGATGGTCAGACTGCTCAGATTGGGGCAGTTGGCAAATTCAAAACTTTGGATGCTTGCGACACCTTCAAGCTCAAAGTTATCACTTTCCAACTTGCTATAATCGGTCAACTGCAAGCGCGTAAGGGTCGCCGGGAGCATCAGCGATGTGATGCCGGTCGGTTCGGGGATAAGGAATGACGATATGGATGTGCCGCGCATATCCACTTCTTCAAGTCGCGTCTGCAACGTGAAATTGATACTACCCGTCACAGTGGAAGCACCCTTGATGTCGAAGACGCGCAGATTGGGTGCGGTCACTTCAACTGCCGTAGGTCTGAACTCTATCGGCTGTTTGGAAGCATGGAACTCAACGAGTCGCTCGCCGGATACGGTAAATGTGCCGGAAAGTGACTTATCGCCAAATTCGCCCACCGACGTGTAGTAATGGATGCCGTGAACCTGAATGTTGGTATCGTTGTCAGCAGCCACGCCGTCAAGGATGAATGTTTCGCCGGCTTTAACGCGCTGGGGATACGCATTTCCACGACCGAACATTGTAGATGAGCCTGCCGATACAGCGGGGTAAATCCACATGTGAGGGGTCAGCGCAAAGGAGTAGTTAGGGGCTGCGCCTGTGGTTGTGGTAGCGGAGCGGAAAGTCAAAGACCCCTCGCCGTTCATCGTGAAAGCACCGTAAGACGCAAACGATGAAAGGTAGATAAGGCGTAGTTTGACCCACTGCATCTCGCCCTCAAGCTGGTCGCCGAGCGACTGCGTGATAGGGTGTGTGGAAGCGATATAGTCGCCAGTGACCCATTTTGCGGATGCTTCTTCGTAAAGGAGTCGTGCTGTTTCGTTGTAAGCCACCGCAGGGAAATAACGCTGAACATGGAAGTAGTAATCCTCCATGCAACCCATAAGCGTCTTGTCTGACGCAAGGTTTGCCATTTCGCCCAGAATAGACTTCATCATGGCGCGTAATTCCGATGGGAAAGCAAGCTCAAAGAGGTCATACATGGCGTTTGCTTCGCCGTTCCAATATGTGCCGCCGTCGGCATCGCGGTCATGCTCCTCAACGTAGTATGGCTTATTCTTGCGGCCTACGTTATCAGTTAAGAAGATTGTGTCGAGGTCATCCTGCGCGAAGTGGATTTTAAGGCTTCCGTCATGTGTGGCAAGATATAGATAGGTGTTCTTGGCGCGATTATCGCTTGCGCCTATCAGCTTGCAGAACATCTGATGGAAAAACGCATCATTCATCTTGAAATACTGCGATGCCTCACGCGAGAATTTCAAGACACGCGCATTGATGAATTGCTGGTTGATGTCAGCCCATACATTGCCCGTAGGCGTAATGCCGAGTTGTGTTGCAAGATTCAGCTTGGCATACTTTCCTGCGGCTATCTTGGCTACGCCGGCATCCACCCATTGCGAGGTCAGCTCATCGTAGCGGTAAAGGTCGTATTTCGCCGACGAGCTGCCCGATGCTTGAGTAACCCAATAAAGGGTCTGCCGGTTAACGTCGGCTTCGGTCGTGGCCTGCAACTGCGCAAGCGTTCCCGCATAGGGTTCGATATGCGGTGAGCAAAGATAGACAAAGTTGAAAGCGTCTTTGAAGTAAGACAGCGAATCAGCGTTACCCATGTCGATTTCCCACTGCTTCCTGCCGTTGTACTGGATAAGCTCATCTTCATCGCCGCCGATGGTGATGTCTTCATTCCACGGTATGCGGTGGTTGGTCAAGGGTTCGCCGTTATCGCAACCCTCAATCATCAGGTAATTGGGGAATTTCTTCTTATCGTATCCGAATGTCGGCTTGTCGCCCTTTCCGGGGCCAAACGTGTAAAGACCGTAGAATACCGGCTCCGCGTCTGCCGTGGGGCGCACAAAAAGGAAGAACGGCTTTTGCTTGACTGACACGCGGCAATTCTCAAAACCTGCGGTGTTAGTGATGGAACTACCGCCGGTGCATCTCCGCCAAAGGTCGGTATACAGGTTGCAAGAGCCGAGCTTGTGCGACTGCTGCGACGATGCCCAGTTCAACTTGGCTACAAGTTTAGTGGCAAACGGAACTGTATCATCAAGCTGATAACCTGCACCGTGATGGTTGCCGAGTTCGTCAATCCAATCGGTATCGTCGTTGGGCTTGGCTTGCAGATTCCACTTCCAATACGAGCGCGATGATGTACCTTGACCGCTGGTTGTCACGTTATTCAGCGTACCCGAATGTTCGGGGTCGCCGACAACATGGATTTCCCAATCGCATTTGGTCTTGATATTGCCGGTAGAGAAAGACGGCACTTGACCCGTGATTACGATGGTGTTGTATTTTTCGCGTGTCTTGGCATAGCTGATAAGGTTGGAGTCGCCCAGAATGTCGTTATCTTCACGGAACTTAATCTTTTCGGCTACGGTCGGCAGTGATGCCATGTAGTCCTGTCTGATGTCGGTTGCCGACAAGGAACGATTGTAAATGCGTATGCCGTAGATGTCGATGTCGCAGTATTCCGAGCCAATGCGGATACCCTGTGACGTTCTCACACCATTGACATACTGCACAAATTCATCTTCCGGACTCCATTCAAACTCGCGGTTGATTTTGCCGTTGATGAAGATGCGGACGTAGTTCTGACTTGTGCCATTGATGCCGTAGATGATATTAAGGGCGATATGGGTACGTCGGCCTTCCCCTATCATTACGTCTTGGTCTTCACGCTCGCGTTTGTCGCGGGTCATAAAGACTGCCTGCCACGGACGAAGCTCAAAGCCTTGTGGCCCGCCGTCTTCACGGTAGGAACACATGCGAAGCACCGGTACATCGGTCTTGATGGCATTTCGTGTCGCAATGTCAAGCTCCACTGTCAGGGATGAATGATTGTTAGTTCCGATAAAGTCCTTGAGGGTTTCAAGTTCTATATCGACGGTGCGCCCGGCAAGGACGCGAAGACAACGCTGGTTATTGCTGTCTTCAAGCCACCCGTCGGCTTTCAATCCGAAGCCTTTCCATGTTGACGTGACAACCTGACCGTTGGCAGCATTTACAATGGTCTGCGGATTCGTTTCGTCGTTGGTGCGCGAGCGTGGGTTTAGAATGAAGTCGGGATTGCTTGTAGGCGAGAAGTTTTCCGTATTATCAACCTCAAAGCCAAGTACCGGATGTATGGCAGTATTGCCGGACATGAAGCGCATGTAGGCGTTGATGGTCGTGTCTTCGGAGTCGATTTCAATGACGTTGTTAAGGTACTGCTTTACCTGACTCGGTACGTTTCCGACATCAAGTGTCATGTACTGCTTATCGCCCGTGTAATTTTCAAGGATGAACTTGAGGGGCGTAGCTTCGCCGCTGGGGTTATAGACCGCATAGGACAAAATCTGTTCCGCAGTCCAGTTTGTCAGCTTCGGCTTGATGTCGTTCAGTATGAGTCGCGGTGTCGTGTCGGTCGTGTCAGCCACAACCATAACCTGCGATGTAATGTGTTCGCTTTGGATAGTGGAATCATTGACCGAAATCCACGCCTCAATCTCATGGATGCCGTGCGTAAGCACCTTGACAGTATCAGTGACCGCATCGGTAACGTCTATCTGAATAGGTGTTTCCGTATAAACTGACGTGCCGATGTTGCGCTCTATCTCGCGCTGGCCGTCAATCTTAATGTGGAGGGTTTTGCTGACTGCGCCACTGACGTAATAAGAAAGGCGCATTACACCGTCGGTAATAGGCCGTTCCCATTGTGTAGCAAATGTAAGGCCGAGTGTGGTCTTCGTGACCGTAAATTGCAGATAGCGCGTATTCTGCCCGGTCGTATCGCCTTTTACAATCAGTCGGACTTGCTGCGAGCCTGTGTTCAGCATGTTTGTAATGTCGATAGGCCACCATTCAGTCGTGGATGACGCGGGGATGGAGGGGATATTCTCTATCGTTCCGCGTGTAACCCATGCAGACTGCGAGTTAAGACGAGTCTGGACGGTAAGCGTACCGCCCTCAGTCGTTGACTGCGTGGTCTGCGTGATAGGGTTAAATTCTTCCGAGGTAAATCGGATGTTGATTTTGACTGTGTTGTCGGTCGTGACAATGTTGTTGGGCGAATCGGTGTATAGGTTGACAATATAGCTTGTGGTAGATGAGCCGCCACCACTTGCAGGGAGCGCAACGTCTGTCAGCAGCAGATGTGCGTTATTGTCGGGGTCGCTATTCCATTCGTTGTAATCGCTCTCGCTGGCGAAGCCATAGAGATGATAGTTGTTGTCACTTCCTTTGTCTTGGGGTCGGTAGAAGAATCCCACCTTGCCGGCAAGTGCTTCCTTGATGTATTCCTCAACGCGACTTCCGGCATAACCCTCCCATGACGTTTTGCTGTTAGGGATTTTTTCGTCTTTACCTTTTGCCATGGCGTTAGGATTTGATTAACATTGTGATACCTACTCGGATGGAATATCCTGCCGCAACACCGGCGACCGTGAGCGACCAGTCTATCCAATCCCATTTGCCGCCCCAGAGCTTATCTTTAAGTTCCAGCGCGGAGGCAACGCCAAAGCCGCAAAGGGCAGTGCAATAAGGCGTATTGCTGACCATGCCTATTGCAATGCCCCCTGCGAAATGCTTATAGCGGTTGCTTTCCTTTAACCAGTTTAGAATCTTCTTAACTCTTTATATCGATATTAGGGGTTAGAAATTTTTCCATGCATCTTTACCTTTCCACGGTAACTTCTCGCGCCAGAATCCACTGCCGAAGCAACTGCTTACGGCTTCCCATACAAGTTTAGCCCCCACATAAAGGGCTTGCACTTGTTTCTGACCTATCCAAAGCTGACCGACCTCTTTATTTCCTATCCACAACATAGTTATTCATCTTCTACGGGTGTGAAATAAATCTGAGAATCCACTATTTTACCCTGAGCGACAAGTATATCAATAGCTTCTTGCCCGGCGACTTCTATGGGCTTGTTTGTGGTAAGCAAGCCCAATGGAACGGCCACGATGTCGGTGTCGTTCTTGACCGCCGGGATGGATGTCACGCCGGTAAGGTCTGAAACTTTTGTAAGCGTTGATGTGTCCTGCGATTTTGCATACAGTTCCGCTAATACCTCGGCGATAATGTCGGCTTTGTCTTCATCGCTGATAGGCATCGACAATACGCCAGTTGAGAACTGATTGGAAATCTCGGATATAATGTCACTTTTCGCCGTATCGCTGATGTTGATAGGCGTATTGTTATTGACAATGCTTTGCGATAGCTGGGTTACTATCTCGACTTTTTCCGTAGCAGTAAGTTGATATGCTGGAGTGGTGCTAAGTTCTGGCATACTGATTCGTTTTAGATGATGAATAATTCGATTAGAAGCGTACCATCGTTTGCCGTAGCGTCATCCGATATTTCTACTGTCATACTTGTGTTTGATATGCTTACAAGTGTTCCTTTCATAAGCTCATCGCCATAACCGGTAAGATTTACAATGGTGTTTTCCGGGGACATTCCAAGCACCTGCCATGATGTTGGAAATGGAATCAGAACATGAATGTGCTTATCTTTTGGTTCGCTTCTTGTGAGATTCGTCCATGTCGGAGAGTCAGAATTAAACGACCTTTGACTGCCGATGTAATATTTATTAGCATAGTCGCCACTTGTAGAACGTCGCCGGATTTTGGCTTTCCAAACAAGCATAGGCATATTCATCCAATTACCATTATGATGCTTGGTTTGGATGCCGTTTTTTGAGAATTTGAAGCCGATACCCTCTTCTTCCATCTCAAAGTGCATATTACCATTTCCATCCTTATAGGCGATTATGTATTTATCCTTTCGGATGCCAAGACAGAAGCCGTTAGCGAAGAAGTTACTGATGTAAAACTCATTCTTCCATGTTGCAGTCAGATTTCGTCCGGATGTAACCTTACTGCCCCATTTGAATGTGACATAGCTGTTTTGATGATTTACAGAAGCGTCAAAACGCATACACAATCTACAATAGCCTTTCTTCGTGGCTTTCGCGGATTTGCCGTCAACAATGCGCGAGCTGGCGGTATTATAGACATAATCTGCGGGGTGATAAACACCGCTGTCTCCACCAAATCCGGGGTCATACAAACCATTCGAACTTTTTATAGATGCACATGCCGATGCGCCTGTAGAATAGATAGTCCATGACCGCTTGTTTTTAGTGAAATTTGCATCATCTGCTACCTCAAGGGAAATGTAAACATATCCAGACGCGGATGACATTGTGTCGATTTGAATGTGGTCTAACTGATCCCACCCGGAACTACTGCCTTTGTTTTCAGTATAACCCGAAGAATAGGCGTAAATTTCCACGTTACCAACACCCATAATCGCGCTTGTAGGCGAGTCTACCTGCCATACATCCGAATAAACATTTACGGTTTTGTTTACTTCGCTTGAACCGCCATTGACGGTAAACTGACCATTACTAATTACGTATCCATTTCCGTTTTGCAGTCCGGTATTTATCGTGCCTTCTTGAGAATTTCCATAGAGGTCGCTAACGCCGGTATCATGCGACTCGCCGTTAATGGTGGTACAAAGTTCGTTATCATTATTGTAAATTTCTATCGACTTGATTTCAGGGTCTATTTCCACGCGCTGCCCATTCTCGTCGCCGGCAACAAGATGATTGACGTGCAGCTCTTCCACATTTATGAATTTGGCAAGGATACGCCCATTCTCATCAATAAACATGGATTGGCTACCGTCATTATTCTGGAAGATAATATTGTCTGCCGTAAAGACGATGCGACGGTTGTAAATGTCAATTCCCGTGGCAAGTAAGCCAGTTGCGTCTTCAACGTAGGGGTGTGCGACTTCGCCAATTTCAAGAATAACTTCTGAAATGACGAAATTAGTACCCATTTGCACACCGGCTTTCATTCCAAGATGTGCAAATTCAACAAAGGCATTTTCAACAACCGAGCTACCAGTTGTGAATGTGAACGTTTCTCTTCTTGCATCGGAGCTAAAAGCTGCGCCTTGATAGGTTCGGCTTGTTAAGACTGTTGCGGTATCGCCATATTTGATATAGACTCCCAGCCCGTTTGTATTTGTTGAAATTGCGCTATGCACAAAGGAAAGAGTATATTTAGTGTTGGCTTTTAATGTAAATAGCGGTGTGCGCAAATACCTTGGTGATGTTGTGTCGTTAAGAATGTGATAATTTCCATTAGTCGGCGTAGCCTTAACGAACTCGCCATCGCTATTGCTTTTTGCCCATCCGTTACCTGTGCTATTATTTGTGACGAGATTTTCGTAGCCGGCAAGCTCTTGTACCTTTAAGCTAATGCTTGTGGCGGTCTGACGAATTTCCGATATGCTTGCACCAAGCTCATCATCCCATGCTTCAACCTGAGCAAGAATTTCATCCGCTTTCTGCTGAATCAAGGATGTGTGCTGGCTTGTGATGCGGTCTTCCGATTCTCCGATTTTGCTTGTCATTTCTGACCGCAAAGCCTCGGCGGTAAGGTTGATGGTCGCATTGAGTGTGGTATAAAGGTAATCAGCGGAATCTTCCGGGGCAGCACTATACGCTGTCGCTGTTTCGCCCTTTTCCAGCTTCAAATCCCATATTTCAAGCTCCGTCCATTGGTTGAGGTCTGCGGCGATAATTCCGATGTAAATCTTCTGAGTCCCGGTGGTTGCACCTGTGCCGCTCGCCGTAAGAACTACGGAAAGAGTTTGCTCTCCTCGTGCCACAATGTTTGAAAAATGCGGAGCATCGGTTAAAGCACCCTGACTATAGGTATTTGCAATTTGGGCAAAAAATTCAAGGTGGCAGAACTGCGCGGATTTATTGATAATCTTAAAGGATAGGGTGTACTTTTCGCCCGCCTTTATCAATTCCGGCCTTAACGCATACAGGAACACCTCATAAGTCGAATCGGTGCGTGGCGATGTGAGGATGTGGAATCGCTTGTTTATAGGTTGATAAGGCGTTGGGTTATTGACCGGATTGGCATCAATATTAACCAACTGCTGACTATCGGAAATGTACTGCCAGTTGGTAGAGCCTTGATTGGTCTTCAAAAGAAGATTTCGCCCTGCGCCATTGATAATATCCTGAATAATGCCGGACTGCTTGCCAATGTTTGCGGAAATACCATCGGCGGTAATCTTCAAGTCGGCTATCGCCTGTTCATTTGCAGATATGCGGCTCGCGTGGGCGAGGATTTCCTTTTCGTTGACCTCAAACCGGGTATCATACACAACTTTCATTGCCGACGCATCGGTTGTGGCGATGACCGTCTGCATATCAAGTAGCGTAGTTCCACGATATAGCTTGAAGATGATATGCTTCATCCTCTTTGTCGTAGTGATGGGCGTACCGGTGTAGATATGCTCGGTTTCCGATGTAATGACCGGCGTAACCTTGCCGGTTGTTTCATTGGTCTGATAGTCTTGATTGACGATGACGTAGCGCAATACGAGGTCGGTAGGAACATCTACCTCAACAGGTCGGCTGACAAATAATCTGCCGTTGAAGAAAAGCAGTTTATCGCCCGCTTTGTATGGCGTGATAGCCGCAGTATTGGCGAGAGGCACTTCCACACGCTTTTGATTGCCGATGACCATGTAAACTTTACATCCCAGCGTTGCGGGGTCGCAATTACCATCCATATCGACAAGCACCATAGGCTTATCCGGCTCAATCTCAAACTGCACGGCATGGTCGCCGGAAATGCCGGTTTCGCCCTCTTTCAGCTTGCAGATGGTCATTACCTTTGTAAGCGTGGGGCAATCGGTCTTCGTGGCCGTAATCGTTACCGTAGCGTTCTTTGCAGTAAGCTCCGATAGATATACATGGTCTTTAACAATGGAAGCCTTGCATCCCACGGCCTCCAGCGTCAGAGTCCACCCTGTTTCAACGGTTCTGCCCTTGAAGATTGTGATTTTGGAGCTTGGTAGGTCGCCTATTACATTTCCATCGACATCACACGGAACACCGGCCATTTCGTTGGATAAGACAAGCTGATACGCCTCAAGGTAGATGTTATTGTCTATGTAGTCAATAATATCCACTTCTTCCGTACCGTTTTCAACTACGAATTTGCCTGTGAAAAGGTTGCCGTTGGGCGAAATCGCCACTTTAAGATTATCCTTTGTCAGCGCAAAGGTGTTGATGCCCTTATACTGGTAGATATAAGGGCTTCCCGTGCCGTAGCTTGCAAGAATAATAAGATTTGAACGATTTGCCTTTGCCGGGTCATCGTTGCCAACAGTGATAATGCGGTCGCCGGCTAAAGGTGTATCGCTCGCGGTGTCTTTTTCGCTTACAAGATTGGAAAGCGTGATATAACCCTCCATACCGAAATCATCATCATAATCGGCATCGCCTTTGTTGACATAGCCGACCTCAATGACCTTGCGCCAGAAATAATGGTTGCCCATCTTTCCGTTTGGTTGTTTGGTGAGGTTGAATGTTTCACACTTTGCCAAGTCGCCAACCTCAAACTGATTGTAGATTTGAGTACCGGTTTCATCTTCAGCCGTAAAGAAACATTTGTAGGCTACAATACTGTTTGCTTCGTTGTATATCGGAATGACCCTTGAGCAGCGCATAGCCGCCGGGGATATAATCTGACAGCCGCCTACATGGGTTTCTTCCTGAATCTCCACCTCTTTGGCCTCAATCTTCTCTCTTGCTTCAAGATAGTCGGTTTCGATATGAACTTTTCCGAGGTTGTCAATCCAAATGCGACCGCCATACGCGCCGGGCAAATAGTTGTCGCCGATGGTCATGCCTTTTTTGATAGTAAACTCGTCGCCGACGGTTGCAGTTCCATCAACATTAAGGTTTTCGCCGACCGCCAAGCCCTTACGGATTACAACATCGCCAAATTCCGCATCGCCGTTTGGGTCTATCTTCGCGCCGTCATTGTTCATCACATAGTTGCCGATGCGGATGCCTTGCATGAAAGTCCAAAGGTAGTTGATTACTTCCTTTGCTTTCTTTGACGTAAACTCAAGACAGCTACGCAGTGCCGAGAATACGTTGGAGTCACTTGCCGGTGTTATATCAGTCTGCTTGATGACGTATATTCCATCACTTGAGGAAGAAGAATCGCCACCTGTGATATAACCGCCAAGAACATTCCTGCCTGCGGTCATGGAAAATTTCAAAGCGTCGATTTTATCTTCAATCTCGCCGAAGCGTGAATATGCTGCCTTTTCGCCGATGGTATAGACGGGGTTATCATACGGAATATCAAGCGGGATTTCGTAGCCGATGACACGGCTCTTGCGACCCCATTTTCTTCCGCTGGCGTCTGTTGTCGATTCTATGTAAGCCTCGTTGATAAGATTGACGCGCTTTCCAAGCCCAAGCGTAAGCCCGGCTTTCATCACGTCAGGCATCATGGTACAGTCGTAAGTGGATGGGTCGGTGTTCAGCTTCTCAAGGTATTTGGTCGCCTTTTCAAGCAGTTCCTTTTCAGCTTCACTCACATAGAGGTCATCCACTACCGATATGTCAAAGCCGGTCAGCACGAACTGGTCGCCGATTTCCGGACAAAGGATTTCGTTAGGCACGAAATTCTCGTTATCCCTAACAATTTCCCATATTGCAGACCCATCGTTATCCTTTGTGAACTGAACCTCAAAAGTCCATCCGTTCAGCTTTCCGCTATTCGGATTTATGAGGTCGCCCACCTTTTTGCCGGCAGGGATGCTGTCGCCCTCTTTGTAGCGTTTCCCGTCTTGAAATACCACTTTGAGGGTTTCATTAGGCACGATGTAATCATTCTGAAATGGGTGCGCCGACGTGAAGAAATCATCCTTAATCTTGTAGGCGGTAAAGGTTGTTTCCGTAGTCGTGCCATCATCATTCTGCACCGTTTCTTTTCTTTGCACGGTGTCGATTTTGGTAATGGCGCAGACGGCACGCGGATAGACATCTTCAAAGATAACGACATCTTCCACGCCCTCCTCCATGCTTAATCCAGACTTGAAATCCACATAAGGAGTGCCATGCGAAACAGGGAGCATCAGTCTGCTTGTGACTATGCCGTTCCGTGCAACGTTGGAGATGTTATCGTAGGCTGAATACCGGCTTGAAAAATAGCTGGATTTGACCTTGCTTTCAATGATATTTGTGATGCGGAATCGCTGACCGGTCTGCATAACCGTGCCGTTGGGGAGCTGAATCCAGTTCTTATCCACCATTCCGCTTTGATAGTCGGGATTGAAGATTGCGCCGTTGATAGTGGTAGTGGTCTTTCCGTCGCTATCGATTATTTCAATCTTGATGTTCTTGACGCGCTTGAGTGTGTTGTCGCTTGATGATGTTTCCACCATCGAAGCATTGAACCATTCAACCTCAAGAGGTCGGGCGGTGTCGCTGATACGGTTGCCGCCATTGGCTATTGCCTTGACATCAAAAATAAGGTCTTTGCGGTATCTGGGCGATATATTGCGGTCGCTGCCGAAAGCCAAGATGCGCGTTACATAGTCTTCCGACGAGTCGCTTCTTGACATCTCGGCTACATTCTTACCAATTTCAAGGTCAACGTATTCGCCGGTGTCTTCGCACTTGCCAAGATGGATGATATTGCCGTCCAGCCACCACTCACAATCAAACGCTTCCGCGATTGCGGTTAAAGCGTCGATGATGTTGGTGCTGTCATAGCTGATGGTTTTTGCTGATGCCTCTACGTTATTGTCAATCGTTACAGTCCATTTTGTCGTGCCGTTGTAAAGATACTGCTGATTGATAACCTTATCGCCATTCATAAGCGTTTCAGTCGCCAATGCTTCAATGTTTGCGAGTACCTGTGCAAGATGCACGTCGGCGGTCGCGGTCAATGACCACGCACATTCCGCACCTCCAATTTGGGGCAGATAGCGCATAACCTTGTTGCGCCATTTCATGTGCTGTGCATCCAGTCGTAGCTCGTAGTCGTAGCCCTTTGTGTTGCGGTTGTAGGTCGGCTGATAGGGCTTGACGAGTTCAAACCGGCCAAATCCCTGTATATCGACATAATCGCCTAACTTGAAATAGATAGGCGTAGCCACGCTGAATTTAAGCGTGACATAATCATCGCCCATTAACTTGAAGACACGTTTAGAGCCTTTGTTAATCGGCGTTTCAAAGCGTTTTACTCCTTTGGTTGTGTAGATGGTCAGCATAATACACAAAGTTCATAAAACGAAAGCGAGGGCAGTCTTTCTGCCCTCGCTTAATTACGACTTATGTTTTTTTGTCGTACTTTTCGCCCTTATAGGGCGTTGGGCTTATCGCCCGGTTGTAATCAAAGACCCCATATCGTAGGCACTGCGGCGGTAATTCCGCTGCCAGCCTACAAACGGCATGAAGCGCAAATTTGAGTAGTAGCACCCATCGTTGCCGGTGATGAAGTCGCCATAAAGACGAACATCATCGCCTTGCATAAAGGCGAATTTTGAATAGCCTATGACCTTTGCCACGGCGACATTCATCCCCTCAGAGCCATATCCGTACTTGACAATGGCTGGGTAAATGACTTTTTGCAGGGCGGTTTCACTGTCGGTCATATCGCCCATCGGTTGTATGTTCAGGATTCCGTTGTGGGCAAACCATACATCGCCCCGGTTGAATGGGTGGCAGTTGGCTCGCTTGATTGAGCCGTGAGTAGCGAGGCGAAAGTGTATGATACACGGCTCGTCTTCGCGCACCCTTTGCAGATGCTTTTTGAAGCTGCGATAACTTAACCCCTTGTAGAATACTGACGGCGATATTAGGCCGCATCCGTGGGGGTTAGTGTGATACGCTGCGTTGATGATTTCGTTGCTTGGCATTTTAACGCCTGCCGGCTTTACTATGATGACGCACATGGCTATATCTTTTT
>Ga0209064_1002920_pt1 | contig 16736 bp, 13 predicted proteins | sample Inofromicrocosms_FD_187498 | JGI IMG/M metagenome (GOLD analysis project Ga0209064, IMG submission 187498) | Mouse cecum microbial communities from Vienna, Austria - Inoculum for glucosamine and mucus D2O microcosms (SPAdes) (version 2) | ecosystem: Host-associated > Mammals > Digestive system >... | reverse complement strand
TGCCGATGCCTTCATGAATCTGCACTCAATCGTCGAGACAACCAAGAAGCACGGCAACTCGCCCTACAACGCAATCCTCGCCCTTTTCTAAACGGCGACTACATCGGCGCGTCCGCTGAATAGTTACATCACCCCTCCATAATTGTTAAATAGTGTTAAATATTATTAAACATGAGGGCGCCGATGTCGTGCTACGACTTCTGGTATTCGGTGGGCGACATGCCCGTGATGTGCTTGAAATACTTGCCGAACGACGACTGGGTGTTGAAATTGAGCGCATAGGCCACTTGCTGGATGTTTTTGTTGGAGAAACGAAGCATGTTCTTGGCTTCGAGTATCACAAACTCGTCGATCCACGCCGCGGCCGAGCGTCCGGTCGCCTCCTTTATGATATGCGACAGATATTTCGGCGATATGAAAAGTTTGTCGGCGTAGAAAGCTATCGAGCGTTCGTGGGTGTGATGAAGCTGAACGAGATTCATAAACTCATGCACATAGTTGAGCTTGCGCGACTGAGGCTGCTTCGAGTTCTCGGAATTAGGCCCTGTGTGGTTTTCCTCGAATTGAAGCATCTGGTAGATTATGGCCTGGATGAGCGACCGGGCTATGTTCTTGGAAAAAACAGCCTCGCGGTTGCGCGTGGCATTGAGGTGGAGCAGTTCCATATACTGGCCAAGTTGCGAGGCCTCGTCGGGCGAGAGGTTGCCCGTGGGCGACACATGCCGGTCGATCATTTGCTTTATATTTATGGCGTTGAGGTCGAGATTGAGGTCATGCATAAATTTCGTTGACACGAATAAGGCATATGCCTCTACTTTCGACCAATCCACCTTGTTCACCTTTATTATCGACCCCGAACCGAGCACCACTATCGAATTTTGCCTTATCGTGTAAGTGTTGAGGTTTACGTCGAGCGAGATTTCGCCTTTAAGCACCAGGCACACCGTGAGCCCCGCGAATCTCACGGGATTGGAAAGTATCTCGATGCCGTCCTCGCCCGGCTTTATGCGTGAAAAAATATAATCGTCGCCGAGCTGTCCGTAATGCGATGAATATTTCTTTATTTCCTCGAAGCGTTCGAATTGTATGATTTGTTCCATGAAATATGCTCTAAAACTCCAAATTTTGGTACAAATATACACATTTTCGCATAAACGGCAAAAATAGATGAAAAAATCACCCTTCCCTCAATCCCGTCAAAAAGTATATATGTCGGCTTGCTTTTTAAAAAATATTTGTTAAATTTGCAACCGCATATCGCTTGCAGAGACCCGATATGGGGCTTGCGGGCGGGTGCGACGACATATTGGAATGCGTTTATCGACGCTTTTTCTTGACGATTAGAAACTTCGCAACTTTCTCAGATATAGTCAGGAATCGGCAACCGGTAGATGTCTGATGTGGATATGTATATTATCGGCCGGCGGACTGCGCGAGAGCGTTGTGTCCGACGGTATTTGCCTATACATATTTGCGTGAGGTCTCTGCATGTGTTGCCCGTTCTAACTATATCGGGCAATGCGAAGGCCTCTAATCGTGAGAACGGGCAGCAAGGTAAGGCTCTCACGCATTTTCTTTTCCTACCGTAAAGGCCGCCCGGGAGCCGCCGGCATTTTTTATCCTATGAAGCGCATTTTTGCCTCTCTCGCCGGACTCATGCTCCTGTCCCCGGCGTTTTCACAGGTATCAGCCGTGCAGCAGTCGATGCTCGGCTCCTTCGTCAAGTACGCGTCAATCGACAGTCAGTCAAGTTATCACTCAGAGTCGACCCCGGGCCAGCGCGACATTGCTCTCGCCATCAAATCCGATGTCGACTCGCTCGCAGGCGTTTACGGCGCAAAGGACGTGAAATGCTCGGTGAGCGATGAAAACTATGTGTATGTTTCGGTTCCTTCCAACATTAAGGCGCAATGCCCGTCGCTCGGCATCAGTTGCCACCTCGACGTTACGCCCGAAGCCCCCGGCGGAAAAATAGTGCCGATTGTCGACACAAAGGACGGACACACAATAGTGCGCACCGACGGTTCGACCCTCCTTGGCGCCGACGACAAATGCGGATGCGCCATCGCCATGGAGTTGATTCGCGCCATGCTGTCGGATAAAAAAATCCGCCACGGCGAGGTCATGTTCGCATTTTGTCCTAACGAAGATGTGGGACGCGCGGCCGAGGCAATAGATGTGGCACGGTTCAACCCCGACATCCTGTTCGACATCGACGGCAAGGGCGGCGAAATCATCACCGAGTCCAATTTCACCGCCCGCGGCTTCAACGTGAAGTTCATAGGCCGCGACGCCCACCCGGCCGATGCAAAAATCGAGAAACTTGGCGACGCAACAGCCGCTGCCGCCACATTCATCTCTTATTTCCCTGTCGAAATCCGTCCCGAAAATACCGAAGGCCGTCAAGGCTACATACATCCCTGGAAATTCGAACAGGAAAAAGACGAGATTGACGTTACAGTGCAGACTCGCGTCCGCTACTTCGACGCTGCCGAGGGCGAATATTTCGACAGGCTTCTCAAAGAGGCCATCGCCAAGGTCGAGAGCGAATTTCCCAACGTGGGCGTAGAGGTGGTGTTCGACGGCCTCCAGTATGAGAATGTGGCCTACACCATCCATCCCAAGGCAAAGGAACTTGTTGAGAAAGCCGCCCGGAAGACAGGCAAACATATCTCCTTCGACGACGAGCGCGGAGGCACCACCGCGTCGATGTTCGCAGCCAAAGGCCTCAAAGGCGGCATGTGCCTCTTCTCCGGCCAGCACGAAATCCATTCCACCCGCGAGTATGCCGACTTGCAGGAAATGGAAGACGCCTACCGCCTCATGCTCGAAATCATCAAGGACATCCCCTCGATTAAATGACATGAATAAAATAATTGTCATTATAGTCACGGCCTTGCTTACGGCTCTTTTGCCCAATGCCGTCTTCGGCCAGGTTCCGGCAGTGAGGGGCGCTTTACGCTCGGCATCGAAAGTGTCGCGTGTCAAGCCGGTCAAGATTCCTCGTATTGCCGTGCCCCATGTGCCAAATATCGGCCAAAAAGGCTACCGGCTTGTCGGGCCCTTGCCTCCGCCTCCGGTTCCCACGGTTAATATTCCCGCCGCGGTCGGCAAAGTTCTTGCGCTCGCCGATACGGCGGGACGCGCGCCTTTGCGCCACAATACTGAACCAATCAATCTCTCCGGGCCGGTCAATAACATTCAGAGCCGTCAGGCTCTGGCAGAGTATGCCGACTCGGCGGCAGATTACTCCGACGAGACTGTCGGGCTGTTGCTCGACTCTTATATATATAATACTTGCATTCGGATTTACGACTGTTACGACTATTATTCCGACCCCAAGATGGCTGCTGTGGCTGAATGTTTCAGCCTGTGCCGGCATCCGCGCCTGGCTCCGTATGTGGAAAACGACTTCCGGAGGGTGTCCGCATTGGCTGTCATGGCCGCAAAAATTGCCGCGGAAGACGATTTCTGCCATTATCGCGACATTGGCCTCTCGCTTTGCCCCGAGGCATACGAAGGCCTGCGCACGGAACTTTTGGGGATGCTCTACGACGAGTTCGGGACCACCTTCGACAAAGGACCCGACGCCGACCGCGCCCGTTTCCGTATGGTCGCCGGCACAAGCGATGACCCGGCAAACGATCTTGGCAATATGATTACAAAAGCATATGCCGAAATCCTCTCTAATATATGGGGATTCAGCCATATGCCGTATATGAAATACATCAAAGAGTGCCCTCGATGCACACGCAGGATGGAGGCTGTCGTAGCCACAATCGACGACTTGGCCAACTATGTCGCCGACACGGAATATGCCTATGACGACCAATTATGGGGCGAGCGCACCGCCCATTATTTGCGCTATATCCTCGACCCGTCTCAATCCTCCCATATAACAGCGGTAGAAGATATTCTCGGTCAAATCAATGAATCCGACATAGAGTCAAAATATGACATGATTCTTGAAACGGCTGTAATACTTGCCGACATGAAAGGGCGCACCGATGCCAACCCCGCGCTCGCTATCGAGACACTGAAACCTTATGAGAAGTTGGCCGACAGCGACAAAGCAGACCCAATATACAGAAAATACTATTATGAATACCTCTTGCTGCTTTATGACATTACCGGCGACATCAAGAACCGCGACAAGGCAGCCCAAAAACTCGAAAAAATCAACAAAGCATTAGCCTAAACGTCAACTTAAAATCAAAAAACAAATCTTATGAAAAAACTTATCGCATTTGTGTGCATTATGATGCTTGGCATTGCCGGCATCGCCGCGCAAGACAACATCGCCGGCGACTGGACACCCGACGGCGCGTCCTGGCTGGGCGACATCAAAATAAAAAGCATGGGCGGCGACGAATACAAAATCCGCCTCTCCACATCCGACGGCGTATTCACCACTACCGGCAAACTCTACAATGGCACCCTTTATGCCGACTTTGAGGATGAGGCACCAGAATATGGTGAATACTGGGTCGAAAACGGCGATGTTCTTGTAGGCCGTGGCGGTGGTGGATACAGTATTCATGGCAAGGCAGCCGGGTGGATTGGTAGTAATCAAAGATATTGCTTTACATCATCCCGCTATGGTTGCGCCACCGTAAGAAAACACCGTTGCTACATAAAACTTGAATTTACGAAAAACGGGATGGACGCTTCTTTAAATTTCAAGAGCACCTATCTAAAAAACGGGAATCCAATGTTTTATCAAGGGTCGACCTGGGTGTCACAAGGTTCGTACACCTGTTGGTGATTTAAGGCTGCGGAGCTTCGAGCGAGGCGAGGATGGTGCGCAGTTCGGTCTCGGTGGTTGTCAGGCGAGAGCGGCACTCCGACAAAAGTTCGGTGGCGCGGCGTGTGAGGGCGGTGAGGCGGTCGATGTCGCAGCTGTCCGATTGGATTGTGCGCAAAATATTTTCAAGTTCAGTAACAGCCTGTTGATATGTAAGTTCCATTTTATTTTAAGTTTGGGAGTTTGGGAGTTTGGAAGTTGGGTAGTAGGGCGGTAGGGTGGTAGGAAGACTCACCGCGGAGCGCTTTGCCATCGGCAAAGAACCCTCAGGCTTGTGACTAATCGACATTTGTCATTAGTCATTAGTCATTTGTCATTAGTCTTTTGCCGTTGACCGTATCGTTCCCGAGGCGAGGATTGTTTCGATTTCGGTGCCGGGGGCGATGTCGGCCGCGGAGGTCACGGCGCGTCCGTCGACGCGCGTTATCGAGTAGCCGCGGCGGAGCGTGGCCTCGGGCGACAGCACGGCTATGAGCTGGGCGTCGGCGTCGAGGCGTCGGCGTTGGCGGTCGATGGCAGTGGCCACGGCTTGCGTCAAGGTTCCGGCCATGGCGTCGAGCCTCGCGGCCTGCGGGCGCAGGCGGCTGTCGGGTATGGCGGCGAGGCCGGCGCGCACGTTGACAAGGCGGTTGCGGGCCCGCGAGAGCGCGGCGGTGGCGGCGGTGGGCAACGCGCCGCGGATATATTCGAGCTGTTGGCGGCAACCGCCGATGCGGTCGGCCACAGAGCGGTGTATCGCCGCCGCCGTCTGGGCCAGTCGCGCCAAGGCGTCGGCTCCGCGCCCCACGAGCCATGCCGCGGCTGCCGTCGGGGTCTTCACGCGCATGTTTGCCACATAGTCGAGAAGCGTAATGTCGCGTTCGTGGCCTATGCCGATAATCACCGGTATGGGAAATTGCGCTATGTTGGCGGCCAGGTCGTAGCTCTCGAACGAACTGAGATCCGACGTGGCTCCGCCGCCGCGGATTATCACCACGCAGTCGTAAGCGTCGATGTCGGCGTTGATGGCATCGAGCGCGGCGATGATAGACTCGGCCGAACGTTCGCCCTGCATTATCGCCGGAAAAAGACGCCCCGTGAAGCGCAGACGGTAAGGGTTGAGGAAAAGCTGGCGGCAAAAGTCGCCGTAGCCCGCCGCTCCCGCTGCCGATATTATGGCGATGCGCGAGGGCACGTCGGGCCACGGCAGCGTCCGGTTCATGTCGAGGATACCTTCGGCTTTGAGCCGGGCGAGTATCTCGGCGCGGCGGCGCAGCAGGTCGCCGGCCGTGTATGAGGGGTCGATGGCGTTGATGTTGAGCGAGAACCCGTAGAGCGGGTGGAACGATGCCGTGACACGCACCATCACCTTCATGTCCGAGCCGAAAGGCCGCCCTGTCGCCTGCAAGAACTGGCGCGATATTATCGAAAAAGCGGAGGCCCATATGTTGGCGCGCGCCTTGGCCCGCTGCTGCCCCGACGCCGGGTCCTTCTCGATGAGCTCCATATAGCAGTGGCCGCCGGAGACGCGCACATCGGCAGTCTCGGCCACCACCCACACATTCTGAGTGCCCGGCGCCGATGCCACGGCGCGGCTCACGGCCGCGTTGAGTTGCGAAAGGGTAAGAGCTTGCGAACCGGTCATTTGTCGATAAGTTTAAAATTTTTGCCGTTCCAGTAATAATTGAGCTGCTTGCGGATATTGGCCAGAGCGTTGGGGCGGTCGCCCGGCGAGAAATATTGGCCCACAGTAGGCGTGATAGTCAGGATGGCCGAGTCGGGATTATAGGCATATTCCGCGAGCATGAAAGGAATCTGCTCCTCGGCCGCCGCCGTGGCATCCTTGCTGTCGTCGATAAGCCATGTGCGCAACGACGGAGGCGTGAAAGGCGACTTGGATAGCGGCTCCCAACGGTAATTGTAGAGGCGCATCACGCTGTCGCGCACCGGCGTGGCCACAGTCTCGATCACGCCAAGCACCGGACGCTCCTCCATGGGGTTGAGCACAAAAATCTGATAGACAGTACTGTCGGAAGCCTGCACAGTGAGGCTGTAAGGCTTCTCGTCGACGATGCGGCATCGTCCGCCCGTGGCGTTGGCCGACTGCTTTGTCGAACCGGCATGGAAATAGTCGAGCATATCGAGGCGCACCGAGGGTCCCAGCAGCATCATCACCTCATCGGGAGCCACCGTAAAAGCCTTCTCCGCCGTGACCTGCGCCTGCGTCGCAGCCGCCACCGCCAAAAATATCGTAAGGAGAAAATGTTTCATAACACAAAGATAAACAAAAAAAACGATACCTCGCATCCTCTCCCACGAAAAAACACCTCCTTGTTAAGGGGATAATTAAAGTAGATATAGACGTGTTTATTCCCGCAAAAGGTTGATAAACTATTATTTACAAATTAATTTATCGTAAATTTTGAAAAATTGCGAAAAATTGCGATATTTGCATAAATTACAATTAAAGACATGATAGAATTTCCTCCGAATATTATTGATGATTTTTCTTTTGAAGAATTAATCCGTCATTATGAAAATGAAAATATCAATAAAAGTATACTGAAAATTAATGATGAATATCTATATTGGAGCGATGTGAAATATCGGGCGCAGGCTATCGGTATTTCAAAGGAAGAATTATGGGCATTAGTGAAATATATCCGCTCCGGAACCGACGTGAAGATCAGCGAATTTGAACATATGCACTTTTCGTTAACAAATTTTATGCAGCGTCAGTGTCATGAATTTGATATGAATTTTGGAGGTTCATGGGGGGCTTCAAAAATTTTTCCGGACGATAAGGCCACGCAAGAGTTATATTTGGTTAGTTCTATTATGGAAGAGGCCATTGCTTCAAGCCAAATGGAGGGGGCTTCCACTACACGAGAGGCCGCCAAAGAGATGCTTCGCAAAAAAATCAGTCCCAAAGATAAAAGCCAAAGGATGATTGTAAACAATTACAACACTATAAATTTTATCAGAGATCATTCAAAAGAAGATTTGACGCCTGCATTTATCATGCAAGTTCATGCCTTGATGACAGACCGGGCGTTGGACATAGAAGATGCCGCAGGCAGATTCCGGAGACAGGAAGAGAACATTGTTGTAGGTGATGGCATTACAGGTGAAATAGTCCATATTCCTCCGGAAGCCGAATGTCTAAATGTGTTTATTGACCGTCTCTGCGCCTTTTTCAACGACAAATCGCCTGCCATATTCATCCATCCGGTAATACGTGGAATAATCATCCATTTTCTTATGGGGTATTATCATCCCTTTGCGGATGGAAATGGCAGGACAGCGCGGGCGTTGTTCTATTGGTATATGATGCGTAACGACTATTGGTTGGTTCAGTATCTTTCCATATCGAGAATAATTCGTGGGTCGAAGAGGGCATATGAGAAGGCTTTTCTTTTTACAGAACATGATTCCAACGATATGGGATATTTTATTAAGTATCATCTTGATGTCTTGAATAAGTCTTTCGATGAGTTAAGAAAATATCTTGTCAGAAAACATAAAGAAAAGAAAAAATCCGAAACACTGCTTCGCCTTGGTAATATTACGGCCCGGCAGGCAGAAATTTTAAACAGGTTGATTGAGAACCCTGATGAGGTGCTCACATCGATGGATATAACCAGTCGTTTTGGCGTCAGCGCAGGAACTGCAAAATCTGATTTGCGAAATCTTACAGAAAAAGGATACCTTTCTGAAATTTCACTAAATAAGAGAACAAAAGGCTATATTAGGAGCGCCGGTTTTCAGGAGTTGGTAAAACTATCCTGAAATAAATATAGTATTTCGCAATTTATCGCAATTTATCGCAAATTACGATAAATTGGGCACAAGCCGAAAATGCGGTGCATGGAAGCGCGTAGCGCTTCAAGAATGTAGCCGGGGGTGGAGCGATAGTGGAACTCCCGGTATGTTGAGGTTGGTTCATATTGGTATCGGAGCGAGCGACAGCGTAGCGTTCTGCACCACGGTTGGCGTTATCGAACGCTCCGGCAAGCTCCGCTCCAAATCCCCGGTAGTCGACAACCATTTTCCGTGGGTTCGGTCGAGGCTTTGCCACGCCCTCACCCACGGCTATTGTCGGCAATCGCTACGCGATTCTGCGATACGCCTTTATTTGAACAGCATTGCACGGCACATGCGTCCTGTTTTTCAATTTTAACACGGCTATCTTGCTGCCTGGTTGGCATTATCGAACTGACGATTAGCCGTTTTTGTGGCGTTCGTTATATTTTTTGTAGGCACGGCCGCCAATAATGCCGCCAATGATAGCACCTGCAATCGGAAGAAAAATCCAAAGATTCATAATACTTTTATTTTGTTTTTAGCAAAGGTAAATAAAAAATAGGGAATGTGCAAATAAAACGGCGCGGCCCGGCTGTTGGGGTGCCGGGCCGCGCGCGGTTATGGTGTGGGACGGGAGGGGGTCAGTCGAGGTCGGAGTTGGTGGCTACGATGCGCAGGCGGTTGTCGCGGATGAAGTCGACGATGGTGCGGCGTATCTCGTTGTCGTCGATGTCGGCTTCGATGCGTTTGAGGGCGTTGAACACCGAGGTCTGGCATTGGTAGATGTGGCGGTAGGCTTTGGCGGCGTCGTCGATTTCGGCTTCGGAGAAGCCTTTTTTGCGCATCACCACGGAGTTGATGCCGTAGTACGACGCCGGGTTGTGGGCTAAGATGATGTATGGGGGCACGTTGGAGCCGATGCGGCATCCGCCTTTTACGAGCACCCAGCGGCCCACGCGGCAGTTTTCGTGGAGGATTACGTTCGACGACAGGATTGTACATTCGTCGACGTAAGCTCCGCCGGCTATGGTCACGCCGTTGCCGAGCACGCATTTACCCACGATGTGGGAGTCGTGTCCGATGTGGGTCTCGGCCATGATGAAGCAGCCGGTGCCGATGCGCGTGCCGCCTTCGGGGGCGATGCCGCGGTTGATTATCACGTGCTCGCGTATTGTGTTGTCGTCGCCGATGTAGCAGAATGTGGGTTCGCCGTTCCAGCGGAAGTCCTGGGGTTCGGCACCTATTACCGCGCCTTGGAACACGCGGTTGTTCTTGCCCATGCGTGTGCCCGACATGATCGAGGCGTAGGGGAGGATTTCGCATCCGTCGCCGATTTCGACGTTGGCGTCTATAAAGGCGAACGGGTGTATTTTTACGTTTTCGCCGATCTTGGCTGACGGATCGACGTGTGCCATTGGACTGATCATTGTAATTCAGGTATTAAGTATAAGTTATGAGTGATAAGGGATAAGCGATAAAGTATAAGTGATGCCACTTTATGCTTCATCACTTATACTTTATCCTTTTTTTTGTATTAGCGTCCTCCGCCGAGCGACTGGTAGAGGTTGATTATCGACTGGGCCGTGGTGAGCTCGTTGGAGAGCTGGGCCATCTGTGCTCCGAGCAGGCTTTGCTGCGCGGTGATTACTTCGAGGTAGGTGCCGTTGGAGTACTGGAAGAGGTCGACGGTGTATTCCACGGATTTCTCGAGGTTGGCGACCTGTTCGGCGAGGTAGGTCGATTTCTCGGTGGCCTTGCGGTAGGTGGTGAGGCCGTCGGACACTTCGGCCGCGGCGGTGAGCAGGGTGTACTCGAAGTTGTTCATGGCCTGCTGCTGCTGCACTTTGGAGGCTTTCAGGCGCGCTATGTTCTGGCCGCGCGAGAAGATGGGGGCCACGAGCGAGCCTGCGAGGTTGTAGAACCAGTCGCCGGGGTTTTTCACAAACGAGCCGAGAAGGTTGGTGAATCCGCCCTGTGCCGAGATGGTGATGCCGGGGTAGAAGGCTGCGCGGGCCGAGTTGGTGGCGTAGTAGGCCACGGCGAGGTCTTGCTCGGCGGCGGCTACGTCGGGGCGCATGGCCAGGTACTGCATGGGCACGCCCTGGATGAGCATTTCGGGCACTTGCAGCGAGGCGTCGGGGCTTACGGCCCAGGTCTGGGGCATGGTGTTCATCAGCAGCGACATGGTGTTGTTGAGCTGGTCGAGGCTCACTTCAAGGTCGGTGATGCCGGCCAGCACATTGTTGTAGTTGGCGGTCATCTGCACGACGGCGGCCTCGGTGGTGCGTCCGGCCTCTTTCATGTCTTTCATCATCTGCACCGATTCTTTCCAGAGCTGGGCGGTGGTGCGGTAGAGATGGAGCTGACGCTCTACGGAGGCTATGGCATAGTAGCAGTTGGCCACGCCGGCTATGATGCGCGAGCGCACGGCCTGGGCGTAGGCTTCTGATTTGTAGACGGCCACCTGCGCTCCGCGCTTGGAGTTGAGCAGCTTGGCAAACACGTCGATTTCCCAGCTTGCCGATGCCGGGATGGTATAGGTCCACGAAAGGTCGGAGCCGGCATAAGAGGCTCCGGCGCCGTTGGGCGTGAGCGCCAGCGAGGGGAGGTAGGCCAGGCGGGCGCCGCGGAGCTGGGCGTCGGCTATTTCGACGTTGAGCTGAGCGTTGCGCAGGGAGGTGTTCTCGGCGAGGGCGCGGTTGATAAGGTCGACAAGCACGGGGTCGGTGAACACGTCTTCCCAAAGGAGGTTGCCGAAGGCGGCGGAATCCGGCTCGGCCTGGCGTGCCTGCTTGTATTCGGCGGTGAGGGCCGTCGAGTCGGGCGTCTCGTATTTTTTGTAGATGTGGCAGCTTCCGAGGCTCAATGTCATGGAGGCTGCGACAGCCATGTATATTATTTTTTTCATCGGGATGTTGTTTGGTTTTGGCCGGGATGCTTCCCCCCGGCGGTAATTTGCCGGGAGGAAACGGATTCGGCCTTATGTTATCGGGAATATTGTTCGATCTCGTTTTCGATGTTGCCGCCGGGTTCTTCGTCGGTGAACTTGATGGGCGAGATTTTTTCCTGGATTGTCTGGAACACGATGAAGAGCGCGGGCACGAAGAGCACTTGCAGGATCATGCCGATGAGCATGCCGCCGACAGAGCCGGCGCCGAGCGCGCGGTTGCCGTTGGCGCCTACGCCGTGGGCAAACATCAGCGGGAGAAGACCGATGATGAGGGCGAGCGAGGTCATGAGGATAGGACGCAGACGGGCCGATGCACCCTGGATTGCGGCGTTGAATATCGACATGCCCGTGCGGCGGCGTTCCACGGCGAATTCCACGATGAGGATGGCGTTCTTGGCAAGAAGGCCGATGAGCATGATGAGGGCGATTTGCAGGTAGATGTTGTTGTCGATGCCAAACATCTTGGCGAATACAAACGAGCCCATCAGGCCGAACGGTATCGAGAGGATAACGGCCCAGGGGAGGAAGTAGCTTTCATACTGGGCGGAGAGCAGCAGGTAGACAAAGAGCAGGCAGAGGCCGAAGATTACGGCTGTCGACGATGCGTCCTGCTTGCTTTCCTCGCGGGTCATGCCGGAGTATTCGTAGGTGTAGCCGGTGGGCAGTGTCTGTGCGGCCACGCGTTGGATGGCGGCGATGGCGTCGCCGGTGGAGTAGCCGGGGTTGGGCGAACCGTTGACCGATATCGACGAGAACATGTTGAAGCGGTCGAGAAGGTCGGGGCCGTAGACGCGCTCGAGCGACACGAAGTTGGAGATGGGCGCCATGTCGGCTCCGTTGCGTATCTTTATGGCGTTGAGTGTCTCGGGCGATACGCGGGCTTCGGGAGAGGCCTGCATCATCACGCGGTAGATTTTACCGAAGCGGTTGAAGTTGGACACATACATCGAGCCGTAGTAGCCTTGCAGGGTGGAAAGGATGTTCTTCGGGCTTATGCCGGCCTGCTTGGCCTTGGCCACGTCGATGTCGACCATATACTGCGGGAAGGTGGGGTTGAAGGTGGTGTAGGCCATCTGGATTTCGGGCTGCTGGTTGAGCTGTCCGAGGAAGCCTTGCACCACGGCGAAGAAGTCGTTGATGTCGCCGCCGGTCTTGTCCTGCATCTTCATCTCGAAACCGTTGGATACGGAGTAACCCGTAATCATAGGCGGAGCGAATGCGGCCACCGTACCGTCCTTGATGTATTTGCGGGTGGCGCCGTAGACTTGCTTGATGATGTTGTCGGAGCTTTGGCTTTTGTCGCGTTCTTCCCAAGGATTGAGCTTCACGATAAACGTACCGTATGTGGCGCCCTGTCCGGCGATGAACGAGTAGCCGTTGATCATCTGGGTAAGTTTCACGCCCGGGATGTTGCGGATAATCTTATCCATCTGGTCGAGTGTCTCGCCGGTGCGTTCCTGCGATGTGCCCGGGGGCATTGTAAGCATTACGAATATTGTGCCGGTGTCTTCGTTGGGCACGAGCGACGAGGGTGTGCTGCGCATCAGGCCCACGAGCACCACGATGGATACGACGACGGTGGCAAATGATGTGATTTTGTGGCGGCTGAAGAAGGATACGCATTTGTTGTAGACGGCGAGCACGCGTCCGAAGCCTTTTTCAAATCCGCGGTGGAAGCGCGGGGTGAAGATGCCTACAACTGCTATTATGGCGCATACCGAGGCCACGGCGAGTTTCCAAAGCGATTCGGTGTTATACCAGCCCAGAATCATGAACACGATTGTGGCGCAGAGGAACGCGAAGATGATTATCGGGTGCAGGTTGAGACGCGACTTGGCCACTTCCTTGGCGGCGTCGCCGGCCGCGGAATATGCCTCGCCGAGACGCTCGGTGAGCGGACGGTTGTCGTCGTGAGCTTTGAGGAACACGGCGCAAAGGGCCGGCGAGAGCGTGAGGGCGTTGATAGCCGAGAAACCTACGGCGATGGCGATGGTGAGACCGAACTGGCGGTAGAACACACCCGATGTACCTTCCATAAACGACACGGGAATGAACACGAGCATCATCACGAGGGTAATCGAGATAAGCGCGCCGGCAATTTCGCTCATGGCGTCGATCGACGCGCGGCGCGCGCTCTTGTAGCCCACGTCGAGCTTGGCATGCACCGCCTCGACCACCACAATGGCGTCGTCGACCACAATGGCGATGGCGAGCACAAGGGCGGAGAGGGTGATGAGGTTGATGGAGAAGCCGATGAGCTTGAGCACGAAGAATGTGCCGACCAAGGCCACGGGGATGGCGATGGCGGGGATGATAGTCGAGCGGATGTCCTGCAAGAAGAGGTAAACCACAAAGAACACCAGCACGAAAGCCTCGATAAGGGTCTTGATTACCTCATGGATAGAGGCATAGAGGAATTCGTTGTTGTTGAGCGGCACTTCCACGCCCAGGCCCTTGGGAAGCTCGGGACGGAGGTCGTCGACAAACTGGAGACAGTCGTTGATAATCTGCGTGGCGTTCGAGCCTGCGGTCTGGAACACGATGGCGATTGTCGACGGATTGCCGTTGAGAGCGCCGTGGAAGCCGTAGGTCACACGGCCGAGTTCTATTTCGGCCACGTCTTTGAGGCGGAGCACCTCGCCGTTGGAGTTGGCGCGTATCACGATGTCGCCGAATTCCTCGGGAGTGGTGAGGCGGCCTTTATATTTCATCGTGTACTGGAAAGTCTGGTCGCCTTGCTCGCCGAACGCGCCCGGAGCAGCCTCCACGTTTTGTTCGGCCAGGGCCGCCGACACATCGGAAGGCATCAGCGAGTACTGGGCCATCACGTCGGGCTTGAGCCATACGCGCATCGAGTAGTCGGCGCCCATCACAAGCACGTCGCCCACGCCGGAGATACGCTGCAGCTGGGGCACGACGTTGATTTTCATGTAGTTCTCCACGAATTCTTCATCGTAGAGGCCTGCCTCGTCGACAAGGGCCACGGCGCAGAGCATCGAGGTCTGGCGTTTCTGGGTGAGGACGCCCACCTGGATTACTTCGGCGGGGAGGAGGTTCTGAGCCTTGGCCACGCGGTTCTGCACGTCCACAGCGGCCATGTTCGGGTCGAAGCCCTGCTCAAAATATACGTTGATGGTGGCCGAACCGGTGTTGGTGGCCGTAGATTGCATATAGGTCATGCCCTCGGCGCCGTTGATCGACTCTTCAAGAGGGGCGATCACAGAGTTGAGCACGGCCTGGGCGTTAGCGCCGGCATAAGTGGTCGACACCTGGATTGTAGGAGGCGCAATATCGGGGAACTGCGTGATAGGCAGCGTTGTAAGGCCGATGAGACCCAACAGGACGATGAAGATAGAGATCACCGTCGAGAGCACCGGCCTGTTGATAAATGTATCGAGTTTCATTTTGTAATTTCAGTTGATTGCTTATCGGAATCTATCATTCGGCAGCGGCCTCGGCGGCAGGCGCGGCTTCGGCTGCGGGGGTGACGGGAGTTACCGTCACGCCGTCTTTCACGATTGTGCCCACGCCTTCGGTAATGACGCGGTCGCCGGCTTTGAGGCCGGAAGTCACGACAAAGTTCTTGCCGTCGTTCACGTTAAGCACGGTGATGGGGGTGGTTACGGCCTTGCTGGAATCATTGAGCACATAGACATAACGGAGATTCTGGAGCTCGAACGACGCTTTCTGCGGAATCACGATAGCCTCTTCGGTTATTTCAGGAATTATAACCTGGCCTGTCGAGCCGGAGCGGAGCATGCCGTTGTTGTTGTCGAAAAGCGCGCGTACAGAAGCTGCGCCAGTGGTATTGTCGAGCACGCCCGACACCGTGGCAATCTTGCCCTCGATGGGGTAGACGGTGCCGTTGGCAAGCTGGAGCTTGACCGGCGGCATATTGCCGATGCGCGAGTCGAGAGAGTATTTTCCGCCTTCGGTGAGGGCGAGAATGTCCTTCTCGTTAAGAGAGAAGTAGGCATACACCTGCGAATTGTCAGATACCGTTGTCAGAGGCTGGGCCGACGAGGGCGAGGCAAGCGAGCCCTCGCGGTTGGGGATGGCGCCCACCACGCCTGCCGACGGAGCCGTTACTACGGTGTACGACAGATTCTTGCGGGCCGAAGCCAAAGCGGCCTGAGCCTGGGCGAGCTGAGCCTTGGCGGCCGACAGCTGGTTGGCCGTGGTGGTGTATTGCGATTCGGAGATAATATTCTTCTCAAAAAGACGACGCTGGTTGTCGGCCTGAATCTGGGCGTTGTCGACGGCAACTTTTGCAGAGTTCACTGATGCCTGAGCCTGGTCGACAGCTGCCTGATACTGCACCTGGTCGAGAGTGAAAAGAACCTGGCCTTTTTGCACGTGCTGGCCTTCGTCGACGTGCACCTTGGTGATGAAACCCGAAACTTGCGGGCGGATTGCGATGTCAGTTTTACCTTTGATCTGAGCGGGATAGGTGGAGTTGAGCACCGAAGTTGTGGGCTCTACTGTGATAACGGCTACTTCGGGGGCTGCGCCCTGCATGGCTTGCTGCTGGCCGCCCGAACACGAGTACATGGCCGTGAGCGCGGCGGCCACGGCGAGATTTGTACCGATTGAGAAACGATTCAATTTCATAAATAACAATATTCTTCGATTTTGCCGACAAAGTTACGAAATATTTTCCAACGTAATTTCCCCAAAAGGATAAAAAGTTTTACAAAAAGTCGACTAATCGGAATATCGGGCATATGATATGAATCAGTTTCAGCAATTACCCGCGATTCCTAACCCTCCTACGCCTCCTAAGAATCCTAAGAACCCTAAGTCGACCGCAAGGCGGTCGAATACGGTAGGCACGGGCTTTGGCCCGTGCCTACCGTATTCGACGGTGTGTTAAAATACCAAAGGTAGGGACGCACGAGCCATGCAATGCGGTTCAAATAAGCTATCGCTATGAAGGAGAATCGCGTAGCGATTCAAGAATGTAGCTTTTAGCTTTGCAAACGAGATTCAGAGTTAACAATTACCATCTGAATTGTTAAATAGAAAGACAGAGGCGGTGAACTTTGAGTGTATCTAGCCACAAGGGCCATCCGGGGTTAAAGTCCGCCTCTGTCTTATTTGTTGAACACATCAAGCTAGATTTCTAGACCTTCATGTCTACTAAAAGTTATGGATGCATTCAACATCATTGTTTAATTAAAACGTCTGCAAAGATATGAA
>Ga0209064_1002916_pt1 | contig 16748 bp, 12 predicted proteins | sample Inofromicrocosms_FD_187498 | JGI IMG/M metagenome (GOLD analysis project Ga0209064, IMG submission 187498) | Mouse cecum microbial communities from Vienna, Austria - Inoculum for glucosamine and mucus D2O microcosms (SPAdes) (version 2) | ecosystem: Host-associated > Mammals > Digestive system >... | reverse complement strand
TTTGCATATTTTTTCTTATCATATTTGTGTGTTTCTACAAACTTTTTTCAAAATTTGTTTTTAGGCTTACGATTTAATTGTTTTTTGTAGGGTTATTATATAGGGATAAAATTTTCTGCTGTTCGCCGCCGCAGAAAATTTTGGAGGGATACGCCCATACGGGCGAAGCGACCCAAAATTGGGAGTACGTATTTTTTGTTTTAGGGTATGCGTAGCAAGCAGAGAAAGAATCGTATTCTTTCAGATTTCGCGTTTTTTGACGTGTTACCCCGTCAAAAAAATGTGTTCACCGCCGCCGAACACATTTGCTTATCCCCCTTTTTAGGCTGCCGCCTAAGACCGCTGAAAAATTGGAGGTATCAATTTGAGAAAATACAAAAAAGTAAAAAGAAAAGAAATCATATTCAATCTTGATGAATGGAAAGCTATTGAGGAAAAAGCCGAGTTGCTTTCTATGAAAACGGGAACGTTCATTAAAAGAATGTCCCTTGAGGGGCAGATAACTTGTTATACTGCAAAAAATGTTGCTCCCATAATGAACGCCCTGCGTATCATCGGGAACAACATAAATCAAATCGCTAAAAAGGCGAACGAAACCAACAACATCTATGCCGAAGATATTGAAAAAATACGAAAGGAAAATTTACTGCTTTGCCATACGTTAAATCAATTTCTCTCCACACTACCGTCAACAAAAGTTTAGCGTATATACTTAATCCCGACAAAACCGAGAACTTATTGTACACCACGTCCCTTAATTGCCTGACAAACGCTAAGGACGCATACTTGTCTATGAAAACAGTTTTCGAGCATTTTTCGGGAGAAAAATTTAACGCCCCCTTGCCTGTTGAGGGCAAGGGCAGCGTTAAGGCTATCCACTATATTCAGTCCTTCGACCCACAGGACAACGTTTCTCCCGAACTTGCTCACAGGATCGCCAAAGCATTTGCGCGAAAGACTTTCGGTGATAATTGTCAAGTGGTTATTGCAACACATACAGATTGCCATCACGTCCATAATCACCTGATAATAAATACATACTCCTTGACGGGACAGAAATTTAACGACAACTGGACTACCCGCAAAAAAATCCGCGAGTATTCCGACAGGGTATGTCTTGCGTTTGGCATTCAACCGATAGTAACGAAAAAAGGGCAGGGCAGAAATCTCACGTATAACGAATGGGATAATAAGAAGCGGAGAACTTCTTGGAAAGAAAAGATCCGTTTGGAAATTGACCGTCTTATCGGTACGGTTAAAAATTTGGACGAGCTTTTGTCCGAGCTTGAAGTGTTAGGGTATACCATTAAAAAAGGCAAGTATATTTCAATAAAAACTCCCGAACAGGAGCGGTTTGTTCGCACAAAAACTTTGGGAGAGGATTATACCGAGGAAAGTCTTATATCACGCATACGTTGGCGCGATGTTGGCGCAAGTATTACATTGTCAGAAGAGCCTGCTCCAATTCGTGATAATTATATCCGAACGCTGAGCGATGTTACCGAGCTTGCGAGAACCGGTAAGAAAATCCAGCGCAAACGTTACCGCTCCGAGCCGTATTCTCCCGAAAATGATTTGGACGTTTACAAAATCTCCGCGCAGCTATCTATAATAAATCGGGATAATATCCATTCTATCGGCGAACTGGAGGGCAAAATCCAGCGGCTGAAATCTGAGTATGAAAACGCCCGTCGGGAGTTAAACTCTTTAATCGTCAAGCAGGAAAAACTGGAGGGTCTTACGGAGCAGGCAGAAACTTATTTTGCCCTTGCGGACAAGTCCCAACTTTCCGATACCGAGCAACTTAGCTTGAAAATTTGCAGGCAGACTTTGCTGAACAATAACATTTCCGACCGCTCCGATTTTAAACGTCTGAAAACGGTTCGGACGGAAACGGACAAAAAAATTGCAGTCCTCAAAAAAACTTTCGAGGACTGCGAGGGAATGTACAAAGTGTACAGGGATATTGCTGATACCTATTATGCCATTGCTAAGGGGGATTATGTTTCTAAGCTTGTGAGCGTAGAATCAAAAAGTCATAAACACAGTATTAAAATTTCGTAATTATTAAAACGATATTTAATTAAAACTTTTTATTCTTTTTTCCAACTAATTATAAAACATATATTATTATGGCAAGAATTATTGTAATTAAAGCATGATGATACACAGACATCTTATACTCTTTTGCTTCTCTAAGTTTCCTTATATAAAAAACATTTTTCATATAAAGAACAATGAACATAGCAAAATACAATTTCTCTATAATTATATTTGAAATAAAAAGACATAGTATATCTAAACATATGAAAGCAGCACATAATAAATTTAAAAATTTGTCCTTGAATTTTAGAATAAAATAATCCTCAATAAATAGCATAATACAAAGCATAATTAAGTTTTTCATCACTTAAGGCTCCAATAATCAGCAACATTTTGAGCATTTTCAATTCTTGTTATTTGAGTTGGATATGTTTTACCCATACCGATATCAAAATATGTCTTATAAATATAACCTGGGGTCTCCCATGAATCCCAATCATCATTAAATGTATATCTATATTTCGCATCTGTATATATAACATTTAAATTACCATCATTACAGGCTTTTTCAAAAGCTTTGGCTTCAAAATAATTCAATGCTCCAGCTGTAGCAGAAATAGAAAAATATGCATTTACCAAATCTGTAGCTATTGCAATTAATATTACTTTAGTTGTTGGGTCTGGATCCACTGTTGCAGCAGTGGTTGCACTTCCAGCCGCAAGACCCGAAACAAGTGTTAATATAGAATCAAAAATAAGTTTTGAACTATCGTCAAGTCCAAATTGTTTCATAACAGATTTCGTTTGGTCTTCAATAGATAAATTTCTATTAACATAAAGTGAATCTTTTGATGATATTTTGACAGCCTCAATAAAAATATCTCGGGGTATATACATTTTTTCTATATCTAAGGAGAGATACTCATTATAAGTAGCTTTCAGTATACCGCCCTTCTCAGCTTTATACCAATTATCCTGTTCAATTGTAAATTCAATGTCATTTGCGTTGCTGAAAACAAATAATACAATAGTATACTCGGTAGAAGCATCTAATATATATGTACCATCTTCTGGAACAATATCTACCCTCTTACCAAGAACCGTTTTATAAACTGAAGAAATACGACTGGAACCACTACTTGTAAGCTTATAATAAGAAAGCTTTTTGGGTTTCAAAGTAAACTTATAAATACCATTTTTAGCTCTTTTAAACGAATATCTTGCATAATATTCATTCTTTTCAAAATCGTAATCCGAATCGAAATCGCCGTCTGAATACTTATCTGTTACCATTTCTTTAGGCACAGCCTCACCTTTGTGAAAATAAGAATCATCAAGTCCCTTGTCATAAATATACATTGGATTGGCTTCCATTTTATCTTTATCAATATCATCAGGATAATAATCGTTATCAGAATCCTTTGAAAAGGGATTAGACAAAGCTGGAATTACAGGGACATCTTTTAACGATTGATACAGTATGCCCTTACTGTACTTATAATCGCTTTTATCAATTAATTCACTCCAAGTAGGAAAATGATAAGAACCGTCTAAGTTTATTTTAATTTCTCCCCAATCAATTTCGTCACTATCACTTAAAGTATCTCCATCAGTGTCGCAGGAACCATTCTTTTTAAGAGGTTCCTTAAAATGACCTGTTACCAAAGAGTTAGCAAGAAGAACTCTATCTTGCCTTGCTTTACTATAAATAAATTCATACATATTATTGCAGAAATTACCGTTCATGGAAATAAATGTACCATCGGTATTAGAAACCAATCTCGTGTAAGCACTGTAATAACCAGGGCTAGTTATTACACTTGTATAGATTTCTTTGGATTTCAATAATCTTGACATTTCGTCCATATCACTTATACCAAAGTTATTTTCATTTTTATACGTTGCATCAGTAATCAGAAAAATAAACTTTGTTGAACTATTCCTGTAGTTCAAACCAAACGCCATTCCTAAACCATCAATAGCAGATTCCTCAAAATCTCCACCACCATCTGGTCTTAAACTGCTTATCGCCGCTCCTATTTTATCATAATTATTATTAAAGTCTGTGCCTGAATTATTGTTTACCTTAGTTGAATACCTACCATCACAGGTAATATCTTTGTAATCAACTACTGAAACATATAATGATATTCCATCTTTCCTTAATCTATTGATTAATTCTGATGTTTCTGCTTTAACTGTTGCAATTTGTGATCCCATTGAACCAGTAGTATCTACGACAAGCACCAAATCAACTTGACCCATAAATGCTGCTGAATTAGGTTCCTCATCAAACAATGAATAAGTTGAAATATCATAATCGCCGTTAATTATTGCTTCAATTTCTTCTAAAGAAAGATCGTCATAATCTGTAACTTCATTTACAGATTCGTCAGTATTAGTAATCTCGTTTTCCATAACCTCAGTATCAAGGCTATATGCAGCTACCGACGGAACATTATATGTATATGCTTCGGTTTCTGACATTAGTCCTAAATCAAACATTAATGATTCATTATCAATTACCATTAAGTTGCCCATATTTTCCGCACTAATAGTGATGCTGTAATTTTCTTCATCATAAGTGCATTCTATTGGTATTATAGTTCCAACTCTGTCATCATATACAAAAATCCCATAACGTTCCATACCTAAGCCCAATTCTGGATAGTAATGTGTATTATTATCTACAAAGCTCTTGTCAAGTCTAAAAGTAACTGTTCCCGAAGCAATTGTTCCCGCATTATATTCGATACAGATAGGCATACCAATTATTGAATTGTTATCTGACATAACACCCCAATAATCACTTATGTCTTGCTTGATATAACGCTTAACGTTATTACTTGCGTCAAGACTAAGGCTTATTTGAAATTCGTTATTATATTTATTTACTGACAAGTCACTTTCAGAAAGCGTCTGTTCAAACGTTGTACCTCCGTCAGTTGGATCTGTCGGGTCAAGACCAAAATCGACCTCGTCACCGTCAAGAACGCCATCACCATCAGAGTCGGGATTTAATGGGTCAGTATTATAAATATTTACCTCATCACCGTCAGATAAACCATCTTCATCTGTATCTGCACTAAATGGATCAGTTCCTAAAACATATTCCTCATAATTTGTGAGGTTGTCAGAATCAAAATCCTCCATATCGTCAGTAATACCATTGCTATCGGTATCTGTCGAACTCGGATTTGTGTGCAGCGTAATTACTTCATAACCATCAGGAAGTCTATCACCGTCTGTATCAGGATTTTGAGGGTCAGTATCATACCTATATTTCTCATAAACGTCGGGAAGTCCGTCGCCATCTGTATCAGTCTTATCTTCCCAATCAGGTGTAACTTCACCAATTTCGTCTATAATAACTTCTGTAAGTTTAAAGTTATTAAGAACAGCCTCAACATCAGCCGCCTTTGTTCCAACAAAGCCAATGGTCATTGATGAAGCAGGCTGAATTGGATTAGTCCACATTTCAGCAGCAATCGTGTAGGATGTCTCGTTATTTTCAAGTACGCGTCCGTCCCACAGATTATCAATAGTGAAATTACTGTCAAAAGATAAAGTCCAAGCTTCAATGGGCGCAGCCGAAGTATTAGTAATAACGATATTACCCTCAACGCCAACGTCCCAAGACTTTGTTATATTGTATTGTACATCATAGCCCTCACTTTTGTCAACCCTTTTAGAGCAAATTTCAAAATTATCAGGTAAACCAAGATTGTTGCCGCTTAAAGTATACCCATAAGTAATGCTTTGGCTTGGCGCTATTTCAAAATTCCATCCTAAATTTTTAATAATGCACAAATCGCCGTTCTGCTCGTGCAAATCGGCATTCCAAAGATTGCTTATCTCACCATCTGCGTCATATTTTAACGCCCAGTTGAGGATAGGGTCGGTTCCCGTGTTTGAAACCGTAAGTTCAACGGTCTGCGCGCCGTCCCATTCGTTGGTAACATTATAGTCAACGGAATATCCGTCGTAATTGTATGTCTTTTTGCCTATTTCTGCTGATACAGGAATAGCCGTAAAGAACGATAAAGACATTGTTGCTGCGAGTATTGCAGATAACGTCCTTTCAATGCGTTTTTTGTGCAACTTTTTCATCGTATGACCTCCATATCATATTATATTCACGGAAATAAAAAGCTAATCCTATGGCAATTCAGACTTTACCCTCTGCAAATACGCTTTGCAAAGGGTAAAATCCAATTCACTTTTTCTGCATATTAATTTGACCCTTATCATTACGTCATAATAAATTGTCGTCGGTACAGAGTTATTTCCTGCCCTGCTTTTTCAAAGCTTTTGGCATTTTAGGCTCGTACTGCCAAGCATGACAAGCCGTATTTACGCTTTTAACAGCAGAACGTTCAGAGTTATGAACAATGGCTGTTGAAACGTTGCCAACAATTTTGTTTACAATCTTCATAAATAAGTCCTCCTTTTTTGACATTTTGTGATTATATTTTAAAATTCTACTTATAAAATGTCAATCCCCTTTGTCCTTAAGTGCCGTTTTCTTGTCCTAAAGGTAATTGAATGCAAAAAAATCGGGCAAAAACGCCCGATTTTTTGTTAATTATATACAAATTATTGTTCAATTGGTATTGTAAGCTCAACGACAAATTTATCCTTAACATTTTGGTTAATGTGAAAAAATCCGTTATACTTTTCAACTACAGACTCTACAATTGATAGACCAACGCCCATATGATTTTCTTTAGACGATACAACTCTGCCATTTTTATTAAAAACCAGTTTGTCAACAAAATAAACGTTCTCCATATTTATTAGTACAAAGCCATTGACCTGTCGCATTATAAAGTCAATATGCCGTTTCCCTTCTTCCATTTCTTTACAAGCTTCAATAGCATTATCCCATAGATTAGCAAATATGGCAGTAATATCTAAATCGGTAATAAACGATAATGATAAATCTTCCATTTGGATGTCAACAATTATATTTTCTTTTTCAGCTTGTGAAAGACTTTGACTTATTATGATACTTAAAATTGTATTGGAGCATTGATATTCTCTGAATAATTTACTAATTTCATCTTCCAATGTTTGCTTGTAATCATCGGCTCGTTGATTGTCTTTTAAGTCCTCATATACACGTAAATTCTTTTTCATATCGTGTATGATTTTTATTGACTGATTATACTTATAATCCAAATCTCGAAAATTTTCAAGCTGTAGTGTATTCTGTTTGGTAAGCATTGCTATTTTATATTTATATTCATATGTGTCTGATACAGACTTTACTAAATATGTAATATATATATTAAAACATAAAAATAAAATCAGAAAAGCAATTATTACTATTCCGTCAGTTTTTTGAGAGATTTTCAGCGTATAATTATATACTATAAAATTCTCCACAATTGTAACAATAAATAAAAAAACCGTTTCCTTGAGTCTTAATATTTTTGTATCACTTTTTATCGTTATCAAAAGAAATATTCTGTATGCTATAAAAAATGTAAGTACATAAAGCAAATTGCTTATTAACATAAGCTGCATATTTTGATAAATGTCATTGGTAGTTTTTCCAAGAAGCGCCGACCAAATAAAAAAAGTAGTTGCGTCACAGAATATTCCTATAAGAACCAAAAAAATGTTAGGCACAAATGACTTTTTTATATTTGTTTTAAATAAAGATACACAAAACAGTTCCGAAGATAAAAACATAAAAATCATATTCAAAATCGGATTATGTAAGGAATTTATGCCAATCATTATTATATTCCATAAAATAAAAGCGCTTATATATATAATATTATTCTGATATTTTTTACCATACTTCTTTTTAAAAAAATTCATTGAAATAAAATTAACTGCAATCGTACTTAACGATTGACTGACTAATTCAAAAAAATTGTTATCCATATTACAAAAGCACTCCTTGATCTTACTTTATAATTGCCTTAGCTGTTCAGAAAGCTTTGCATAAAAATCTTTTCGTCTCTTCTTAGCAATAGGAACCCACATATCATTGTGTAAAAAAACACCTTCGCTGAATTCATCGCCATCCAACCTAATTTTATAATTTGTAACAAATTTAAGATTGATTATGTAATTTTTGTCAACCCTATAAAATCTATCCTTGTCAAGTTTACACATTATCTCATTTAAGCTTTCTTTACATGTGTATTTTTTATAAACTGTATATACATTAACTACCCTCTTTGATTCTAACCAGAAGTATACAATAGAATTCATATCAAGCACAATCAGACCTTCACCCGTCATTAGTCCAACCGGACGCTCTTTTACCTCATCAGCCGAAATCAAGAAGTCACGCAAAATTGATTCAATATCTTTATACTGTATTGGCTTTTCAATAAAATCAAATGCATGGACTTTATATGCTTTTCGCCAATTTATTGTATATTCTGTAACATATACAATATGAACATTCATATCCGATTGACGAATTTTCTGTCCTACAGCAATGCCATTAGAATGTTCCATTTCTATATCAAGAAAAATAATATCATACTTTTGTTCCGACACAAGCAGATCATTGCCATCTTTAAATGCAAAAATTCTAATGTCTATATCTTTATTATTGTCTTTATATTGTTTAATATAGCCCTTAATTCTTTCAAGGTCATTTTTATCATCATCACAAATGGCAATATTCAACATAACTATAACCTCCTTATCCTCAAAAAATATGACCTTTTTTTCATTGTATCACAAAATTTTATGGAAGTAAATAGCCATTGTCAAAATCTTTTCTCTGTAATGGATGAAAAAATAAGTAAACGAGTAGAAAAAGTCCCCCGCACCCTTGTTTATTACCGACAAAAAATGATATACTAATATAAAGGTGTTTCGCAAATTTTTTCCATTTGCGAAAGGGCAATTTATAGCTTAAAACACATTTTAACACAATATTTTTTGCTTGTCAATATACAAAATCTATAAATTTCGCAAAAAAACAACAGGATTTGACAACTCAAAGTCTGTTGTGATAGATTTTTAGAGTAATTTTTATTCGATTTTTTTATTTTTACGGTTTATTGCCGTCAAAAATTTCGTCAGTAATTATAGAGAGGGGATAACTTTATGGCAAGACGCGGAGAGAACATTTACAAGCGCAAGGACGGTCGCTGGGAGGGACGTTACAAAAACGGCTTCAAGTCAGACGGGAAAACAAAATATTCTTCGATTTACGGGAAAAGCTATGCCGAGGTGCGCTCCGCTTTGATTCAGAAGCGTGTGCAGATACAGAAAGACGCTCCCGTCTGCCGCCTTAAATTCGGGGAAATAATTCAGATGTGGCTGAAAAGTCTGAAAAATACCGTTAAAGAGTCCACCTATGCCAACTATCTGATGAAAACAGAAAAGCACATTTTATCACGGCTCGGCGGCATTTCTTATGACAAACTGACGGTTGAAAATCTTAATGATTTTGTTGCTGAACGGCTTGAAAGCGGGCTGTCCGCAAAGTATGTGTCCGATATTTCTGTACTCATAAAGTCCGCGACAAAGTTTGCGCACCGTCAATTTGGGTATGTAGATAAGGCTGAATTTATGTCTCTGCCTAAAAAGGACAAGCCTGCTGAAACACGGCTTTTAAATATTTCCGAGCAGAATATTCTGACAGAGCAGCTTATGAACGACGTCAATCCAAGCAATGCGGGAATACTTCTTTCCGCTGCTACGGGTATGCGTATAGGAGAGCTTTGCGCTCTGAAATGGTCTGATTTCGATTTTGAAAAAAGCACCGTTACCGTCAGCAGGACTATGCAGAGGATTAAAAATCAAGACGGCAGCGGTACGAAAATTATCGTAACATCTCCCAAGAGCCGCACGTCGCTTCGTGAGATACCTATTCCCGAATTTCTGAAAAATACTCTTGCAAAAATGAGAGCAAATGACGATAATTTTATTCTCACAGGCACTTCAAAGTTTGTAGAGCCGCGCACTATGCAGTACCGTTTTAGGAACATTTTAAAGAGGTTTAATCTGCCGCAAGTCAATTTCCATTCACTCCGTCATATGTTTGCGACAAAGTGCGTTTCTCTCGGTATTGACGTGAAAACTCTCTCGGAAATTCTCGGTCACAGCTCCGTGAAAATTACTCTCGATCGCTATGTACATTCCTCTATGGAGAGAAAGCAAAGCTGTATGAAGCTGTTTTCCGATAATGTTTTGGCGGCGTAATAAGAATATTTACCGTCGGATTTTCCGTCTGAAATGCTGAAAAATCTTCGCATTTAAGTCGTTTGAGAAAATTTTTTCTGTAATGGAAAAAATTTGCGAAACTTTTTATATATAAAAGGGTAATTTAACGGCGATACCAAACGATACCGCCGCAATTACCGTAAAAATTAAATTTTTTCCTCTGACATTTCAAACTCATAATCAACATCAAGATTTTTCAGCTTGTAAAAAAGAGTCAGCGCCGTCTTAAACATCTTGGAACGCACAGGCAGAAGCGGCAGAATATCCTCCAGAACGGAAACCGCCTGCGCCTTATCCCTGCAATCAAGCGACTTAAGCAAGGTTCTTTCCTCAATAGTAAGTATACTCATAAACAGTCCTCCATTCATAATTTAGGTTTTTTGGACGGCTTCTGCTTCTCCTGTTCGGGAACGTCCTCTGCCTTTTCCTGCGAAATATTTTTTGTGGCAGGCTTAAATTCCTTAAGCGGCTGAAAGCCCACAGTGTCAACATAATATGCCTTATCGTCCATAACAACAACGTCCGAAACGCTAAGCGAATGTCCCTTAAAATCTTCGGGACGGTCAAGGTTGAATTTTACAAACACCGCCTCCAGCTTGTCGCCGACGGTATCTCCGTGAGCATTTACCGCCGACATATCGCCCTCATAAATCTTGTCGTAGTTTGAAAAATTGGGCTTCTGCCCAAGCTCCGCAAGACGTTCAAGCGGTTCAAAACGTATGTAAATATTTTCATCGGATTTTTTAAGCTGATAAATTTCAAAATCGGGTTTATCCGCACTTTTTTTCTGCGAACATTCAATCCCGTTTTTCAGAATATCCGCAAGAGCAGCATTGCATTTTTCAAAATCTCCCCTGCAAATCACCTCCCCGACCTTGTAGGTATCGTCGGGATTTTTTTTGTATTCCTGCAAAAAATGTGTGTTGTCCGCGGCAGCGTTTTTCCGAGGATTTACCTGAATACGATATGTAACATCGGGATTTTCCCGCGGCATATTTTTGTAAAGCTCCGCCGATTTTTCGTCCAAATTCTGCGGGTGAATAAACTGACATTTCACGCTGTCCTTTTTGTTTTCGTACAGTTCAAGCATTGCTTTTTTTGCTTCGGCAACCGTCCCAAGGTTCGGTTTTACGGGGGTTACAAGCCCGTCCGCGCTTATGGTGCAGACTGCAAATTTGTGGTCGTTGGTCTGACGAACGGCGTAATATTCAACAGGATTTTCTGTAATCCCCGCCGCAGTTTTGCGCTCCTGCAAAGCCGCTTTCGCAGCTTCAAGCCTCTCGGCGTTTTCGGGAGAGTAAGTTTTTTCCGTAAGCAAATCATAGTCCGATTTTGACATATCCATCTGCCCGACGCTTCCCAAGGTGTCAATATAGTCCGCGTTTATATGCGTGACTTTAGCGTAAAAATCCTTTGCGGAAAGTCCCGACATTTTCTGCTCATGGTCGTATGCGGAATTATCAAGCCAGCCGATACCCTCCACAAAATACTCGTTTGCCGAGGAATTATAGTAGTTGGTTTCGGGTATACCGCGATAATCGTCCCGAAGCTCCACGCGCTCCGAGGAATACAAAAATTTATCTTCGTATAAAGACGGCAGGGACTTAATTTCAAGGGCTTTTACCTTATCGCGGAAGCTTTCGATAAACCCGTCAAGCACCGCAGGGTGCGTTTTGAAAACAGGTCCGTAGCGATTATCTGTCGACGGCTCAAAGTTTTTTGCCCAAGCCTTATTTTTGGCGGAAATTCGTCCGTCGTAGCTGTAATAGTTGATGTAGTCCGCAAGAATTTTTGAAGTACGTTCAATACCGCATTTCTGTATAACAGAATCCACCGCTTTGTCCATATCATAGCGGTACAGCTCAAAATTATTTTCCGAAATAGCCTTGTCAATTTCCGCCGTTACCGACAAAGGCTTTGCGGACGGTACTTCCGCTTTTTTGTAACTTGCTTTGACCTTTTCAACAGCAGCTTCATATTTGGAAACGTCCGATTTTTTAATAGCTATTGCCGCCACAGTTCCCATTTTCACGCCGCTGAATTTTACGCCGTCCGCATTTAATTGTGCGGCGATATTTTCGGCGTGACGGGCTTTCAAATTTCTATACACCTGCAATTCCGACTTGTCGCCCATATCCTCGTAAGGGGTATTTCCAATGTTGGTTTTGTCTTTATTGGAATTGCTTGAAACGTCCTGCTGAACAGGCTTTGCGGGCTTTTCATAATTATTGTTTTGAGAATTATTATCGGGAATTTCAGCAGTATTTTTCACGGAATTTTTTTCGGTATTTTTCATCTTATCATACCCAGCCTTTACCTTTTCGACGGCGGCTTCATAAGCGGGAATATCCGCCTTGTTTATGGTGATAGTGGTAGTCCATTCATACTTGATACCGCTGAATTTAATTCCGTCAGCATTAAGCTGCGCGGCGATATTTTCGGCGTGACGGTTTTTCAGATTTTTGTAATACTGTAATTCCGACTTGTCCCCAAGCTCGCGGTAAGAAGTGTTGCCGATAATATTTTTTTCGGGAACGGGAGCGGTATTTGTGACTTTCGGATTTTCAAAATCAAGCTGCGCCGCGTACTGATATTCCGAAAGGTACAACTTTTTATCGTCGGGAGCGTTTTCAATTTCGGAGCGGCTTTGTGCAGGAATACCGTCAATAAAAACGTCCAGTTCCTTGTCGTACATATCCAACGCAACCTCCTTTGATACGGGAATTAGCTGACTGTTCTGCTCCACTACAAAGTCACTCGGCTCTTTTTCCGTACCGAAATATCCGTCAAAATTTTCAATATCGGAACGGTTTTCCGCCAGTCCCTCGGTGTTGTCGGGGTACAAAAGATACACCGCTTCACCCTTGTCAAACGCCGCTAATGCGGCTTCTTTGGTGTCAATAGGGGTCATATTTGTGAAGTCATAGCCGTAGCTGTCCCGCTGTTTTTGGATAATTTCCATGTCTGAAACAAGCTGCGCTGTTTCGTAAATATCCTCTGTATTTCCCGCAAATTCGAGTATCTTATTTTTATCGTCCTCGGAAAAATTCACGCCCCTGTCGGAACAGTCCTCAATTAAAAATTCAGCCTTTTGAATATTATTCAATTCGGTATCGGCTAATTTTTCGTCAATCGAAAGGTGTCTTTTCTGCATTTTCAAAAGCTCCGATTCGATCTCATCGGATATTTTTTTAGCCGCCGCCTGAATTTCCTGCAAGGAATTTTTAAGCTGTTCAAGCTGCTTGCCCTCGCTCCAAGACGCTATGTACGGGAAACTGTACTCGGAAGTGTCAAGACCGAATTTCTCCGCAACCATAAAGGCAACGGATTCCGCCTGCACCTCCTTTTCGTTTCGGGGAGATTTTGCGGTAACGATTTTCTTTTTCGGGTCATGCAAAAGATTGTGCGCCGTTTCGTGAAAAGCGGTTTTAAGGGTCTGCGCGTCGCTCATTCCCGTCTTTATGACGATAAGATTTTTCGCCGCGCTGTAATATCCCTTTGCGCCGCCCTGTATGTCCTTAAACTCAAATTCCGCGCCCGTTATTTTTTTCAATGCAGCGAAAACGGCTTCTTTGCGGCTTGCGTCAATGTCACCCGTAAGCTCGTTAAATGGATTAGGGATTTCCTTTCCCGAAGTTTGGGAAATGTCAAAAACATACACCTGTTTGAAAGCAAGTCCCGTCAAGGGCTTTTCAACGGTTTCGATTTTTTCGGTACCATCATCGTTGTAGAGCGGATTGCCGAACTCGTCAACCGCGGGACGCTCAACCTCCAGAACGTTATTTGTTTTGTAAGTCACGGGGGCGAGAATTGAAATTCCCGTCTCGCCTTTTTCCACCTGACGACCAAGCTGTTTCCATTTTCCATATGCCGCAACCAACGTCGCGTCGGGTCTTTGCAGATTTATCAGCATAGTATTTCTTGCGGAATAATCGGTGAATTTAGAAGCGAATTTTAAATATTCTTTGTACTTCTCCGATTCAAAAACAGCGTTCACACCCTCGTCGATACGCTGTATCATCTCGTCGATTTCCGCCTGCTTGCGATTGTTGTATTCCCGAATTTCTTCGGGAGTATATTCTTTTTTTGCCATAAACGTCCTCCAATTTTTTTAATAATTTATACCTTGATAATTTCAAAAAATTTATGCTATACTTTTAAAAATATAATTTTTAAAAGCGGTAAAAAAATAATTACCTTGATTTATTTTTCGGCTTTACCGCCTTTTTTTCGGCAGAAATATTTTCGGGAATTTCCGCAGTTTTTTTCTCGGAAATATTTCTGTCAAGAGAAATCTGTATGCGGTCGGCAGTTTCCTCAAGAGCCAGTCCAATATCGTCAATACCGTGCCATTCGCCGTTGTCGCACCATTCTCTGTAAACTTCGTCGAGAGTATTTTGGCTTGACATCAGTGCGGCGAACTGTTTTTCCGAAAGTTCTATATTGTACTCCTGACAATACATAGCAATATTATCTTTGCTGACAATTTCGTAAGCCGATTCGATAATAACGTCCGCAGGCTCTTTTTTCATATCGGAAATAAATTTGCCGTACTCCTCATTTACCTTTTGAGATAATGCAATGCAGCGGTTTTCGTGTAAATATTTATCACGAAGTACGCTCAACATATCGCCCGATAAACAGGCAATTTCAGTACCCATTGCAAGCTCGACCTGACTTCTGAAATTGCTCCAGTCGGGCAGCTTCATATATTCGCAGACCTTGACCGCAAGATTTTTGTCCCGCACAAAAATCGCCGCGCCGCGTTCCAACGCGCCCTCCAAGCGGTCAGCGCTGTCAATATCGTAGCAGTTATTAAAACCCTCGCAGGCGCGAAGCGGTATACCCATTTTGTCAAGCTGCTCCGCGACCTCGTTTGTGACGGACAGACTTGCGTATTCCGTCGGATAAAAAGCGCCCGATTTTACATACTCCACAGCTTCTTTATAGCTGCAATGTTCATAGAGAGTTGACGAAAAAATTCCAACCGCAGTTTTGTGAAAAATATCATTTTCTATGCTGCCGAGAAAGTCGTCAACATACGGCTCATTTTTGTTATTATTCTCCGTATATTTTATTACCTGAATCAAATCATTTGGCGTAAGCAAACTTTTGCTATATGCGTCAAGCAGCTTATTTACGGTATTTGCCGAATATTTGCTGTCAAAAAACATTGCGGCATACTCGCCTCTAAAACGCGATATTTCCGACAGGGATACGTCGCTGTATCCCTGCGTTACCGCCTTGTGAAGCTGCTCCTTTGAAAGTTTTTCCGAAAGGTTTGCAATGCTTTCATCTCTTGTTTTTATTTCCATATTGTACCTCCATTATCGTGATTTATTTTTACGAAAAGGGTTATTAAGGTTTGGATTTTTAGGTGACTGCTCCGAAATATTTTCCGCTTTAGGCTTCAAATTCGGAGTATCAGCCATAGCCATAGCGGGTATGGAAACAGTCACACTCATAGCCTTTGCAGGCTCGTTATCGTCGGGAACGTCCGAAACGGGAATAGGCTCGTCGTCATCACCCGAAATATCAACTTTCTTTTCGCTAAGCTCGGCATTTACGACCTCCAAACGCTTCTGCATTTTTTCCAGTTCCGCGGCGCGTTCAAAAGGCTTCACAGCGTTTGCCTTTGCTTCGGCAAGGTCGTTTTTCGCCTTATCAAGACTTGCGGAAAGCTGCTGAATTTTCTGATTTATCTGCGACCCCGCAAGATTTTCGATACGGCGCATATTGCCGACCTCGTTTTTAAGCGACACCTCACAGGTGTACTTTAAATTACCGTTCAAAGCGGCAATGCAGGGAGTTCCCAAATTAAACGTGTTACGATTTTTTTCAACCGTAATATCAAAACCGAAATATTTTCCCACCTTAATGCTGTCCCCCGTTGCGGAACATTTTATTATTGCCTTTTCAAATTCCTCTCCAGCCTCGGCGCGTTCGTTAAAAACTTTTCCGTTAAGCTCGATACTAAAATCCGCATTTTCGGGGTGCTGCTCTTGGAAAGCTTTCAAATCCCCGCTTGCTTTTTGAAGTAAATCGGCGTAATTTTCAATCATAGACGGCAATTTCCGTTCAGCCAATTCCTGCATTGCAAAAGTAGATTTTTTATGCTCCGCTTCAAGAGTTTTGAGATTTGCAATATCGTTATCAAGCTGAATTTTCTCCATAATCAAAGGGTTTCCCGACGCGACCGCCTGCATTTGGGAGTAGGTAAGTACGGTTTCATCAACGTCCTCCGCAACGCGAACGGGGTCTTTTGAAGTCATTATCTGATTGATGAATTTTGCCTTGTTGGTAATAATGCCCATCAAGTACGCGTCGAACGTTTCCTCGGTAAGATAATGATAAATCCCAACCTCGCCGAAAGTGTTTCCCTGCCTTATTCCGCGACCATCTTGCTGTAGGCTAAGTACCCGCCGCCTTATCATATTGCTATGACAGGTTTGCAAGCACTCGCCCCCGAACCGTACTTACACCTCTCGATGTATACGGCTCTC
>Ga0209064_1002913_pt1 | contig 16756 bp, 11 predicted proteins | sample Inofromicrocosms_FD_187498 | JGI IMG/M metagenome (GOLD analysis project Ga0209064, IMG submission 187498) | Mouse cecum microbial communities from Vienna, Austria - Inoculum for glucosamine and mucus D2O microcosms (SPAdes) (version 2) | ecosystem: Host-associated > Mammals > Digestive system >... | reverse complement strand
GTCGGCGGTCTTGAAATATGGGCTATTTATTTAATTGTTTTTGCCGTATCTATTGTATCAGCAGTCATTTTCAATATCGTTGTTATGCTTATCAAAAGGCTAATAAAATCAATTAAAAGCCGCAAAGAAGAGAATACTGAAATTGCAAATTAAACTTGATATGATAATAATTACTTTGTTAGTTCTTCGGTTCGATGTAGGTCAACAATTTTCCACCACAAAAAAAGCGGTTTTTTCAATCAAAATCGCTTTTTTTGTTTTATTTTTATCCAATTTTCAACCTTTTTAAAGTCTGCCCCCACCACTGCCCCCACCAAAAAACGGCGGGGGATTTTTTATTTGCTATGGGAGAAATGTGAACTACCCGTTGTGCAAGAGCGAACTCCAATTTTTTCCTTTCGTTTGGGGCATCGTAGCACAGGGTTCGCGGAAGTAAACGGCTCCCGAAAAATATGCTTTGACTTTTTAACCGAACTTTATATCTTTAACACCGAGCTTTTCAGTTCGGTGTTTTTTCTTTTTATGCAATTTTTTCGTCCGCCCGTTGACTTCCGGTTTTTACCCTTTAGCAAACTGCGAGCAAACTCACCCCTGCGGAGGAAGATTTATGAGAAACAAATATTAAGGAATAAAGGGCAACAAGCATAAAAATATCCTTCCAAAAAAGCTTTGTTTTCACCCGCTGTTGACCTCTTTCCCCAAGGGATCTACCATTCAACGTTGACTATTCTTCTTAATCAAAAAATATCCTCCTACGCCGACCACCGCACATACCAGAACAAAACAAAGACAAACGATACTCACGGTTTTAGAATTGTTCACCGCCGACATATCACGAACTGAAAGAGATATATTTGTATCCGCTCTGCCGTTTGCAGAATAGATGGTAATGGAATTGTCTCCAAGTTCCGCATTGGCTATTTCCTCTTTTTCAATCTTCAATAAGCGACCGTCCTGTATGAAGCTAACTTCATTTCCGCCTATCAATACTTTGCTGACAACCGTATCTCTTGACAGAGTAAGTGTGATGTCCTCGTCAGTATAGATTTTCTCCTTATCCGCCATAACCGTAACAGAGGTAAAAGAAGTTCGCACGGAATATTCGAACGAGCCGAGCGACGTATTGATTTTGAAGTTATACGTTGTTCGACCATATAACGAAAGTAAATACTCTTCTTTCAATACAAACGCACCGTCGGCAAACGTATAATCACTGCTTCCTAAAATTGCGCCGGAGTCCGTAAGATTGAGAACGCCGTAAATTTCACAACCGCCTAAATACAAACCATTCTCCTGCGTCATGTTCATAAATACGATATTATTTACCGTAACGGCGGCGTTGTATACATTCAGTCCGACTCTTCCGCCGCTATAATCGTTAAGTTCATAGATGATGCTCGGCTGTTTCGCTCCGTTTACATATATGCTAACCGTATTTTGAATAATCCCTACGGAAAGCGTAAACTGCTCGCCCGCCTTGAAGTAGTAATCGGCTGTCGTAAGATCGCCCACGCCCGAACGCCAAAGCTTGAGCTTGTTCTCAGCCGTATCGGCAGTGACGACCCAATATCCCGTATAATTATCGCTAACGCCGAACACAAGCGCCGCCGCCTGCGCAGAAGCGTTTTCGGGCGTAAAAGTAGCCGAGTAGTAGACATCTGTGCCAGCCGATTCGGAGAACAGGAAGGCATCTGAATCCCCCGTAGAGAAATATAACCCATCCTCTTTTACATAGGATGTTCCGCCCCACTTGATAGGATAAATAACATCGCTCATAAGTCCTTTCTCATGAACGTATACGTTCATCCATTTGATTTCTACCCCGCCATACCTAACCCGAATGTTTGCAGCACCGTTATATGCTTTTAATGCTTTCAATGTTGCACGTGCGCCGTCCACGGTCAATTCGAAAATCCGTTCTTCATTGTTTACTTCTTCAAACGTTACCTTATCGGGATCAAATTCTCCGAATGAGAACACGGCAATTTCGCGCTCTTCGCCAACGTTAAGGTGTGCATCGCTCATCGTTACAAAGATATCGCCCTCTTCGTTCACTCCGCCAAAAATATCGTTCATGGCATATACGGTTACCGTAACGGGAATATCGGCGTCCGCCGTTAAACTCATTGCGTCCGAGCCCGCCGACGGGAACACCGCCGAGAAATAGCTCGCCCTGCCGCCGCTTGCAAAGACGCTGATAAATCCTCTGTCGAGGAGGATTCGCAAATTGAGTTTCCCGTCGATCAGCGGCGCACACGCCGTATAGGGCGTTTTGTAGAGCGTGGTTTCTCCCGCAAGTAAAGAGCTCTGCGAACGGTCGAGCGTGAGCATTTCCGTTGCCCAATCGTAAGATAGCACAATTTTTTCCCGTTCGGATACGCGCAGTAAAAGCGTTGCTTCCGATGCCTCGCTGTTTTCAAAATCAAGCGAAATTTCCAAATCAGCTACCGAAGCATTGATTCCCGAAAGGGCATTCTCTCCTTCATACAAAACGCCGTCGAACGATTTCAACGTTCCATTCCGCAAATCCGCATAACCATCTACCGGCGTTCTCGTTAGCACGTATTCGCCGTTTTCGCGGGTAAGATTTAACTGAGTAATTACCGTCATTCCACCGTTGTAGTTCCTTCGGAACGACTCGTAATCCCCGACCGTTTTCCAACTCGCCGACCAACTCACGCCATACACGCCGTTATCGGGAGAATTGTTGAAGGACTGAAACGCGTAACTGTCGATGCCCTCGCTCAAACGGGTGAGCGGCGTTTCGCCGATAAATAAGCCGTTTGTATCGAGATGCCCCACAACGTAATATTCCGCAGGATAATAAGTATCTTCCCTCGTCGTGCCGTTATAGATATGACTATTCTCTTTATCTTCCGGAGAACAAATAAGAACGTACTTTTCTTCCGTACCGATATAATAGCGGGATAAATCGGGGCATTCTCCCCAATAACCCGTTTCGCCGAGATACTCCCATTTCGTTAAGTTGTCGGAGGCATACATACGGATAGAACCGCCGCCCACCGACATAAGCCATTTCCGATGCGTCTTGCTCCAAAAAACTTTGGGGTCTCGGAATTCGCCGTCTCCTATGCCGCCGTCGTCCTTCGCGCCGAGAATTTCGCCGTAGATTTCAAAGCTCGTGCCGCCGTCCTTGCTGTAAGCGAGAATTTGACGTTGCCCGCCCGCCTCGTCAAGCGGTTGCGTCAATACTGCTACGATACCGTGGCCGCGCACCACCTTCCCCGTACTTGCGTTTGTATCGAAAAATCCGCTCGTATTGTTCTCATCGTATACGGCGCTACCCGAGAACATCATTGCGTAATAATTACCCTCTTCATCGTATTGATAAGCGGGAATCGCAACGGGCTGTTCCTCCCAATGGATCAAGTCTTCGCTTGTGGCGTGCCCCCAACTCATGTCGTCCCACCACACTTTGGTGCTTTGCGTTGATTCATTCCATGTATACTGATAGTACATATGCCAAACGCCGTCGGCATAAACAAGTCCGTTGGGGTCGTTATTCCAACCGCGAAGTGCGGAATAGGAAAGTCGGTTTCGATACCCCTCACCGTAATCGGTATTCTCCGAAGCAAACGCAGTAATCGCTCCTGCCGGCATGATGCCGAAGAAGAACGATACCGAAAAGATTAAAATGAGAAGGACTGCCGCAAAGGATTTTAATTTGAACGATTTCATATTTTTCTCCCCAAAAATCAGTTTGTGATTTTTTAGTTTCGTGTTATAATTAGGTGAAACGATTGCCATATAGAGGTACCCATGCTTACCATTAAAGACGTTGCGAGAGAAGCACATTTATCTCCGACCACCGTATCACGCGTATTGAATAATCGAGGATATATCAGCGAAAAAACGCGTAAGCTCGTTTACGATACGATGGAAAAGCTCAATTATCACCCCAACAAGATTGCGCGGTCTTTACAGAGCAATACTTCCAATCTGATTGCGATTTTAGTTCCCGATTCAAGCAACCCCTTTTTCGGCGAACTCGTTACCTGTGTGGAACGGCAATGTATGAAACACAACTATCGCTTGATTTTGTGCAACTCCTTTGACACCTACGAAAAGGAATCGCGATATCTCAAACTGTTGCAGGAACAGAATATCGACGGACTGATCGCTTGCTCGCACATTCTCGACGAGAACAGTTATCAGAATATCTCTTTGCCCGTCGTATCCTTCGATAAGGATTACAGGAACGATAAAATCCCCATTGTCTGTTCGGACAACTACCTCGGCGGAACGATTGCCGCGCAGCACCTGCACGAAAAAGGCTGTAAACGCCTTCTGCATATCGCCGGTCCCCTGACCGACAAAAGCCTGTTGGGACACGGAAGATTTTTCGGCTTTAAGAACTATTGCGAAAAGAACGGGATCGACGTTGTGACTTATTCAACCGAAAACCATTTCTCCGTGGAGTATTACCGCGAATTCATTCTGTCAAGCGTACGCGAAAGTCTTGATTCATTTGACGGAGCGTTCTGTTCTAACGACCTGATTGCATTTGCTCTCTTTCAGATCCTTCAGGAACAAAATATTCCCGTTCCCAAAGCGTTCAAAGTCGTTGGATTCGACCACACGATATTTACCAAGACCGTTTCCCCAAAGCTCACGACCGTTGCGCAGAATATTCCGCTGATAGCCGAACACCTTGTAAATACGCTTTTGGAAATGCAGAACGGCGGCTCCCCGGAACGGGGCGTCGTAAAACTCGACGTCAGGCTCATCCGGGGCGAAACAACTTAATTACCGCCAATCCCCTCTCCCTCTTTGCGTGAGAGGGGTCTTATTGTCTCCGCATATATAGGATGGATTATACGGATGGGTCGGTTTTTTCAAACAAACGGCAGGCAAAGTCTCCGTTTGACCAACTGCTGTTGGTAGCGCCCTCGTCGTCCGTTTCCTTTGCTTCGGAGAATTCAATAAATACGTATATCTTGTCGCCTGAATTCAACCCCGTAATATCGCGTGTTGCATCCGCACCGTGTCCGTCTAAACTGATAAACTCCGAATATTTGCAAACGCCGTCTTGCGAAAGCACCGCAATGCGTACATTGGCGTTGGTATAAAGGTTTGCATGGGATTCATGGGGAAAATATTTATAGTTAAGCGCAATCGTATAGCTTGTATTTGATACGTTTTCGCCAACCGTATACGAAAGCGTCGACCAAGAGCCGTTCAGCCAACCTGCCTTGATTTCGGATATCAAGTCGCCGTTTTCGTTTTTGACCAGCCAAGCCTCTCCGTTATATTCCTTGCTCTCCGTAAATAAGAACGATTCGTTATTACCCGTGCTCCCCGGCAATCTGCCCTCGGTCGGCGCAGACCAATTATAATCCGAATGCCCGAACGTCCAGCCGCTTTCCCTACCCGAAACGCCGTTTCTGTAATCGGACACGTAGCCGTCAAGCTCGTACGCTACGCCGTTTTCGCTGTAATCGCACCCCGAACATTCCAAATGCCGCGTTCCCGTTGCATAATATGTTGCGGGCGTATCGACAACGTACTGCATTTCATGCGCAGTACGCGAGCTTTCGTCGATCGCATCGCATTCCGTGCATTGCGAATAGTGCTCGGTATCGGAATGATGTAAGATATAGTTGTGTTCACCGGTCGCGGGTATTTCCTGCGTTTTCTGCGCATGGCAGCCACTGCATTCGTATAAGCCGCTTCCCGCCGAGCCGCAGGTTGCGGGGGTAAGAACTTCTTTCACAACAAAGTTGTGTTCGCCTTTGGGAATCGATTCCTGTTTAGTCGCACCGCATTCGCATTCATAATCTATACGTCCGTCTTCGGCGCAGTCGGCGGGAACGCGGTTCGTCTCCTTCCAAACGCCGTGAGCGCTTTTATCCGTTCCATAATCGCAATATTTGCACTCTTGCCAATGCTCCTCGTCCGTATAACGCCAAACAAGAGAATGCTTGCCCGTAACGGGAATCTCTTTCTCTGTGGTTGCCGTGCAATCCGTACATTCGTACAGCGCACTCCCCGCCGCCGAGCAAGTCGCCTCTTCAACCGTTTTGATAAACCTTTCGAAATGATGTTCGCCCGTTGCCTGCATCTCTCTCGTTTCCGTAATGTGGCAGATTTCGCACTCATACTTCATGCTTCCCGTTTCCGAACAGGTGGGCGCTTTTAACTGACTGCCCTCGTCCCATACGTGTTCGAGATGAGCGGGAACCGCCTCGTAATCCTTTTCTCCGCACACGGTGCACTTATATGTAATCGTACCTTCTTGCGAGAGATCGGGCTGTTCCAAAACGCCCTCATCCCAGGAATGCGTTGTGAGCTTTGCGATTTTCTCCGTTTTCGTTTGGTTGCAGACAGTGCAGGTGAAAGTCCATTCGCCCTGCACGGCACAGGTAGCTTCGCGCGTAACTCTTCCGCCGTCCCAGTTATGCTCGACGCAAGCTTCTTCCTCTTCGTTGCCACAGGCAGCGAGCCCCAACACGGAAGCCGTTACAAGCGCCGCCGTCAAAATTATAATACACCCTTTCCTTTTCATAAATTTTTCCCTTATTTAATTTATTCGTAAATATTGAACGCTACGTGTCCCTTATGATAGCCTACACCTTCGCGGAAGAAAATAAGATACACCGTATCGCCTTCTTCTGCCGAATAAGAAAATTCATTGTATTCCCAATCTTTACTATATTTCCCGGAATCAATAAACTTTGCAGTTTTTATATTTCCTTCCGAATCGACAAGCACGATTCTTGCAGAAAGTCGCGTTTCCTCCTCATGCTCGCCCGAAAATTTCACTTCTAACGCGTATTTTCCCGATTTGGAGAACGTATAGCCGAGCGCAACGTCGTATACCTCGAAATTCTCTGCGCAGATCCAGTCGCTCTTAATCTCGATTCCGCTCACGCCGTCTTGCACCCATGCGTCGCCGTTAAACTTCGTGCATGACTCGAAGAAAAGTTTCCCTTCTCCCTCGTGTGCGAAAAAGTTGTCGATATATCCGTATTTCCAGCTTCCCGAAGAATCGCTTGTATCAAAATCTTCGTTGTAATTTGCAACCCTCTCGAACCCCTCGAAGTCGTTACCCGACTCCGAACGGCGCAACACGGAAAAGCTATAATTTGCCGCCGCCACGCCGTTGTCCGAAAGATAGCCCGCATTTCGAAGTGCGAACGAAATACAATCCCCCTCTTTTACGGAAAGCGTTACGGTATCGGTACGCAAACCCCAATCAGCTCCCGTGAGGTATTCCAGAACACGGTTGCGGTTATGATAGAGCTGAACGAGAATATAGCCGCCGTCCGCTTCCGTAGGATTCACGCCGAGACCGATATCGATCGTTCCCGTTTGCGTTGCGATATAAGTAACGCCCGCCGAATAGTGCGCGCCCGTCTTAATCCAATCGGCTCTGACGATAAGATCGTCTCCGACCGTAGGTTCGGTATACTGAATCTCCCACTCTTCGACGGCGTTTTCATTGAAGTTGGAGCACGGCTGCATTTCATCGATTGCTTTGCCGTAAGTGTAGACGAAACCGTTCGTTCCCTGCTTACCGAAGCTACTCTGCGCCGTAACGACGGAATGGCTGCTCGGTGAAATTTCCACGTCAAAGGGATTTTCAAACGTTCTCTCATTGACGCCAAGAGGCAGAAGATTGCTCTCAGATTCGGAAACCCCGCTTTGCAAAGAGAGCGTATATGCGCTGATCGCTCCGTTGAAATCAACATACGCTGTAAGCGTATCGCCGATATTTGTTTTCACCGCGCCATGCAGGTACGCCGTTCCTTCCTTTACCTCGACGAGAGAAATCGTTGCGCCGTTCTTTTGCAGAACGAGCCTTCCTTCAATCGTTTTGTCGTTAAGGGATACAAGCGCGTTAAAATAACGATCCCCCTCGTCTGTTACCGTAACGGAAGATCCTTTGTTTTCGCTTTCCAGCGTCGTTTGCAGATTACAAACGGGAACGTAATAGGTTTGTGCGCCGTCGATTGCGCCTGTAACGTTCACGTTCTCCTTTGCGCTCACACGGACGGTAAAGGCTTTTCCCGCCTTCACGTTCGCATATCTGAAGAGCGAAAGAACGGCTTTTCCGCTTGCCGAGGCAACCGTCTTTCCATCGTATATAATTTCCGCGTCCGTATCGCCGTTTACAAGGAGTGCAACGTTTGCGCTCACATAGCAATCTGTATCGGGCGTAATCGTAAATTCTCTGCTCTCTCCGCTTTGCAATGAAAAACCACCTTGGAAATCCAAATCCTCCTGTGAAGGCGCGAACATTGTTATATCCGTAAATTCCACGATACCGTCTTGCGCAAACAAGGCAATTCTGCGGTTGCCCGCATTGCGCACCTTAAAGGTAAACGCTACGCCTTCGATATAGAGCACAAAATTCGAACCCTCCGCAAAAACGTCGATTTGATAATCGGTATTTGCATCGAGAGAAAGGAAATTCGACGCCATCTCGCTGTTCTGCCCGTACTGCGCCTTAATCTTTCCCGCGGACGGATCAATCGTTACCTTCACCGCATCGTATAAATTGTCCTTTAACCCGAACACGAGCCCGAACTCGGATGCCTCCGAAGAAAAGTTTACTTTCATGCTCAGGCGATATTCCAACTTTTCGCTCGCAATCGGATCGTACGACCCGTTTGAACTGACGAACAGCAGACTGTCGTTCTCAATCAAGAGCGGCTGCTTTACGTCGAAATGGCTTGCATACGACTGCGGATAAGTAAGCGACAGTACGCCGTCTGCATTTTGAACAAGCGTGTGCGCCACAAGATTTCCGCCCCAAGCATATTTGTACGTTGCGTTGACGTCGCGCTGCGCCGCCCAGCCTACGAGCACGGTTTCATTACCTTGCGCAACCTTTCCCGCATAAAACACCTTGCTGTCAAGCTGCGGGTTCGCAGGTTCGCGCCAGCCCTCGGAAGGATTCTCCGAACATAGATAATAAACGCAAGCTTTGCTCCCCGAGAGCGCATAGGAAGAAATTGCCAATTCTTCCGTATCGCCCATATTCAAATCCTGTGCGGAATAGGTGATATAATATTTGCCGTTCCACTCGAAGTAAGTAGGACATTCAAGCACGTTAAACCCGCGTGTATCGGTATAGAGAATTTTCGGCTCTCCCACAACTTCCAGAGATTCGCTCAATTGGAACTGCGCAAGCACGGCTTTATCGTTCTTTCTTGTCGAAACAATACAATAGAAGCATTCGTCCGATTCATCCCACCGCACTTCGGGATCGCGGAAATCGTCGGTAAAACCGTATTCGGAAGGATAAATGATAAAATCTTCCTGCTTTTCAAAATTTTCGAGATTATCTTTGGACACTGCCACGCGGATCGTTTCCGCACCCGATGCAGGATGCCCCGTATAAAAGAACAAGTATTCGCTCTCATGTTTTACGATGCTTCCCGTACCGATCATCGCCTCGCCGCCGTTGGAATCTCCTGCGGGGAGAACAAGTCCTTTTTCTTCATAATGTACGAAGTCTGTGGTATCAACTCTGTAAACGGGATGCGAAGAAACACCGCCACCGTCTTTTAAGTAGAAGATATGGTACACGCCGTTTTCATAAAACGGCATAGTATCGCCGACTCTGCTGCCATCGGCGGGTTTATAAAACACCTCGTAGTCCGCAAGCGCTTCCAATTCCGCGCCGTTCTTCTCGGACAAATCTTCCGAGATGTATTCATAATCTTTCTCCGCTCCTCCGCCGCACGCAGCCAAGCCGCATACGGACAGCACCAAAATCCCCGAAAGGATTCCGCTCAAAATCTTTTTCCCCTTCATTGCTATCCCCTCATTCTTCCGAAAATTTCGCTGCGCTCAGTTCTGCGACACGGACGTCGGATACGTTTCCTTCGAGCTGCCTGAATAGCGTTTTGATTTTATTTTGACGGTAGAAACGGAAGCTGACCGCGAGATTATTCACAAGCATTTCGACGATCGTGCCGTCGCAGACAATCTCCACAAAATTCTTTCCGTTTGACTTTACTTCCAGCTCTCGCTCGTCTGCCTGCTTGGTGAGACTGTTGCGGATAATCTTCGTCTTTCCTTCTCCGAATTCGATTAAAACGCTTCCGTGCTCACTCTTCAAAATTTCAACCTTTGAATTTTTATCCGCCGTAAAAGTAATGCGAGAAATCTCCGCGTCGGCGTTGCAAACGGCTTTTCCGTTGAACGTCGTAACAGACAAATCTCTTTTATAAAGACTCAATAAGCTGTTCGTAAAATGAAATTCGGGCTTGTTGCCGTTCAGGCGCATGATGCGCGGAATTGCAAGACAGCCGCTGTATGTACCGTCTACGGACGAGGTTCCTATGAGGCTCTCTTTCTGCCAGCCGAAGAGAACTACCTCCCCGCCGAAGCCGGTTGCAAGATTAGTCGCATAAAAACAGTTTACCCCGTAATCCACATAATCTTCATTTAATAAAGTAAAGGTTTTACCGTCGAACTCACCGACGGCATATTTTACTACGTTCTCCTTTGCGAGCGAATAGAGAAGTACGATTTTTTTCCCGAATACCGCCACGTTGGGACATTCGGGAATGTCTGTTTCATATTCGGGCGTAAAGAGAATCCCCTCATAAACCCAGTGGTTTAGCTCCTTATCCGTAGCGCGGTACAAGAAAATATGTCCGCGGTCGGAAATCCCTGCCATAACCATGTAATGCGTTCCGTTCCATTCGAATACGAACGGATCGCGCCACTCCACTACGGGAAACGGATGAATGTCCGAAAAAATCCCGCAACCGTTGCGTTTGATTTCCGAAAAACTTTCGTCCGCATCACAAATAAACTGTTTTGCACGGCGCTGAACGGCATCGTCCTCGAACCCAATCGAAGTATAATAAATTTTATAACCGTCCTGCACTTTGGTAGCGCAACCCGAAAAGCAATACCGTTCTCCGTTTTTGATATCGGGCGCGAGCTTGATCCCCTTGCGCGTCCAATCGATTAAATTTTCACTGGTCGCATACGCCCATTGAATATTCCCCCAATCGCTTCCTTGGGGATTGTACTGATAAAACAGATGAAATTTTTCCCCGTCGAACACTGTACCGTTGGGGTCGTTCATCCAATTCTTTGCGGGGGCAAAATGTATCTTCGGTCTTTCCATGTTTTCCTCCTTACATATCCTTGATGCCTTGTGTGGCAATTCCTTCGATATAATATTTCTGCAAGCACATAAACACAATGAGTACGGGAACGGTTACCACGGCAAGCGACGCCATCACCGTGCCCCAATGATAGGGCGAAGCGGTACTGAACGATTTAATGGCAAGCTGTACGTTAAACCATTGACTGCTCGTGAGCGTTAACAAAGGCCAATAGTAATCTCCCCACTTTCCGATAAATTCCAAAATCAACACCGTTACAAAAACCGGAACCGCTGTGGGAACGATAATTTTGAAATAGGTCTTAAAGGGTCCCGCGCCGTCGATTTCCGCCGCCTCGATGAGCGCTGTAGGAATGCCTAAGAAAAACTGACGGAACATGAAGATATAAAAGCAACTGAAAAAGCTCGGTAAGATCACGGCAAACGGCGTGTTCAACATACCCAAACCCCGCACAACCAAATAGAGCGAAAGCGTGATCCCTTCGAAGGGAATAATAAGCATAATGACGATAAACGTCGAGATCAACTTATTTCCCTTGAAGTTAATTTTCGCAAGCGCATAACCCGCCATGGAGTTTACGATAAGTACCCCGATCACGGTCCCGAGCGCATACAGAAGCGTATTTCCGAAATACTGCAACATGGGGATACGCGTAAACACCGAAGCAAAGTTGGAAAACGTAAAATACTCGGGTAACAAATCCGCAAACGAAGTGATTTGCGAAGGCAAATCTCTTGCGGGATTGAACGCAGAAACAAAAAGGAAAATCAGCGGGAAAAGAAACATAAGTCCCAGCAAGGTATTAACGATATACATAATAACCTTGTGAACCGTTCGTTTGGTCTTCCCGTTCGTCTTTGTCTTGCGGTTCTTCTCGGGATGCTTGCTATCGGTCATAACGGTTTCCGTCATATCAATAAGCTCCTCCTATCATGTGTTCGCGGTATTCCTTATATTTCCCAACGCCCTTCATCGCAAAGTTTTTTCCGACGGTCGCCAACACAAACACGATGGTAAAAAGCATGGAAATTGCCGAACCGTATCCGACGAGTTTCTCGCTCATACCCTTTTGGAAAATATAATACACAATCGTAATCGTGGAATAATCCACGCCGCCGTCGGGTGTTAAAATCTGCACTTGCGTGAACATCTTAAACGCGCCGACCAGCGTTATAATAAGCACAAAACTCGATATGGGCGCAATGCCGGGAAGCGTAATATGCACAAATTTATTCCATGCCGACGCGCCGTCGAGCTCCGCGGCCTCGTAAAGCTCCTTGGAAACTCACTGCAACCCTGCCAGAATAATTATCATTTGATAACCTGCACCCTGCCAAACAGACATGAACACAATACAGAGCATTGCCTGCGAAGGATCGTTCAAAAAGCCCTGCGACGCAATTCCAAGCGAGTTTAAAATCAAATTGAACACACCGCCGTCCTCTTTATACAGAATTTCAAACAAGAGGGAGACAACCGTCATAGAAGTGATAACGGGTGCAAAGTAGGCAAGCTTGAACACGCCGTAGCCCTTGAACGTTTTATTCGCAAGCAGGGCAAGCCCCAACGCAACGGCACATTGTACGGGCACGGTGATTACGACAAATAAAAGCGTATTTGTAATTGCCTTACCGAACAGCTCGTCGTGGAAAATGTTCGCATAGTTTTCAAATGTAAATTTCATGGCTTCCGGTCGCAGCATATAAAAATCGGTAAAGCTGAAACCGAAACACATGATAATGGGAACGACAAGAAAGACAGTACCGAACACAAGGGCAGGTAGCATAAACAGCCAACCCGTACGGTCAATTCTTTTTTGCCGTAAAGAAGTTTTGCTCATAGTTGCCCCTTTCGTATCAATAAATAGTGATCTGCGCGATACTCTTATCGATAAGCTGCGCCGCCGTCGTCAAACGATCTTTAATTTTCGTCTGACTGTCGTAATCCGTTCCCTTCAAAATATTACTGATAGCATTGCTCATCTGGGTGGAGAACACCTCATAGCCAACCGTTTGGGGACGAAGCTGCGCGCTTGTGAGAAGCTGCTCTTTAATGATGCTATATACGGGATACATGGCGTTCGTGCCGTCGCTGTATTCGGGCATAGAATTATAGAGCGAAAGTCTGCTGGGAGGCGACGCCGTATCGCGCGCGCAGCTCTCGCACGCTTCCTTGGAAGTACAGTATTTGATGAACTCGGCTGCCGCGACTCTCTTTGCCGTCGAACAATTCTTGGTAATTCCGAGCGTCCAGCCTCCGCACGGAGCAGCAATCTTGCCGTCTTCATCTGCGGGATAGAACGTTACGCCCCAATCCTGCATAGAATCCCCGAGAGCAAGATATTCCGAAATATTCTGCGTTCCCGTGAGCGCCATTGCCGCAAGCGGCGTCGTTGCCGAGAAATCCTTTCCCGAAGCGCTTGCAGACACCGCTTTGTCTTTGACAAGACTTCTCAAATACATTCCCGCTTCCACTCCTGCGGCGCCGTCGAGATATCCCGTTGTTAATTTTCCTTCCGAATCAATAACGCCATCCGTCCAAAGCGGCGTAAACGCGTAGGAAAGCCACTCGCCCGCATCGCCTGCGATTTGTAAACCGTAACAAGTCGTTCTTCCCGAAGTGGACGTAAGGGAAGTCGCTATTTCCTTCAAATCGTCAAACGTCCAAGCATTCCCGATAGAGGTCGGAACCGTGATATTTTTCTGCTTTAAGATTTGCTTATTGTAAAATAAGCAGACGGTGGAATCCACAATGCTGAGCGCATATAATCTGTCGTTGTATGTATTCTGTTCGTTAACGTAGGGCAGGAAATCGTCGGTATAGCCCTCATAGATATAGTTGTCGATCGGGATTATCACGCCCGCATTCGCATAGGTTGCAATGAACGGTCCGTCGAGATAAAGCACGTCTGAAATCGTGCCGGAGCTTGCCTGCAAACTCACGTTCTGCTCGTATTCGCGTCCGTTTCCGCGCGTAAGCGTAGTACAAGAAACTTCGATTCTGCCGCTGAATTCTTGGTTAAAAGCAGCGATCATATTCGTCCACCATTTCTCCTGAGCATCATTACCCGTGGGACGGGTAAGTGTAAGAGAAACTTTGCTGTCCGTGGTAAATTCCTCTCCTTCTTTCAAACCAAGGAACTCCCCTTTGTCTGCTCCTCCCGTTTCTCCGCACGACGTTCCCCAAACGCAGGAAAACGCCAAAACCGCACAACAACCAACCGTTAAAAACTTCTTCACTTTTCTTTCCTCCTTAAATATATCTTTTCACCCTCACCTTCGAGAATGATAAGTCCGTTTTCTTCCGAACTCCGAAAGGCTTCTTTTGACAAATACAATGCCCCGAAATCCTGCTTAAAATTATACTTCGTCCAAAAGCTGTTCAGTTTTTCGCGAATACCGTCCGTTATCAAACAAAAATTTTTCTCCGTTTCATAGAGACGAACGACGCTTCCTTTTTCCAAAGGCTCCGCTACTTTATCAACCAGACATAACTCGTATGCCCCATCTGTTTCTCCGTAATTAATCTCGTCGATTTTACGAAAATAATCCTGCTTTCGTTTCGCGCTTAAAAGTACGTATAAAACAAAACCTCCCGCACACGCCGCCCAAAAAATATTAAGAAAAATAATCCATCCGAGTCCGATACTTCCCTTACAGGCATTTACGATATTTAATATCAGCATGATAAGTGAAATCACTCCGATAATAACTGTAAACAACTTGAAGTTTTCTTGAATTTCCAGAATTCGTTTTTTATAGAAGCCCGTTTTTTTCAGTTTCTTCTGTTCCAACACTGCTCCATTTATCATTTTCCCTCTCCTTGTTGACAAATATGATAATCGTTTGACATATCGGCGATAATTTTTTCCGTCAAACTGCTTTGACGGATACTTATAAATACTTTTTTATTTCTTCAAATGTCGGCACTGCTTCCGCAGAACCCTTACGCGTTGTCGTGATAGACCCGCATACGTTTGCGAAAAAAATGCTTTGGCTGAGATGCTCGAAGCCGTTCCGATCAAGCCGCGAGAGCAACGCCCCGTAAAACGCATCGCCCGCACCCGTTGTATCAATCGGCTTCAATGGTATAGTCTCCACGCGTTCGCACTTTCCTTGATAGCAATACATTGCGCCGTCCTTACCCAAAGTGAGAACGGCAAATTTTCCGTCTGCGGCAATCTCCTTTAAGGCTCTTTCATATGTAGAGGCGGAAGAAAACATGCCGATTTCGCTTTCCGAGAGTTTCAATATATCGGCGCAAAATACAAACTCTTTATATATTTCGATTGCCGATGCTCGATCGCGAAAAATATCCTCTCGGAAATTCACGTCGAAACTGAACCGTTTCCCTTGTCGTTTTGTTTCCTCGTAAACGCTCTTTGCAAATTCACGTCCGTTATCTTCGTTCAGCATCAGCGAACCGAGGTGCACAATATCGGCTTTTGCAATAACGTCGCGTACTTCGTTAAGTTGCAAATGATAATCCGCCGTATTTTTTCTGTAAAAGGTGAAAGAGCGGTCGCCGTATTCGTCGAGGTCGACAAATGCAAGAGTCGTGTTCCTGTTCCGATCGCAAATAATGTTCAAATAATCCAATTCACATTTTTGCGCGGCACCGATAAGAGCTTTGCCGATACTATCATCGCCGACTTTTCCGTAAAAACCGACTGTACCGCCGCACTTTTTCACCGCACAGGCGACGTTAAAAGGCGCACCGCCAAGGCATCTCTTATAAAAGATGCCTTCGTTGCGCCTCTCACAAATCATATCAGCTAAAATTTCACCGATACAAAGAATCATAAAATTGTCCCCTTATCCCTTTTCTGCAACCATTATACACCCATTTTGACAATATGTCAATCGTTTAGCATAAAATTTTATCAAAATTTTTACAGGCAACTTCCCCATGAGAAATTCAGTCCGCTGAATCGTTTGGAGATTGGTACGTCAAAAACGATAGCCAAACACTCTTAAACCCCGTCGAACGCAATACATAATACCCGCCCCCGAATAAATTCGGGGGCGGGTAAATATTATCCGCATACAACTTATTCCGTTTTCTTCTTGCCTTCGGCTACCTTCGCGGAGGCTTTCTTGGCGGCTTTCTGCGCCTTGATATATTCGATGTCCTTGTCGATCTGCTCCATGCAGACCTTGATGACCTCTTTGGCAACGTCGAACGTCGAGCTGTCCATTACCTGCAATTCCGATAGCTTGAAGCGCACTTTCAAGCCCTCGCTTGCCGCCGCGTCGCGCTTGATCTGGCGCAGTTGCTCGCCCTCCGTCGAATAGTTCATCGTCGGGATCCCGCGCTTGATGACCAGCTTGAACAGCGCCTTCGCGCGGTACTTGAACGAGATCGCGTACTTGCCGTCGCTCTCCACCGTTTCAGGCTTCGAGGTTACGTACGCCACAAGGTCGTCGAACAGCTTCTTCGCGTTGTCGTTCATCGCTTCGTATGCTTCGGCAAGCGTCAGACGGTCGATCGACAGCTTCTCCTCTTCTACTTCGTATACGAAGGAATTGGTCGTGTTCGAGCCTCCGCTCCCTTCCTGCTGCACCACTACGGGCGCCGCCTCGCGTTCCAGCATCTTTTTGATCAGCTCTTCCTGACGCGCCATCATTTCCTGCTGCATCTTT
>Ga0209064_1002912_pt1 | contig 16770 bp, 15 predicted proteins | sample Inofromicrocosms_FD_187498 | JGI IMG/M metagenome (GOLD analysis project Ga0209064, IMG submission 187498) | Mouse cecum microbial communities from Vienna, Austria - Inoculum for glucosamine and mucus D2O microcosms (SPAdes) (version 2) | ecosystem: Host-associated > Mammals > Digestive system >... | reverse complement strand
CCGGGCTGGCAACAATGGTCAGAATTACCCTGATGTACTACGTTGACTTCAACAGCCTGTTTAACAACCCGGAAAAAGAGTGGGAAATCATCCTTTCCGAGGCCTCCGGAGCGCCTCCCGAACCGTCTCTGTTTGACTGAGGGGGCTTGTAAGGTAAAAAAGAAGACTCGAACACCGTAAAATCAGCGTTCGAGCCATACTTTATTGCGCTATTTGAGTTTTATCGGACAGCAATATAATATTTAGTGTTCTTCTTCAGTCCGTCAAAGGTCACACGCATGCAGCCATTCCCGTCAAGTGCGGCTTTTCCACCTCGGGAACCGGCCTCAATATGCGGGACAGTCGATATTTTGATTCCGGCAAAATTGGGGTTTAAGATATATTCGGCACCATCCACGCTTCCGGTCAAAGTGGCCGACGTGCTCTGCACCCCGTCGGTTCCGCCGGTTACCGGGGTGACGGTAAGTTCCACGTCAACAGCGGGAGTGGCAAGTATCTCCCAGTTGACAAACTTAAACAAGGGGTAAGCCTTGCACTTGCGGTTAAGCATCATGGAGACATCCTCGACAGGGAGTTCGTAGTTCATGAAATCCTCGGGGACGCGGTAACTGTTGTCATAGAAACCTTTGCAAATCTCATCATTATTCTCATCCATGACCTTGTAGCCGACCTCGACAGGCAACAACAGTTTATTGGAAAGATTGGACGTGAACAGACTGACGGGATTACCCGCAGTTATGCCGAAAAAGCGGGGCGATTCAAAGACGGGGAAGAAATCGCGCCGGGCGATAGTGTAATTAAATTCAGGGCTCAAAGCCTTTACCCCTACCGTACCGCCATATTGCTGATGTTCGACGGGGTCTTTGAATATGGCCACACCTTTGACCCCTGCACCAAGTTGTCCATATACACCAAACGAAACGTTATTCTCATCCCAAGCATCCTCATAGTAGGATGTAGATGTTTCAAAATCAGTATAAGTTCCAACGGGGAATAACATTGATGCCGACAGTTTTGCACCAATTTCCCCTTCAACATAAGCTTTGAGACCGAATTCACCAAAATCCTCATCTATATAACCGGCATTGCGGATAGCAATCTCAGCCTCGGCTCCGATTTTCAACTCAGCCTCACCCATTAACCTAAATTCAGATGTCTCAGGTTCTTGGGAATGTTCGGCATTGAAAAAAGACCGAAGGTTTTCATTTGAATTATACACGACATGGTAAGAATCATAAACTTTCTTCTCATAGTCGAGATACATGCCGAGATCAGCCTTAAAATCGATAACGGGGTTTATCTTACCATATACTTCAAGAAATGGAACCTGAGGAATAATCCCTCGGAACTCTAAATTATCAAATAACGGAACATTGGAAAAGTCAGTTCGGGCCGAAAAACCACCTGTTAGCTCGAAGTGAATCTTATATTGTCCTTCAGTATCAATATAGGCATCAATAAACACATTTTTATCAAAATATCTCGCAGCAGCATAGACCTTTCCGGTGAGATACCATGAATATGCACCCTTGGCGGCAGCCTCAAACCCGGCTTTGTGATAATCTTCGTCATAATCTGACAAATACTGACTCGCCTGAAAATCCATTTCGTCATCAAATCCCAGAACGAAATAAAAATCGCCATACTCCATCCCGTCGACCGGCTTACGGCGCGGGGAATTGGCTATTTCAACAGGCACATCGGTTGTCTGCCCGACACAATAGTACCTGTCGAGAACCAAGGCGGGATTAATCACCTTGCACGACACAAGGACCGAGTCGGTCGTAACGGTCACATCCTCGACTTCACCGGCAAAACCGGCAGGGAAAAGCTCGTTGGTCCGGACCGTGACGAGGCGGTCGCCGACGCGTGGAAGATCGGCGGGGGCAATCAACGGGTTGAGTGAGATGTGGGTATAATCGGCCCAACGCACATATCCCCACATGGGGGACTCGTCAATCACAATCGCATCGGGATTGTAAATTGTCGACGGTGCGCGGAACGACACACTGTCAACCGCCGCTATGTCGATGCGCACGACGGTATCGGGCATCCATATCAGCTGGGAGACAATATCAGCGTGTTCATACCCCTCGGCATCGACACGGGAAAACGTAATCGAGTCGACACGGTTGACAAAGGAGGTGTGTATCCCACCGTCGCGGTTATAAGTGTAAAACACACTCGTATCATCAGCAACAGCTGTTTTCACGCCAAGCAATGACGCAAAAATCATTAACAATAACCCGACACGTTTCATCTTTTCACAATTTTAGTTGACCGTGTTCCATAGTTCACAATATACACTCCCGCAGCAAGGGCCGAGGTATCGACAGTTGCCACGCCGTCATTTCCGGCAACCCCGACGGCGACCGCGATTCCCTGAACACCATAAACGACGATGCGGTTTCCGGGCATAAGGTTTTTGACCGATACCGCATCTGTCTCAATCATAAACGCGGGCAATTTATCCTCGCTGACAATATCCTCGATTCCCGACTGCATGGCCGAAAAATAATAGGATTCAACCTTGTCAAGAGAATAGATGACATCGTTGCCACTGACGGTAGAGATAATCATCTGATTGTCAACAAATGTGATTTTCGGCATCTCGGAAAGAATGACCGTGTGAGAGGGCGCATCCTCGATATTCAAGGTCATGGCAAGAGCTGTCGGGCTCTGCGCCTGAATTAAACAATTACAGCCAGCGACAAAGACACCGGCCGTCAATAGTCTGAGTTTCATGATGTAAAATAATAAAATCACGCGAGAGTCTGCATCCGGGAACGAGCAGACTCCGCGTGAAAGATTTTTGTAAGGTTACTTTTTAGCGTTTTTCAGTCAAAGAGGTCCATAACTCGGTGGTAACGGTCATTTTTTCGCCATCTTCCGAGTCGGTCTCGATATACTTTTCAAATACAGTCAGATTGTGGTCATTAAATGTCAGGTGACAGATTCCTGACTCATCGGGATCGTCAAAATCGGTTATTGAATAAGAATAGGCGATTGACAAATTATCACGATTAATCCACTTCCATATGCGTGCATCCAGCTCGCCGTCATCAAACAAAACTACATAGGAACCGCTTCGGGTGAAAATAACCTCCTGAGCAATTGGCTCGTCAAAAAAGAAATCATCTTCATCATACTCATCAGGGTCATAAGATGCGAGTTTGCGCGCTATTCGCTCAAAGATTTTGTTACAGTCTGAGTAATTTCCTGATTCATCTGCCATTACCTTACCGTTAAGAGAAATGCGCGCACGCAGCTTGACGGGAATCCACGAGCGGCAGAGAGCAAGAGTCGCATCGCTGTCATCGTTAAGCGCATCCTCTTGCATGGCTCCGACAGTAAACGATTCGCCGTCTTCCGGAGATACTATAAGTTCAACTGCTCCGTCGGCCGACCCGGTAATAACCACTGAACCATATCCGTCGAGAATATACTCATTCTCACCGACCTTGATATAGGAACCGATGACGTAGGCATCATTTCCCGAGCGGCTAAGAACAGCCTTCGGTGCCCTTAAAGCGCTTGCCTTTTTAGATGATTCCACTCGATAAGGAACCGCCCATGACCGTGTGATTATATAACGGCCGCTTTCGGTAAGTTCGATTGAGCTGATGTCACTGCCGGGTGTGGTAATCTGATATTTCGCACCGGTATCGGCATACTGTGGTTTTTCTAATTTGCTGAAATCGCTTTTGCCCGATTCCGGTTCATCATTGTTGTCACTGCTGCAAGATGCTACAAAAGCCATCATTACCAATGTTCCAATTGCAAGAAAAATTTTATTGAATTTCATAATAAAAGTGTGTATGTGTTATTTTTCGTTGCAAATGTACACAAAAATCCACATTTTACCCCCCCCCTAATTGCTAAAATTTGTTAAGAGGATAAATAATGCCTCTTTCTGAGTAATCTATAACTATCCCTCGGGGATGATGAAGATTGAGAAGTTTACGCTGCCATAGGCTTTGTGGCGGTCAAAGTGTGGAAGATGGGAGAAATCGTGGGCGCGGGAGTGTTCGAGAATAAAGATGGAGCCGGGGGCAAGAAGGTTGCTTGAGAGGACAGCTCCGGGAATATCGGCAAACCCGGGGAGATCGTAGGGAGGATCGGCGAAAACGAAGTCAAATGACGTGTTGCAATCGCGGATAAACCGCAAGGCATCACCTTTTACAAGCACGAGCCCCTGCTCGCCGAGCTTGTCAGCGACTTCGCGGATAAACCGAGCCTGCACCGGTGATTTTTCCACAGCAGTCACCGATGCCGCGCCTCGCGACAGCAACTCGAAGGTTATCGCCCCAGTCCCCGCAAAGAGGTCAAGACACCGAGCGCCCTCGATATCAAGGATGTTTTCGATTATATTAAATATGTTCTCGCGCGCGAAGTCAGTAGTTGGTCGCGCAGTAATATTGGTGGGGACGGAAAAACGCCGCCTCCCGTATTTTCCTCTGATTATTCGCATAATGGTGTCACAATGAGATCAAACGGAGCCTTCATCGCCTCGCGGCCAGCCTTGAACATGCGGGGGGGGAAGATAACCGGCATGACCAAGGAGATGTATCGGCGCAGCAACGGAGTCACAGCCTCGCGCGGCCCGGCATCGCCACACAGCAGCAACTCGTCAGTTTCAGCATTGAGTCCCAGACGGTTGCGGCAGGCAAGAATATAATAGACGGCATCGGCAACATCAGTGTAGCTATATGTGTTGGCGTGCAACAGACGGTTTCCGTCGATGATGACAATGTCAAAAGCCGAATCTCGGAAATTGACATACGTCTTGGGACTATTGCTCCGCGCCAAGTGGAAATAGCGACACAGCGAGGCGAGGTGACCGGTGACGGAGAGATTGCTGAAAGTGCGGTGAATAAAGCGGTCTACCCCGCTGTCTATACCAGTTATGACAGCAGCATTAGGCTCGGGAAGACGGTCGATAATCAGCGTCTTGCCTCCCGGGTCAAAACATGCGTTGAACATGGCGGCGGCATCACGGTTATCAGAAACCATAGGAGCAGGTACCGGCATGACCCACGGGGATTCCACCACACAGTAGACTTTCTTGAAATCACTGAGCAACAAAGGGTTGTCATATACAGCATCCTCGGTCGCCTTCAGCACCGATATAGCGGCGCGATTTAGAGGCAACCGGCGGTAAATGAGCGAATTGTCCTCGACGAGCGAAAACGCGGCCACATGCAGGGCCGCCGGGCCAAGCCGCATCAACAACACCCACAGGCTCGGGTCGGCAATTAGTTCTTTTTCAAGTCTCGCTGATTCCATATTGCAAAATTACACATAAATCGCGAGATTTCGACGCGGGAAGAAGGGAAATATTGAGAGTGGAGGGGTTTATTCAATCAGCTGTCAGAATAACGGGACAATCAAATCGAGAAATATTTCAAGCAACTGTGTATTATTTTGAACCGTAGCGGGAGGTCGGATGTTATAAGGACAAGAGAAGGCATTTTGCTGGCGTTATTAAAAAGCCTTGTCATATATTTCGATTTACCTTCTCCGTCCGCCCGACTCTCTCCTGAATCGGGCGGGCTCTTTATATGCCCGATAAAACGAATTAACGCGCATTTTTCAACAATTATTTGCATGTGTCGGAACGGTGTATTATCTTTACACCGTAAAAAAATAACTAACATGCGCATTTCTGGCAAGCAATTGTGGCTATCGAGCCGCGACTACATAATGATAACACTGGGCACACTGATATATGCATTCGGGTACTGTGCCTTTATTCTTCCCGAGAAGGTAGTTATCGGCGGAGTTACCGGCATCGGCTCGATTGTCTTTTTCTTAACCGGCAACCCGTTTTCAATCGGTCTGACGCAATATGCGCTCAACCTTATCCTACTTGCATTCGCCTATAAATTAGTCGGTAGGGAATTTGTGTTGCGCACCATCTTCGGGGCGAGCATGATATCAGGCTTTATAACACTGCTGCCGCTGTTTTTCACCGAACCCCTTGTACCGGACCAGCCGTTTATGAATGTCATAATCGGGTCGTTGCTCGGCGGCATAGGTCTCGGGATGGTGTTTGTGCATAACGGCAGCACCGGGGGCACTGACATCGTGGCGGCGATGGTGTCGCGCCACACCAATGTGACAGTCGGGCGCACAATGCTATATGTTGATTTCTGCATTATCTCCTCCTCCTATTTCCTGTTCCACCAGTTTGACCGTGTGGTTTACGGATTTGTGGTACTGCTGCTTGTATCCTACATGGTCGACATGATGATTAACACTAACCGTCAGGCGGTGCAGTTCACAATCTTCTCTCATGAATGGGAACGCATCGCGACTGCCATCAACAATCATGCGAAACGCGGATGCACGGTACTGACCGGAATGGGGTGGTATACCAAGAAGGATGTCAAAATTCTTATGGTAGTGTGCCGCAAAATCGAGTCGGTCACCATCTTCCGCATCATAAAAAGCATCGACCCCCAAGCATTCATCACGCAGGCCAACGTCAGCGGCGTGTATGGCCAAGGTTTTGACCAGATAAAGCTCAAAATGAACGAGCATATCAAGGATGAAATCGCTGAAAACGACCACTTGGTGGAGCATGATATTGAACCGCCCTACGAGCCGCCGCGCTCCGCAACAGAGTAATTTAACCATATCATTATAGAACATTTATAAACGACAATGAAAATACATAAGATTCTATGCGCGGCAGCGGTCATATTACCGTTGCCCGCATTGGCTTGTACAAGCCTTATCGCCGGAAAAGGCGCTACGGCCGACGGCTCGGTCATGATAACCTATGCGGCTGACAGCCACACCCTCTACGGGGAACTCTACAGCCGTCCCGCCGCCGACCACGAGCCGGGGGCGATGCGCAAAGTATATGACTGGGATTCGGGGCGTTATCTCGGTGAGATTCCCGAGGTGCCACATACCTATGCAACCATAGGCAACATGAACGAGCATGGCCTGACCATCAGTGAAAGCACATGGGGAGGCCGCGAGGAACTCGTTGACACAACTGGCATAATCGACTACGGATCACTCATATACATCGCTCTTGAACGCTCCCGCACACCTCGCGAGGCTATCAAGGTGATGACCGATCTTGTGAAGGACTACGGCTATGCGTCATCGGGAGAATCATTTTCAATCGCTGATGCCAACGAGGCGTGGATTATGGAACTTATCGGCAAGGGAGGCAAAGAGAAAGGCGCGGTGTGGGTAGCTCGCCGCATCCCCGACGACTGCATCTCAGGCCATGCCAATCACAGCCGCATCCACCGGTTCCCGATGAACGACAAGGAAAACTGTATCTATTCGCCTGACGTGGTAAAATTTGCCAAAAAGCAGGGATATTACAGCGGCAACGACAAGGATTTCAGCTTTTCGCGAGCCTATGCCATCACCGACATGGGCGCGACACGCGGATGCGACGGCCGTGTGTGGGCCTTCTTTAACAAATTCACACCCGGCATGGACACCTATCTGCCTTGGGTGATGAAGGCCGAGGGTGAGCCGTTCCCCCTGTGGGTAAAACCGGCCAAAAAGGTGAGTGTGGATGACATGAAATGGATGATGCGCGACCACTTCGAGGACACGCCGATGGATATGACCAAGGATGTCGGCGCAGGACCCTATACAGTCCCCTACCGCTGGCGACCGCTGACCTACAAGGTTGACGACAAAACCTATCTGCATGAACGCGCCATCGCCACACAGCAAACCGGGTTCTCGTTTGTGTCACAGATGAACGCCGCCCACCCCGAGAACATGCGCGGCATCCTGTGGTTTGGTGTCGACGATGCCAACACCTGCGTATACATCCCGGTTTACAACTGCGTGACCGAGGTTCCTCACGAATTTGCCCCCGGCAACGGCGACATGCTGACCCTGTCATGGGATGCTGCCTTCTGGGTCACCAACTATGTGGCCAATCAGGCATATAACCGCTACAGCCAGATGATTCCCGACATCCGCCGCGTGCAGAAGGGAGAAGAAGACAGCTGTGCGGCCGAAGTCGCCACGCTCCTCGCCGAAATCCCCTCGATGGATGACGCGGCGGCCCGCAAGCGTCTCAACGACCACACGGCGATGGCATCGGCCCGCTATGTAAAAGCCTACAAGAATCTCGGCGACTACCTGCTTGTCAAGTATCTCGACGGCAACGTCAAGAAAGAGAAAGACGGACAATTTGAGCGCACACCCGAGGGTATGCCCGTCTATCCCGATTTCCCCGGCTATGATGAAAACTACTACCGCTCAATCGTCACTTCGACCGGTGACCACTTCCTGAGCGAGTAATCTATTTATCCGAGACGATAAGAAAACAAAAGTGCGTCACAGAGTCAGCTCTGTGACGCACTTTTGTTTTCTTATTTATCAGGAATTGGATTTTGACTTGCGGGTTGAGGATGTTCTGCCTGATTTGCGCGACTTGGAGGCTGCAGTTTTACGTCGGCCTGTAGATTTGAGGTCTTTGTAGGCGGTTTTAAGGATTCCCCCGGCGGGGTCGAATGTCTCGCGGACTTCGCGCCCGTTGTCTTTCAGGCTGTGGCTCATGAGCCAGTCGTAGCTTTCCTGAAGATAAAAGAATCGGGCCGGCTGGGAGTGGTTCATGCCCGGGACGCGGTCATAGACAAGACGTGGGGTTGCGTCGTCGGCCTTCCGCATCGCCGAGACCACGCGGTCACTCTGTCCGATGCTTACGGCGCGGTCGGCGGTACCGTGGACAATCCACAACGGCACTTCGTTCAGTCCCGACAAGTCACTGACCGTGCCTCCGCCGCAAAGGGCCATTGCGGCCGCGATCTGGTCGGGATAGGTGGCAACCATGTCGATTGTGCCGTAACCACCGAGGCTCATTCCCATGACATAGATGCGGTCATAGTCGATATTGTGATTGTCACCCACCCAGTCGATTATATTCATGATTTTGCGGGGATTCCACGAGCCACCGGGATTCTGCGGCGCGATAACGTAGGCATCTATTTTGCGACCCTTCTCGATAGCGTCAATTGTACCGTAGCGGCGCACTTTGTCAAGGTTGTTTCCGCAGAGGCTGGCACCGTGCAGAAAAACGATTAGTGGTTTCGGCTCGACCTCATCAGCAGGGTTGTCCTCAGGGGTATAAAGCCAGAAATTATAGGCGTTCAGCACCTTTTCAGCATGTGACGTCAGCCGGCCGGCCGAGACAGAAATTGCAACACACAGTAGCAGAAGGGAGGATATTATCTTTTTCATTTCAGTGTCATTTTGAAAATTGTGTCGCCACGGGACCCGACTACCACCGAGGAACCCACAACGACGGGAGAAGATTCAAAGTTATTGCCCACGCGGGCAGTATAGGTTATCTCGCCGGTCTTTCCGTCAATTATATATACATTTCCGGCACAGTCGGCGGTGAATACAAACATTTCGCCGCGCTCGTTGAGAAACCCTACCGGAGATGACCATGCATAACACTTGAGCGGGACGGAATAGAGTGTGTCGCCGGTCGCACGGTCAAGGGCGACAAACCGGCCATTCTGCCCCCGGGTGTTCAGGACGCAGTTTGCAAAAATCATGTCAGAACAATTGCCTGAGCCGGGAAGTGGGGAGGCATAGTAGCCGCCGTCAAAATGTTTTTTATTTATATTGGCACGATAAGCGACAATTTCATTTTTCCACAACTGCGAGCCGTCAAGACCGTCGAGCTTTACAAAACGGGCACGCCCCGTAATTGAGTCCTGACGGTCGACCTCGCACCCGACATATACCACTGGGCGATCATTCTCGACCTCGACAACCGGGGTTGCATCGGTATCATCGCCAAGTGGATAGCGCCACACAAGGCGCATAGTGTCGAGATTGATGCAGATTATGTTGCCATGATTATCGGCAACATAACCATAGTTGCGGTAAACCCCCATCGAGGATTCTATACCCGGCGCGGCCCCATTGACCGTATAACGTAGTACAGAGTGTAGTTTCAAGTCGCCGGGTGAAACGACAAACTTGTAGACACTGCCGTTTTCGCCGGGACGGAAAAGGAACTGCCCCACCCTGACCGGGGAGGAATCATAAGCACCCCAGCGGCGCATCGCGGCCGGGTCCTCGGGGAAGAAATGAGAAACACGATGGCTGAAAAGATCGATGACCAACGCACCGAAAGGTCTTTCGGCGGGGATGCCCTGCCCAACATAAAGGTTTCCGTTGAGCATCGGGTCGAGGGAGACGGTTCCTTTTATGGGATTGCCGACCGAGACAGGCTCACGGGATGCATTGCCAGTCTCGTAGTCAACAAAATAAACATTTCCGTCGAGGGAGCCGACAATAATTTCGCGAGGGGCATAACCACCAGTCTTGAACCGAGCGATGCAACTGTCGGGCCATTCGACATAGAGAGGCTGGCCGGTCCATCCCGTGCCTCCACCCCAAGTACCGAAATCTGTTTCACGATTGTCTACGGCCGTCGTAAAACGCCAGTCAACAACAACAGTATCGGGACGACCGCTCACACGACCGACAAAATCAGAACGGCGACCGGCTCCTTTACGGAAGGTAAATGCCCCGGGGTTAGAATCATAAAGGTCAACGACCGATGCCAGACGACCCGACAAAGCCGTGTCAGAGACAATGACACGCGATTTCACAACCTGTGCCGATTCACAAACAGTATCGGGAAGACGCGCTATCACAACCGGCAGCGGTACTGCATCAACTGTAGCTGAATCAGTTCCCACGGCTGTTGCCGACGATGTTTCGGCACGGTGACCACACGAAAGCGCCGCCGAGAGAGTTGCCACAATAGCCATTATAAAGAACCGGTTCATGAGAGAAAAATGATGGATTATTATCTGACGCAAAATTACTCATTTCTCATGGAAATAGCAAGTTAGGCCGCGTGCCGCCGTGAAAAATTAACAATAATTATTCACGGCGGCACGCGGCCTGACAAGCGATACCCTTTATCAGCGTTCTGAAGGATGATCGGCTTTATAAGATATGAGATTTCGGACAATGAAAGACTGCAATGCAGACATGTCGAGTTCGCCGATTGTGCGGAAGCTCTTGTCGACTGAATGTACGGCAACAGTCAGCGGGACAGCAGAAACATTGTATTTTTCCACCAATCCGGGGCAATTGTCGACATTAACACGATAGAAAGCCGCCTGACGGCCATATTGCTCGGCAAGGGCGTCAAAAGTCGGGGCATAACTGTGGCATGGGCCGCACCAGTCGGCATAGAAATCGATAAACACCACGCGGCCGGCATCGCCTGACTCCATTAGACGGTTATAGTCCTCATCGGTAAGCTGCTGCGTGTCCGCCGCACTCAGCCTGAGCGGGAGGAAGGCAGCCAAAAGCATCAACAGAGATAAAAGCCGTCTTTTCATTCCTTATTTTCAGCTTTCAACGGGTTCCAGCCTTGTGCACGCAGAGAAATTTCGGCACCGTCGCGTGTAATCATCGCGCAACCGAGTTCTTCCTTTGTAATGTGGCCGATAAGCTTGACTCCGGGAAGTTTTTCGACACGGTCATGGAAATGGAGTGGCACGGTGAACAGCAGCTCGTAGTCCTCGCCGCCGTTAAGCGCGGCTGTGACAAGATTCATACCGAGTTCTTCGGCCATTACGGCAGTCTGATAGTCGATGGGGATGCGGTCTTCATAGATACGGCATCCGGTGTGGGATTGCTTGCAGATGTGTAGTAGCTCTGAGCTGAGACCGTCGCTGACATCCATCATTGCGGTCGGCACGATACCGGCTTTGGCCAACTCGGCCACGATGTCTCGCCGAGCCTCGGGTTTGAGCTGCCGTTCGACAAGATATTCCTTGCCTTGGAACTGCGGCACGAAGTCTTTCTGCCCCGCCGACGCGATTTTCTCGCGTTCGAGAAGCTGCAACCCCATGTAGGCGGCCCCGAAGTCACCTGACACGCAGATGAGATCTGTGTCTTTAGCTCCATCGCGGCAAACTGCTTTGCCATGCTCAACATCACCTATACATGATATCGAGATGACAAGCCCCTGACGTGACGAAGTGGTGTCACCACCGATGAGGTCAACACCGTAAATCTCACATGCAAGGCGAATGCCGGCATACAGTTCCTCGATATGCTCAACGGTGAAACGCTTGGAGATACCGAGTGAGACGGTAATCTGGCGCGGCGTTCCGTTCATTGCATATATATCGGAGAAATTGACAATCGCCGACTTGTAGCCAAGATGTTTCAGCGGGACGTAGGTGAGGTCAAAATGGACTCCTTCGAGAAGTAAATCAGTTGTGACAAGCACGTCGGTCGAAGGATAGCGGAGTACCGCGCCGTCATCCCCCACCCCTCGCAACGTGGAGTCGTTGTGATGCGGCAGGTCGCGGGTCAGACGGTCGATTAGTCCAAATTCACCAAGTTCAGATATTTCCATTTCCTATGTAGTTTATTTATTGTGAAAAGTGAAGGGTGAAAGGTGAGGATAATAGTTTTTTTACTTTTCACCCTTTACTTCTCACCCTTCACCTTTCACTTTTTTAACGATGTCAGAATCGATTTACAAGTTCTTTCATTATCTCAAGACACTTGGGCTGTGCGATGAGAGCGGCCTGTTGTACTTCCTCGTGGGTCGGTACCTGAGTGACATCTTTGCCGCCAAGGTCAGTGATGACTGAGAGGCCGAAGACGCGCATAGAGGCATGATTGGCAACGATAACTTCAGGAACAGTCGACATACCGACGCAGTCACCGCCGATGACTCGGTAGAACTCATATTCGGCGGGCGTCTCAAAGGTCGGACCGGTAACGCCTACATAGACTCCGTGCATCAGGCGGATGCCTTTTTCCTCGGCAATCTTATCGGCCAAAGCGACGAGTTTCTTATCGTAGGCTTCGGTCATTGCCGGGAAACGGGTGCCGAGTTCCTCGTAGTTCTTACCGCGCAGGGGATGCTCGGGGAAAAGGTTGATGTGGTCAGTGATCACCATCACGTCGCCCACAACGAATTCCTTGTTCATGCCGCCCGAAGCGTTGCTGACAAAGAGAGTGTCCACACCGAGCGCCTTGAACACGCGAACGGGGAATGTAACCTGTTTCATGTCATATCCCTCATAGTAGTGGAAACGTCCTTGCATGGCAATGACACGCTTTTCGCCGAGCTTGCCGAAAATGAGGTTTCCGCTGTGCCCTGCCACGGTCGAGACTGGGAAATTGGGGATTTCGGCATAGGGTATATACTGTTTGTCGTCCATGTGGTCAACCAACGCGCCGAGACCGGTACCGAGAATGATGGCGGTCGTGGGCATATCGCCGTTTACGCGCGAACGCAGGAATTCGGCAGTTTCTTTGATTTTTTCAAGCATGATACATTAAAATTTTGATGTTATTATATTATTAAGGTAAGTACAACTGAAACAAGAGGCATCAAGGGTTAAACAACCGGGCGTTGCGAAGTGTTTTTACAAGTCCGTTTACAAAGTCGCCACTCTCTGACTGCTGGATAAACTCGACACGAATGGGTATATAGAATATCCACCTTTTCAGCCGATGAGGGAAATAGGGGTTATTCAGCAACCTGACAGCATCTTTCTCAGTTGTGACTATATATTTTTTTTCGCCGGGCAACTCGTCGTAGGCGCGTGAAATACTTTCCATGTCAGATGCCGTGAAATTGTGATGGTCGCCAAATCGTTTCAGCTTTACGCGAGCCGAATGGGCACGCAGATACCTCACAAATGGCTTGGGATTGGCCACCCCGGTGACAACCAGCAATCCGTCACGGTCAGTCATAGCGTCAAGCGACGGAATCTCCGGAGCGTCATCGACGAATATCGGGACCAGATGTCCGTAGCGATAACGCGAGAAGAAAAGCATCTGATAGGGAAAAAGGTTGAGATTTTCCTTGAAAATGCGATACTCCATCGGTTTCATTTCTTCGGGACACTTAGTCACAATGACAATATCGGCGCGGTTAAGGGCCGACTTGGGTTCCCTCAGACGGCCGTAGGGCAAAAGTTTGTCGCTGAACACGGGACGGTTATACTCGGTCAGCACGACCGAGGCGGTCGGCTTGACATAACGGTGCTGAAACGCATCATCGAGGATTATCATGTTGATGGCCGGATTTATTTCGAGCATCCGCCTTATGCCTTCGACACGGCTCTCACAGACAGCCACCGTCACATCTGGTCCGAATTTGCGATAAATCTGATAAGACTCGTCACCGATGTCCTCGGGACGTGACTGCGGGGTCGCGAGCACAAATCCCGAGGTCGCCCTTTTGTAGCCGCGTGACAGCACACCTACAGTATACCTGTCACGCAACGCGCCGACAGTATATTCCACATGCGGCGTTTTACCAGTGCCACCCATAGCGATGTTTCCGATAACGACTACGGGAACATCAAACGATTGTTGTTTCAGCAATCCTGACTCAAACATACGATTCCGCACAGCCATCACCAGTCCATACACTTTGGATATGGGCAGCAACAGCAGCATGGAAAGTAGTTTGTGACGGGCCATCAGCGATATGTATTAGGCTGTTATTATCTGATTTCCACCGTTTCCATGCGGCACTGGAGTGTCGACATGCCTTTCACGCGTTCAAGAGTCTCGTAGAGCGACGCGTTTTCACCAAGCGCACTGCGCACGATAGATTCTTTCACATCAAGACCGGCAGCGAAAATAGCGTCGTACCATTTAAGTTCGACAGCCGGGAACTCGGTTACAGTGTAAGAGCCTTCGGCTCCAAGCTGCGAGGCTATGTCGGCAATTGCGGCATCAAGGCCGCCGAGCTCGTCGACAAGACCGATTTTAAGAGCCTCTGTTCCGTCCCAAACACGCCCTTCGGCAATTTTCTTGATTGAGTCTACAGGCATATTGCGGCCATTGGCACAACGGCTTGTAAACAGTTCATAACCGCGGTCAACATAGGACTGCATGGCAGCGCGCTGCGACTCGGTCATAGGCTCAAGCAGCGACGGGAAATTTCCGTTGGCATTGGTAGACACAGTGCCGGTCTTTACTCCGATTTTCTCGGTAATCAGTTTGTTGGCATTTGGGATTATGCCGAAAATACCGATTGAGCCGGTAAGGGTCACAGGCTCGGCATAAATCTTGTCGGCACCACACGAGATATAATAACCTCCCGAAGCGGCATAATCGCCCATAGAGACATAGAATGGTTTCTTGTTCTTGGTTATTTTCTTGAATTGTTCAAGGGCCTCCCATATCTGCTCGGATGCAAACGCGCTGCCGCCACCCGAGTTCACGCGCATCACGAGCGCGTCGATGTCATCATTTTCAGCAAGTTTCAGAATTTCGGGGACAAGACGCTCCGAGGCGATGCCGTCCTTACCGTTGGCCGTAATATCGCCGGTGGCATAGAGGACGGCAATTGTCGCGCCCTTGCCTTTTCCCATTTTGTTTATATCTACTGACTTGCAGTATTCCGACGGGGTCAAATAGACCGGGGTATCCTCACCGGTAACCTCCTTGATTTTCTCGTCAAGCTGATGGCGGTATAGGGCGCGGTCGACCACCCCGTGGCTGATGTACCAAGGAGTGCCCTTTGCAAAGATGAATGAATCGGCCCAGCTGTTCACAGTGTCGACACTGACTTTGCGGCATTGGGCGATTTGTCCGGCAAACTCATTCCAGATGTTTCCAAGATAGAGTTGTTGCTGCTCGCGCGATGCCTCTGACATTCCATTGAGGAGGAAAGGCTCGACGGCGCTTTTGTAAGTGCCCACCTTAACGACTTGCGCCTCGACCCCAAGTTTATCCATCAGGTCCTTGTAGTAGAGCGTCGTTGCGGAGAGGCCGTGAATGTCAATCTCTCCGATGGGGTTGATAAACATGCTGTCGGCGGCAGCGGCAATCAGATAGTCGCCTTGGGTATAGCTGTCAGAGTAGGCATATACCCATTTGTCGGCCGACTTCTTGCGGAAATTCTTCAAGGCTTTATAGATAGCCTGACGCTGCGCCATCCCGGCCGACGAACCGGAGCAGTCAATGAGGATTCCGGAAATCTTGTCATCATCGGCAGCTTTTTCGATTGCCCCGACAATCTCGTTGAGTGACTGGGTCGGAACATCATTGCCCTGCAACTGGGCCATTATATCGACAGGTTCCTGACGGTCATTGATTATGCCGTTTAGCTGGATATGCAACACCGTGTTATCAGAAATCTTTACCGAGGAATCTTTAGAGCCGGAGGCAACGGCGGCCGACAACACGATAAAAAAACCGACAAACAACAACAGGGCCGAAAACCATATCCCGGCCAACGTGCCGAGAAATGCCATGAAAAACTTTTTCATTAACTTAATGAGTTTAAGATGTCTTAGAATATGTTTACTTTTAACTTTATGAAATCTTTATAGCCTTTTTCGAGCACTGTTTAAGCATTTGTTCAGTCATTATGGAACCCCATAACTCTTTTTCAAAATCTAAAAACGGGCTCGAAAAATTTCTCTAAATCTTAACATAAGTCAAACGTAAACATACTCTTAAATTTATTGAACTACAAAGTTAATAAAAAGAGGCGTTATTACAAATTCAGCCGTGAATTAATTCAGGGCCGGCGCATGAAATTTATATAAGATTTGGTTAATTTCAAGGCGGTTTTAGTGAAAGTATATTTATAGACTTGCATAATCAGCTGGAAATATCTAAATTAGATCATGCAAATAGAGTTTTTCAGCAAAGTAAAAGACCCACGTGTTTTAGGCAAGGTAAGGCATGAGTTAGAAGATGTTCTTCGCATCGCCCTTATCGGAGTATTATGTTCATGCGAGGATTACGATGAGA
>Ga0209064_1002901_pt1 | contig 16836 bp, 15 predicted proteins | sample Inofromicrocosms_FD_187498 | JGI IMG/M metagenome (GOLD analysis project Ga0209064, IMG submission 187498) | Mouse cecum microbial communities from Vienna, Austria - Inoculum for glucosamine and mucus D2O microcosms (SPAdes) (version 2) | ecosystem: Host-associated > Mammals > Digestive system >... | reverse complement strand
AAAAGTTGCAAGCTACCGTTTAAAATTCGCTTTGTAAATTCACTATCAGGGTGTTCATAACCATAATTGACAAATTCAGTCCGGTCATTTAACTGCCTCATCCGTTTGCCAATTGATTCTTTTCCATTATCGCTTAAGCCGAGGATCAAAGTGACCTTATCATAGCGCGGTAATAGTTGCTCCTCAATAAACTTAATTGAAGAAACAAATGAAACGCCCCTAAATTCAGTCGGTTTTTCAAGATGTTCACCCGCGAATTGCCAAAAATCGGCATCAGAAATCAATTCTTGTTTAGTGTAATCTAGGATATCTAACATATGACTCGCCTCCTTTTTAGTTAACTTTCAAATTATATCATGAAAAAAAGAACCACCCGCAAGTGATTCTTCGGATAAAAATTAGTTCTTCTTTGCCAGCTTATATAGCAAGTACATTGGCCAAATTAAGGCTCCTGCGACAAGTGTTAATAAAACAATCTTTTGGTTCTTTGATAAGTTATGACATGGACACTTCATATTTAATCGCCCCTTTGTTGATCAGTTAAGTTAATTATAACGCATTTGGGCGATAATGTAAGGAAGCGATTTCAGGTTTAAAGAATTTATAAGTAGTAGTGTTTTAATTTAAGCTATAATTAAAACAGATTAATTTTTGAACTTGGGAGATAGTAAAATGACAAAAATTCCACTGCCAACTATTGGTGAAATTTTACAAGAAGAATTTATGATTCCACTGGATATATCACCAGTAACTTTATCAAAGAAAACCACTATTTCTTTAGAGCAAATTGACCATCTTCTGCATAATAAATTAGTAATTGATGCGGATATTTCGCAACAGTTAGGACAAGTGTTTCATGTCTCTGACAATTATTTCTTGAAGTTGCAAAAAGATATTAATGAAAGAAAGTAATTGAGTAGTAAAAAAACTGATTGTTGTAACCAGCAATTAGTCTTTTTACTTTAATAATTAGTTCTCTTGAGAGGCCATTTGTTCAGCTTGCTTTACTACGGTCTTAATTGCATCTGGAGCAATATCAGGTGGATAACCGTACTTACGTAATAGATGTTTAACTGCAACACGCATTTTAGCACGAACATTGCTGCGCCGCTCCCAATCGACCCCTGATTGTTGCTTTACAGTCTTTACTAATTCAGCAGCGATGAGATGTAACTTTTCTTCCCCTAATTCTTGAACAGCTTTCTCATGATCAGCTAAAGCATCATAAAAGGCAACTTCTTCTTTTGAAAGTCCCAGATTTTTACCTTCTTGTTGTTCTTTATTAATTTCCTTAGCCATATCAATTAACTTTCTAATTACAATTTCACTGGTAATTCCCCGCTTATTGTAATCATCAATTGACTCTTGAAGTAATTCCTCAAACTTCTTGCCTTTAACAATATTAGTTTTTTGATAGGCTTTTACTTGCCCTTTTAATAGTTTCTCTAAAAGAGTAATTGCTAGATCTTTCTCAGTAATTTCATTTACTTTTTCAAGAAATTGTTCTGAGATTAAATCTAAGTTAGGGCGTTCTAATCCTAGGTCACGATAAATATCAACGTTTGGCTCTGAAATAATTGATTGATCTAATAGTTGTTGCATTCGATAATCGACTGAGCTATGAATCTCCTTACTATCGTCTGGATTATCAGGAGCCTCAAGTTTAGTTAAAAATACTTTAACCGTTTTAAAAAATGCAATCTCTGCGCTTAAATCTTGGGCTTCAGGCTGTGTTGAAACTAATGCATAAGCTTTTTGAAGTTCTGTTACTACATCAAAGAATTTTTGTTTTGTCTCATCGTCCTCTGCAGCTAATTCATTTACAACACGAGTAACTGCCTTCTGACGAGTTTGGCTATCATCAGAATCAAATTCTGAGTAATCAATCCCATATAGGAAATCTTCTTTAATAATGTCATATTTCTCTTTTAGAAGCATTAGTGCACGATCAACATTAATTCCAACTTTTCCTTGGTCATCTTTTGTGTATACATTTAAGGCAAAACGAAGGGCATCAGCGATTCCGATGTAATCGACAATTAACCCACTATCTTTATTCTTAAATACTCGATTAACACGAGCAATTGCCTGGATAAGATTATGTCCTTGCATTGGCTTGTCAATGTACATGGTATTCATGCTAGGAACATCAAATCCAGTTAGCCACATATCAACAACTATTACAATTTGTAATTCGTCATCGTTATCTTTCATCCGTTGTTGTAACGTAAATCGATCTTGTTTGCTTGTCTTAAATTTAGCAAATTCTGGGCCATCAGAAGCATTAGACGTCATAATAACTTTGATTTTTCCCTTATGAATATCATCATTTATCCACTCAGGACGTAATTTTGCAATTTCATTATATAACTTTACTGCATTTTGTCGTGACATTTCAACAATCATCGACTTACCAAATTCTTCCTTTTGTCGTGATTCAAAATGATGAACAAAGTGTTGGGCTATTTTTTCTAACCGTGGTTTTGCACCGGCAAGGGCCTCTAATCTAGTAAACGCCCGATTCCGTCGCTCAGTTTCCCTAAGATTAGGATCGTCATTGATACCAGCTTCTTTAATTAACTTTTGATATTCATCAATTGCATTGCCCTTAAGCTTTAATGGGAAAACGTGACTTTCATAATAAATCCGGACCGTGGCATGATCATTAACTGCTTGAGTAATATCATAAACATCAATGTAATTTCCAAACATTGCCACAGTAGATTTATCTTCAGTATTTATTGGTGTTCCTGTAAAACCAATAAACGAGGCGTTAGGAAGAGCCTCACGCAAATATTTAGCATATCCATAACGAATACCATTATCGGTTAGTTTTGCTTGCATTCCATATTGAGACCGATGAGCTTCATCAACCATTACGATAACGTTAGAACGGTTTGTAAGTATAGGCATATGTTCTTCACCTGCATCAAAGTTTGGTGAGAATTTTTGAATTGTACTAAAAACAATCCCGCCAGAATTCTTACTCATATACTTACGAACTTCTCCTCGTGATTCAGCGTGATCAGGGTTTTGTTGTAGATATTCATGAGCAGCCGCAAAGGTACCAAATAACTGATCATCTAAATCATTACGATCGTTAATTACTAAAATAGTTGGATTGCCAAGTTTACGAGCTACTATTCCAGAATAAAAGACCATCGACAATGATTTACCAGAACCGGTCGTATGCCAAACAACACCAATTCGTTTGTCATCAGGGTCAGCCAATACTTTTGATGTTCTTTTTACAGCTTTATTAACCATATAGTATTGATGATATGCTGCTAAAATCTTGATTGTCTTGTCTCCATCACTTTCAAAAAGAATAAAATTCTGAATGATGTTTAATAAATCAGATGGGGTAAGCATGTATTTTATCAATACTTCTAATTCCATCATTGAATCATCAATATCTACATTTTTCGGCTCGCGCCACCGCATAAAGCGATCAATTCCTGCTGTTAATGATCCAGCTCGCGCATTAATTCCATCATAAATAATTAAAATTTCGTTATATTGCATATAAGAAGATATCTCTTCTTTATAAGTAGAAAATTGGGCAAAAGCTTGTTGAATACCTACATTTGCATTTGCCGGATTCTTTAATTCAAAGGTAACTAAAGGAAGCCCATTAATAAAAAGAGTAATGTCTGGTCTTCTTTCATGTTCTCCTTGTTTCATCGTAAATTGATTTGTTGCAACAAAAGTATTGTTATCAACGTTCTTAAAATCAATCGGATACAAAGTAATAGTCCGATCTTCACCTTTAATTGATGTTTTTACTTTTGCTCCGCTGATAATTAATTCATGAAGCTTATGATTATTAAGCATCATATCCGGACTATCTGCTAACCTTTCAAATTGGTGAATGGCATTACGGTATACTTCATCATTAAACCCAGGATTTAGTTTGCGTAAAGCGTTTTCTAATTGTCCTTTTAAAATAGGTTGTGTATGGTCATTATTTCTTTCAGCATCTATTTTTACATTCGGACTAGTATAACTAGCACTTTTGTAGACTTGATAGCCTACTTCATCAAGGCATCTTAAAGCAATGCCCTCTATATTTTCTTCGTTAAGATAACTTGCCACAATAAATCACCTCTTTTTGTTTAATTTAGGGAGATAAATGATAATTTAACACAGATTTCTTTATTAAATTTAGCAAATATGATCAAAAATAAATCATACGAAATTCATAAAATATCTGATTTAGATATTATAATTTCCGATCATGTAGCAAATGGAAGTTTTAAAGCGTTAAAGGAAAATGTTACTTACTATGATGAAAATAATTATGCTTTATTTCTCCGTAATATTGATTTTAAGAATCGATTAGGCGGAGCAAATCGGTATATTGATAAAGAATCATACAATTATCTTAAAAAATCTCATCTTTTTGGAGGAGAAGTAGTAATTTCAAATGTGGCAGATGTAGGGACTATTCACAGAGTTCCATTTATTAATAGACCAATGGTAATTGGAAATAATCAAATTTTTATAAAATCTGTACACTCATTTTTAACAGAATACTTGTATGTTTACTTTAAGTCTTATTGGGGGCAAAATTCAATTTTCTCAATTACATCAGGGTCTGCACAGCAAAAATTTAATAAGACAGATTTCCGTGCTCTTGAAATACCAATTCCTTCCCCCAATTGGATTTTAACTAATATAAGGCCATTTATCCTAGCTAAGGATAAAATTTTTAATGAAACAAAATCGTTAGAACAATTAAAAAAGAATTTACTTAATAATTATTTTTAGACTGCTAAATTATCATTTATCTGATTATTTAATCGAATTTTTTGGTCGATAACCTTAAAATAATACCCGATCTTCTTCTGAATATTTAAAGAGGGTAAGTCAACTATAATCTTTCGCAATTCTTTTTGCTTAATTCCTATTACCGTTGTTCCTGTAGCTTTAGCTAAAAGTTTCATTTTAAACATTGGAGATTGAATTAAGGAATAGAAAAACCAAGGATCAGCTAATTCTTTATTTAATCTGATCAAAAATGTTCTTTGACTTAATATAGCTTTTAAAGGTTTAGTTATTAAATATGATTCTCCTAGCGGAGCTTCAGAAGTCATTAAGATGTCTCCAACCTTAATGTCTCCATCTTTCATCCATTTTTTGTATAAATTTTCATCACCATAGTGTGCCTTATCCTTATTTATTAACCTACCATTTTTTATATTTTTAGCACTAATTGCCAAAATATCACGCGAGTTTTCCGTCCAATCCATTCCTAATTTTTTAGGAGTTTTTCCCCTATAATCCATAATCAAAGTTACTATATCATCTATTTTGTACCTCAAATTCAATCACCCTATATACTTTCTATGCGCTATCTTTACATTCTGTTGTTTAACCATTGCATAATGCAAAGTTGTATCTATTCGTTTATGTCCTAAAAGACGCTGTAATTGTTCAATTGGCATTCCCTTATCTATTGCTGTTGTAGCTAACGTTCTTCTAAATTTATGTGGATATACACGCGAAATTCCTAATCTTTTACCTAAATGCTTTAATCGTGATTCAACTCCCCCAATTGTTAAGCGAGTATGTTTCTTGTATAGCGAAACAAACAATGCTTCATTACTATCCGTACGAGTATATAAATATTTCTGCAAATGTAATTTAGCTCTTGCATCAAAATAAGCAATTCGTTCTTTACTACCTTTACCAAAAACAATGCATTCACGCTCTTGAAAATTAATATCATCTCTATTCAACAATACTAATTCCCCAACCCGCATACCTGTTGAAGCAAGAAAATCAATCATTGCTAAGTCGCGAATATCCTTACAATTATCACGTAACTTTTCTAGTTCTTCGTCGGTATAGGTTTCCTTCACAGTTGTTGAAACTTTAACCTTATGAATTCGTCTTACTGGACTCTTGATAATATAGTCCTCATCTTCTAACCAATTAAAAAAACTGGAAAGGATTCTTCTAATATTATCAATAGTTACCTTACTAGAGTTATGAACTTCTTGATAATTAGTCAAATAGTTACGTAGCTCATCTGTTACGATTTCTTTAGCATTTTTACCAATTGAGGACAAAGTTTTAGTAATAGTAGTTTTATAATACTTTAATGATTTTTCCGAGCATCCTTCTGCTCTTTTAGAAGCAAAGTATTTAGTAAGCAACTGCTGGTTATCCTTATGGTTATCTACTTGTTTATTTTCCGTAGTAATTAGCTCATCTAGTGCATTTCTTAGGCATAATAATTGTTGATTATTCAAGTATGGCAACATTTTTTGAATCAATTTTTCAGACTCTACTCTTTGCATGAATCAATTCTCCGTTTTTGAAAAATAATACACCACAGAGAGTTGCTTAGTAGATTAAATGATAATTTAATTGCTTAAAAAAGTTTACTTAAAAGTTCTATTTTTATTTTTTCTAAAGAATGATTTTCTGATTCAATAATTCGAATGTTCTTAAAAATAGGATTAATAATAGTATCAAATCGGGCTAATTTGTCTTTATCTGGAATCGATATACTTAATGAATTGAGATTCTTTTGTGAGATCTTTTTTTGAACTGCACCAGTGACGATACTGGTAATTTTTCTTTGTTTAAAAAACAAATATAACCATTCTGTTGATACATTTTTACCTTGCAGAACATGAGCATGATTATTAGGCCAAAATTTTCCAGAAATATATTGAAGGATTGGATATCCAGTGGCATCTTCAACAGTGCCATCTTCTCCTAGTAGTAGATAAATACCGTCAAAATTGTATTTATTTATATAGTCATTAACGGATGTAGCACCTATATATCTATATTTACCTGGAATGCTCAATCGTTCTTTCTTTGACAACGGTTTTCGTAGTCTGTCATAGTTACTGATGAAATTTCCGATCATTTCATTTCCTGAATTAATATTTGGAAAGTATTTATTAAATAAAGCTGTAGCAAGTGAGATTAAATTATCATTTATCTGATTATTTAAATCAATCTTTTTATCAATAAGCTCTAATCTTCTACTAATCGTATTTTGTTCCTCTAAAGAAGGATTTTTTATAGATAAACTTTCAAAATCTTTTTGATATAAATGGGGTATTACACTGCCTTCTATTCGTGAATGAATAAAGGCTTTAAAATCATATGATTGTAAATAATAATACAAATATTTTGTTATCCAAGTATTGGGACTAGTATTTCTCAATATAAAAATACCCGATGCTACTGTAGAGGGCTTTGATAATTCTTCTACCATAGCGACCTTTCCAATGGTTCCATCTTTAGTTATTAAAATATCATTAGGTTTTAACATTATTTCTGGAGATTCATTATATCTTTCTTTACTGATAAAACCACAACCACTCCAATTAATTTTTCCATTTATAATATTTGTACCATTTATTATCCGATAATCTCCTTTATCCAAATACTCCTTTCTCTTTAATCCCTTCCATCCAATTCTTCCTTTGATATACAGCGAATCACCTAACCTATATTTCATATCCAAGCTCCTTCAATACATCTTTAATTTGAGCTTGTAACTTGTTACTCTCCTCAAATTGTTCTTTCAATTCACTAGTTAGTCTCTTCATTTTAACTTCGTAAGGTTCGCCATCATCTTCTTGTTTTGCAAGGCCAACATAGCGACCCGGAGTTAATACATAATCGTTTTTAGCGATCTCATCTAACTTAGCAATTTTACAAAAGCCAGCAACATCCTTATATTCTTGATCATTTGTACCACGATAAGCATGGTAAGTATCTGCTACTTTTTTAATATCATTATCATTAAATGCACGATGAGTTCGATCAATCATTTCACCTAAATTACGTGCATCAATAAATAGTGTTTCACCTTTTCGAGAGCGTTCGTCCTCAGATTCCTTATTCATATCAACAAACCATAATGAAACAGGGATCCCTATCGAGTAAAACATTTTTTCAGGTAAAGCAACAATTGCATCAATCTTATCATCTTCTAAAATCGCTTTACGAATAGCAAATTCTTCCTTATTAGAAGTCGATAAGGCACCGTTAGCTAAGACAAAGCCAGCTTTCCCATCCGGTGCTAACTTACTAATAATATGTTCAATCCAGGCATAATTTGCATTTCCTGTTGGTGGAACACCATATTTCCATCTAGCATCTTCTTGAAGCTTTTCGCCACCCCAGTTTTTAATGTTGAATGGTGGATTAGCCAAAATATAGTTGAAACGAACACCTTTATGTAAATCATTAGTGAAAGTGTCGCCTTGGTGGGGGCCTAAATCACTATCAATTCCTCTAATCGCTAAATTCATCTTGGCTAATTTCCAAGTAGTTGGGTTAGATTCCTCACCAAATACGTGAAGATCTTTCAACTCTCCCTGATGATGACGAACGAACTCTTCTGATTGAACAAACATTCCACCTGAACCACAACAAGGATCATAAATACGTCCTTTATAAGGCTCAATCATTTCAACTAAGATTTTAACAATTGACCGTGGTGTATAGAATTCACCACCGTGTTTACCCTCTTGACTAGCAAATTCATTTAAGAAATATTCGTAAACACGACCTAAAACATCCTTATCTGTAGATTCTTTAGTTCCAACCTTAATGTCCGAAATTAAATCGACTACTTCACCCAAGCGTGTTTTATCAAGATCTGGTGAAGCATAATTTTTACTCAAAATCCCTCGAAATGAATCATTGCTTTTTTCAATCGCGGTCATTGCATCATCAATTACTTCACCAATTTGAGGTGTTTTAGCAGCATGTTCTATTTTTGACCAACGAGCCTCTTGAGGAACCCAGAAAATGTTATTTTCTAGATACATGTCTGGATCTTCTGCATCTTCAGGATATTCTGTTTTTAAAAGCTCTTGTCTTCTTTCATCAAAGGAATCCGACGCATACTTAAGAAAAATTAATCCTAATACAACATTACGATATTCTGATGCATCCATGCTTCCACGTAATGCATCAGCAGCCTTCCATAATTTATCTTCAATATTTAGCTCTTTAGACTTAGTTGCCAAAATAAAAACTCCTATCGTTCCATACTTTCAGAAAATTTGCGTATCTTTTTCATTAATTGATGACGCTGTTAAAAAAATCATAATTAACTATTTGTTATATTATAAACATGATATTTTCAATCCTTAAAATCAATATTTATTACAATTAGTAATCTTATAAATTATATACTCTAAAGTAAAGTGTGAAAAGTTAGCATCCAAATGTATCAGCTATAACTATGATTCCTTCTCCTCCCCAAATCATAAGTCAATCTACATCCCCGCAAAAATGCTATAATCAAAGCAAACCTATCAAAGGAGGAGAATTGTATGTTTGAAGCATATAAATACTACTGGGAAAACGCCTTTAAGTACCGGGCTACTTCAACGCGGGCGGATTTTTGGTGGCCAGTATTAGTTAATTTTATCATTTTTGTTATTTTATATTTCTTACTAGCAATCGCTGGTTTTGCTTCTGTCACTTCGATTATGAACGGCTATAATCATGGCGTTGGGTTCTTAATCTTCTTACTCTTCGTTATTGCAGTATTCGCCATTGCTATTATTATTCCTGGAATTGCTATTTGTGTCCGACGGGTTCGCGATACCGGTTTGACAGGCTGGACTGTATTAGTTTTCTGGTTACTTTCCCTTATTTTTACAAGTAACGACAGTGCAGTGATGGAAACTATTTCCTCAGTCATTGATATAATCTTCTTAGTGATTCTCTGCTTGCCAACAGGTTATGTCAGCAAGCATGGGTGGTGGAGTGCCAATTACGATAATGATATTACTATTCCATCATTACGAAACAACGACTAATTAAAAGAGCTGGTGCCTCGAATGCAGCATCAGCTCTTTTAATTTAATTATTAACCTTAATTATCCTTTGTAAATAGGTTGGTATGAACCCCGTAAAGTGATCTTATCAAGTCCGTTATCAAGGTTGTACTTGTCGTCGCTAAGCTTCTTTTCCCGGTAACCTGCCCGTGAAAAAGCTTCAGCTAGGCGCGCCATAAATTCTTGCCCACCTTCTGCAGTTTCATAAACCATGTGGTCAATATATTGTGGCATATTTGTACTCTTCCGCAATAAAGTGATTAAGTACACCTGCTTATCAGTCTTGTTAATTTCTGAGGTATTTTGCATCAATGACATATCTATTTCCTCCTATTCAATCCAAGAATTCTCTTCCTATTCATATTATAAATTATGAACGGGATTAGTCAAAACTGTTTATCAAAATTTTCGCTTATTTTGGTATACACTCATCAAACTGAAGGGGAATAGGGCCAACCCAAGCAAAACTAACTCATTATTATCTGATCCTGTTTGGGGTAATTGCTTTTCATTTGTCGATTGTAATTTCCTAGCGTTTGCTTGTTTTGAAGTTCTTACCGCATCTTTGGGACTAACATCATTTGAAAAATTAAGCTTACTTGGGGCAGTTTGAAATTCATAAACCGCTTTTTCGCCTAAATTGTGTACAACAACTTTTGAGATATTTGCTCTATCTTCATTTTGTGGACCACTAGACTGGACATCATTATTTAACTTTTGGTAATCACTTAGGAAAATTAATTTATCCTTTTCTTCAAACAATTTTCCTAATGCTAATAAAATCATATCACTGCCCTTTTCTCCTTCTAGCTGAATCCCCAATGGCAATCCTTGTGCATTAACATAGGTTGGCATACTTAACGCCGGTTCTTCCGCTAAATTAGCTAATTGCGTAAATGGCGTTTTGCTTAACCCATGATACCAAGCATTGTAAATAACATCCATTTGTTGACCAAAAGGCATCTTAGCCATTTGCAAAATTTTAGCAACATCTGCTGGTAAAAATGCCGGATCAGAATTTAATGGTGCAACTGTTGCGGTAGTTGGCGTTAAATAAATCGGATATTCTTCATGAAAACTCTTCATCTGAGCCGCAACTAATGCCAGTTCATTATTATAGGTTTGCTTTATTTCTTTAGGTGCTTTTTTACTAGCTTCATATAGTGCGTATGTCATTGGACTAACCACATGCTCTGTAACATCGCTAGCTTGTAGATTACGATGCAGTTTTTGCTGGGCTAGATAATTGGCAACAGTCCCATCGCTCAAGGCACCTAAATAGTAAGCACGCATCAACTTTACTCCATCAACCGGACTGTCCTTTTCGACTACTTGGAAACCTTGTTGCCGCAAGAAGGCCACTGCATTCAGAACTGCTTTTTCAGCATCAGGACTAACAGCGGAGCCAACTGGCGATTTTAATGAATATGCAATTTTTAAATCTTGAAGCTTAAGTGGAAATTCTTTTAATAATGATTTGCGCTTTGGATCCATTAATCCTTCAAATAGCTTGATCGTGTCATCAATCCGCCGCGTTTCCGCAAAGTTAACCACTGAAGGCGTTAATGAATCTCCAAGAATAATTCCTTGAGTAGGTTTTAACCCAATTACACCTGACCATGAAGCAGGAATTCTTAAGGAACCACCGGCGTCATTTCCGGTTGCAATCGGTACTATTCCAGCAGCCACACTTGCCGCCGCTCCACCAGAAGATCCGCCAGCATTTCGCGTGAGGTCCCAAGGATTATGCGCTGGCCCATATAAATTGGAATCTGTAACATTAATTAATCCTAACTCAGGATAATTTGTTTCACCAACAATTACGAACCCCATTTCCTGTAACTTTGCTACAAAATTTTTAGTGTAGCCATAACGATTATCATGCATATACGGCAGTCCATTCGTATTCGGATACCCTTTATATGCCTGTCCCAACCCTTTAATTAGAATTGGCACCCCATAAAAAGGTTGTTCTGAATTAGAGGTTGTAGTTGGTAAAGCATTTACTTGTTGGCTTGCATTTACTGGATCTTGATAAATCACACTATTAAGATCCTTGTTTTGCTCTATTTTTTGATATGTATTATCAACTAGCTGTTGACTATCAACTTGCTGATCTTTAACTTGTTGTGCAGTTGCAAGAGCTGATTGATTTTCAGTGCTCGTAATCGTTTTTGAACTTTGAGCATCAACTTTAACATTAGTTTGAATGTTAGTTTCAGACGCATGAGTTGGTAAAGAATAAAATAAATTGAACCCTAAAGGAACTAATAAGGAGAGAGTAAAACGCAATTTCCAATGTTTTTTCATTACAATACCTCCAAAATTGTACATTACATTTTAATTATACATTGTTTGAATGCGCTTTCAAATTTAAAATATGCAATAAAAAAGACGAGATAACAATCCTTTATTGTTTCCTCACTTAATAAAAATAACGTTTTACAAATACTTATTATTCAAAGTCTTAACATATTACGTACCGATCAAGAAGTATACAACAGCAACGATTGACCAGGTTCAAATAATATGCCCAAAGAATTCAGAAGAATTTTCATCAAATGGAATATCCCAAAAGCCATAAGAATAATATGCCATACAATCCAAATAAGAATCCCATAGAAGGCACCATCCACATAGCAATCCATTTTGTCTTGTTATACTGTGCCATGTAAATTAGAAATTATGCAAAGAAAATTGAAAAACTAAAATGTAAAATTAGTGCAACCCAATAAATCTTCTGATCAGTAGAATAAAGAACACAGGTATGAGTAAACTTCGCAAAAGCACCTAATTGTTGCAGCATATGTTACGGCGGATTAGTCGTATCCCGCGCTAATGTCCGTAAAGGCAAAATCTTCTCTCAGCCTATCTTGGCCATTCTGGAAATCATCCCCGTAGTGATCCCGTACCAGCAAAAATACACCATTGAGATGTGCTATTGTTAGTCATACCTTTCTCTTCCCTCTTAAAATCTATGCCAATGCTCGCCATACTACTTCCTTATTAAGTGTCAATGATCTTAAACCTCTTATACCATTTATCTTATTACTGTAATTCTCGTTAATTAAGTGTTACTATAATGGCGAAAGGAAGCATAATCATGGAAATTAATGCAGATGCTCTTAAGAACTTCCAAGATTCGAAGTTCAATTTTGTAGATGCAGATGGTAATGATGTAGATTTTGATAACTTGGACGAAAGCGTAAAGTACACTCTTCGTGATGGTGAAACAGTTGTTGAAGATGATATGCATGCCAAGGACGTTGTTGATACCATTAATAATGAATATGGTAAGACAATGAACGTTTAATTTCTTGATATGTAGAATTAAAAATGGGTTCCTATCATTTAATCTTTGATAGGGACCTATTTTTTTACTATCTAAATTGCTTCTCTTACCCAAGAGTTCTAAAATTAGAGATAAATTAAAAGATAAGGAGCTCTTATTTATGATGAACATTTTATTAATCATCTTAACAGCAATTTTTATTATCGAAAGTATTTTTGAAGTTCGTTATTTTTACCAAATTCGAACTATTTTTAATCAATCGGGTCGTATCGAACCTACTAAACGAGTTCAGCGAATCGTTACAATCGAAACTCAGTGGTCATGGATTTCATGGATCTTCTTACTCTTACTGTTTGTTTTACCAGACATGTATACTGCTATTCTCATCTGTGTCATTACCCTTATTGAAACATGGGTAGTCTACGAACTTTACAACGCTCGCGAATATGCTAAGAAAATTAATGAAAAATAAAAGTAAAGAGGAAGGTGTTACAAGCTCAACGCCTTCCCCTTTTTTATGCTACACGTACTTTTGTTAACAGTTCATAAACATAAGACAACTCACTTGGACGAAAGGCGCCATGGAGGGTCCCCACTTTTTTAAAGCCGCTCTTAGTTGCGATCCGTTGCATTGCCATATTATTTTCATTTGTACTTAAACGAATTGATTTGATCTCTGGACGTTCAGTCTCCAAATACTCAATCAAACTCAAAAATAATTTGGATGCATATCCTTTTCCTGCATGCCGTGAATGAATAGCTACGCGATGGATTACAACATAATTTTCAGTATTAATTAGCCATTTCCCGTTGAGTTTATCATAAAAATAATCCGGTGCTTCAACAATTGCTAACGTGCCAACTGTTTGTCCATCATCTGCTTTAACGAGATAAGCATAACCATTCTCAATATCTTCTTTCACATGAGTAACGTTCGGATAATCCCCCTGCCATTGATCAACACCCCGCTCAGCTAACTGGTTACGTCCATCACGTAAAATATCTACTACTACCTCTAAATCTGCCATTGTTGCTTTCCGGATTTTCATTGTAATCCCTCCTTAAAATCGTTGCTTACAGCTAAACCATAACAAATTAAGCAATTAATAGTATCATACCTGGAGATCCCTATGCAATTACTTTTTATTTTTTAATTTAGGAAACCGATAAACTAATATTAAATAAGCCGTTGACACCGCTTACATAAAATATTATATTATTAGGTGTAACGATAAACTAAAGCGTTTTCAAATAAATAAAGGGAGAATTACTACAATGAATTATTTTATCGGTGTTGATGTTGGAACTACTTCTACAAAGGCGGTTCTATATGACCAAAATGCAACTGTGTTAGATCAATTTAGTCAAGGTTATTCCCTTTACCGCGATGCTAGTGGAATGGCTGAACAAAACCCAACTGCAATTGTCGAAGCAGTCGAAAAAGTTATTCATGATGCAGCACAAGAAGCAGATTTAACAAACGGAAAATTGTTAGCGGTATCATTTTCTAGTGCTAACCAAAGTGTGATTATGCTCGATAAGAATTTTAATCCTCTTTCAAGGGTGATCACTTGGGCTGATACACGTGCGCGCGATGTCGCAAACGAATTAAAGAATAGTCCGGCCGGTCAGCAAATTTATGCTAAAACAGGTACACCTATTCATCCGATGTCCCCATTGACCAAGATTATGTGGATCAATAAGACACAAGCAGATAAGGTTGCTCAAACTGCATATTTCGGCGATATCAAATCCTACCTCTTCCACCAGTTTTTCAATACATTTAAGGTTGATGTTTCCATCGCTTCATGTACCGGAATGATGAATGTCAATACGTGTGACTGGGACGATCAAGCATTGGAACTCGCTAACGTCGACCGTTCCCAATTACCAGAAATCGTGAACGGAACAACCCAAGCAATTGGCCTAACAGCAGCGGCGCAAGCAAAAATGGGCATCCCCGCTGACACGCCATTTGTCTATGGTGCTTTTGACGGTGCTTTATCTAATTTAGGTGTGGGACTTCCGCTGGTGTACGGGTTGTAACTGACCATCCAGTAATCGATCCTCAGCAACGACTTTTCTGTTACGCCGTAGATAAGGGTCTATGGGTCATCGGCGGTCCGCTTAATAATGGTGGCGATGTCTATCAGTGGGCTGTTGAGCACTTAGTTGACGCTAGTGCAGTTAAAAATGAAAATATTGATCCTTACACTCTTGCTAACCAGGTTATTGAAGGTGTTCCTGCTGGAGCTCACGGTTTGCTTTTCCACCCCTTCCTTGGCGGTGAACGGGCACCATTATGGGATGCAAATGCGCGTGGTAGTTTCTTTGGACTTTCCCACATTCATACCCGTGCCGATATGCTGCGCTCAGTAATAGAAGGAATTTGTATGAATATTGCAACTGTTTTCCAAGCGGTTCGTGACCTTGTTGGTAATCCCGCAAGCGTAACTGCAACTGGTGGTTTTGCGCGGGCTGAAGTTTGGCGGCAGATGTTAGCAGATGTCTTAAACTGTCCAGTCAATATCCCTAACTCATTTGAATCCGGTTGTCTCGGTGCAATCACCATGGCAATGAAGAGTCTAGGAATGATTGAAAACTATGAAATCATCAAAACACTAATTGGTGATATCAGTTCTTATCAACCAAATCAAGAGGCGGTTAATGTTTATCAAAATTACTTACCACTCTTTCAACAGGTTGAGGGATTATTAACACCAGCCTATTCGACCATCGCTAAATTACAACAGCAATCTATTCATTAGGGGGTTATTATTATGCCTTTACTTATTGTTTTAATCGGAGTTATTATCTTAATTTTCATGATTGTTAAACTAAAGATGAACACTTTCGTTGGTTTAGTAATCACATCATTCATCGTTGGTTTGTTACTCGGTCTCCCACTTACAAAGATTCCCCAAACTATTGAAACTGGGATCGGGGGCCAGCTTGGACACTTAGCTATCATCTTCGGTTTCGGTTCAATGCTTGGGAAATTAGTTTCTGATGCTGGTGGCTATCGGATTGCAACAGCCTTGATTAATAAGTTTGGTCGGCGTTGGATCCAAGTTACTGTTATCCTTGCCTCCTTTATCATTGGGTTAGCATTATTCTTTGAAGTTGGGCTTGTCGTTGTATTACCAATTATCTTTATCATTGCCCGCGAACTTGATATGCCATTGATGTACCTCGGTATTCCAATGGCGGCTACCTTAAATGTTACCCACGCTTTCTTACCACCACACCCCGCTCCAACCGCTATTACAGACATTCTTGGCGCTAACCTTGGACACGTATTGCTGCTTGGTATTTTAGCCGCAATTCCAACAATCATTATTGCTGGTCCAGTTTATAACTGGGTACTACAAAAAGTATATCCGCGTGTCTACCGTAAAAATATTGATATTTCAGTTCTTGGCGAATATAAAGAATTCAAGCTTGAAGAGACGCCTAAATTCGGTATCTCCGTTTTAACTGCAATGATGCCAGTTATCTTAATCGCCGTCGCTACTATTTGTTCATTTATTTTCCCTAAGAACAATCCCGTTAATGAATTCATCCAATTTATTGGTGCTCCTGACCTTGCAATGCTTCTTTTATTAATTTTTGCAATTTTTACGATGGGTCTACAACGAAACCAAAAAATGGAAGATATTTCGACCTCACTTGCCGACTCAATCAAGCAAATCTCAGTTATGCTTTTGATCATCGGTG
>Ga0209064_1002897_pt1 | contig 16863 bp, 10 predicted proteins | sample Inofromicrocosms_FD_187498 | JGI IMG/M metagenome (GOLD analysis project Ga0209064, IMG submission 187498) | Mouse cecum microbial communities from Vienna, Austria - Inoculum for glucosamine and mucus D2O microcosms (SPAdes) (version 2) | ecosystem: Host-associated > Mammals > Digestive system >... | reverse complement strand
CACATAATTCCAGCATTGTCGGGATTTCATCCGTATGAATGTTTTTGGTCCATTCCGAAAGCATGGCATGTCGCTGTTTCCTTTCAGGTTTGCTCAAGCCGTCTTTGCGGAATTGAGAGCATATAGAAATGTATTCTGCCAATACCTTATTCATTTCTCAGTCCTCCTATTCAAGTTGATGATAAACCGGCGCACTTCGGCAGGCGACATCCAAGGCACAGAATCTTTTGGTAAGGAAAAATTCAGATATTGATGGTCGGGGCCGTGGTATCTTATCTGCACGCAATCTTTGGCTGGCGTGCGAGTGTCATCCGCATTGTAATAATCTATCAGAACATCCACATTTGGATTTCGGCAATCATAGTGAATAGTGCATCCCTGACGATAACTCACCGTGGCAAACGGTGAGGGTAATGTGAAACTACCTGAGGTCATTTGGCCGGTTAATGGATTGTATTGAAACAGATTGTCTATCAGCAGTCCGATTTCAGGTGCGAATCTGGCATATTTTATTGAATCAAGAGGATGTACCCAAACTGATCCATTTTCTTTATCTGTTGTCACAGCAAAATATCCCATTTCTTTATTGATGGTAAGATATGTTTCAGCAGTACCGAAAAATGGATATATATTGGTTTTGATAGGAGATATGAATGGCCCGTCTTTTAATCCAATGTAAGCTGTGGGCACACAATCAAACGGGCCGCTATCTTTATACAATATGTAGTTATCGTTTTTATCATAAATAGAAGGGAAACAGCTTAAAAATATCAGGAAAAACGGAAGAGCAAGAATCCACGAGGCGACAAAATCAAAATGGATCCAATATTTAAGAATTTGCGGAGCTTCAATATTACCGGCAATCGGTTTGATAAACAATCCTAATGCAAAACCAAACATCCACACCCACAAATCAAGATTCCACCGCCATAGTTGGTGGTTATCTAAGATCATCTCCATACCAATAACAACAGGCAGTAGGGCGAGCTGCACCCATACCATGCAAAGCGCAATATTATATCGGAGAGAAGTTTTCATATCTTTGCTTTTGGAATTAACGTGATTGATTCAAGTTTGGCGATATTGGGTGAAATCGGCTTGATTGTCAAACTTACATCGTACTGCTCAGGAAGTAGCTTTACATTTGGGTAGTTGTTGAGATTGTAACTTCTCCAAAATGGGGTTCCGTTATAACGGAAACATACCTCATCTATTCGATTTGTTGAATATCCCTTTAGTGAAGTTATTAAGGTTGTTGGAACGATGGACTGCGCCTTTATATTCCAATGGCTAAAGACAGCAAAGAAAACAGAAAGTCCACTAATGGCAATAGATTTCAAATACTTTCCATATTGGGATTTCCGCGAGAAAACAAAACAACCGATTGCAATAAGCCATACGGCAATCATCAGGAAATCATATATCCGACTGGAGATAAGAAATCCTCTTGAAATCCATAACACTGCACTCATAAGCGCGATAATCGCCCATAGAGAATAGTCAATCGACCGTGAACGTGTCGACTGATATATTCCCTTGCCTATGCCATAGGCAATAGCGATTATTACTATGTAGCGCAGTGTCGTTTCCATATTGTCATGTTAGTATTTCAAGCATACGCTTCTTAAGTTTCTTATAGTTGGCATATAACGCGAATCGTAGAAACAGGAAATCAATCAAAACAAAAGGTATAAATATCAATAGCTTTGCTATGCCCACAGCGATTCCATTTGTAAAACAAGATGATAACACAAGCATAAATATAAATAGCAATCCCATATTCCATACGGCCATCATAACCAATACAAACTCACTCATACCAACCGCCAAATGAACACGACATTTATCTTTTCCAACTTGCTCTACAATGCCGACTGCATCGGAGGCAAAGGAATTAACATAGTATGTATTCAGAGCTATGCGGAATCCGTTTCGCCATACCGAGCCGCGAAATTCGTCCTTTTTGCCATAGTTCATCCTGTCACACGAAATAACGGTAGAAGCGGAGATAAACGATAAAAGTTCATCTTTACTCCTATTCACTACAATATCGTGTTTGAAGAAAGTAATCATGCCTGCTCGTTTTTAATACGTCTGACTCCAAGTTGATAGGCGGTGTGCGTAAATGGAGGTACAGGTTTCTTGATATGATGTTTCGGTAAATCTATCGCGTCATACAATTCTTGAAAATTTGCAAATATATTGTCGTAGATTTCATGCTTTACGATACCGTTTTTGACGAGCCAAACCCCATTTATCAATTCTCCGTAACGATTAAAGACCCTTACATTGCATTTACAGTCGTAGTCATGGAGGTCTTTAGTGAAAACAAGTATCGGCAGATATGGCAGATAATATGTCAATCCATTTTCGTCAATGACAATTCTACTAAATAATTTCAAACTCAGTATTAATAGCCAACCAAATATTATCGACAAAAACGATAAGAGCGATGAAATCATCACAGATGTGTTTGCGAAACCTTCACCGTTTAGCGACCCCATGAACAAATAAAAAAGACCTAAACAGCAGAATAGCATCATTAATGGTATGAGTGATTTCATATATGCACTTTTCTTATATTTCGAGACCGTGGCCATAGCTATTTCTCCTTATGTTTGAACTTGATGGTTTTCTTGGTGTTGCGCTTGGGATATTTAACCTTGATTATCACAGGGTCGTCGTAGCCATCTGCCTCGATACGGAGTGTAGCTTCTTTTAATGGCTTGCCTTCTTCATCAGTTAAACCATAATCATAATCCCAGAATATTCGACATGGATGTTTTTCATCAAAGTATTCCGGTGATAAAAATCGGGAATCTTCTTCGTTGTCATCGTCTATCCATATTCGTTCAATATACAAATCATCTTTGTCAATGCGGTTGCCTTCCTCATCAATCACATTGAGGTCGAGATAATGATTTATTTCTCTTTTCACAGAAATAGCACCTCCCAGAACAAGTACGTCGCCCGTTAATACCGACTCGTCTGCTTCAAGCACAATATCTAAATTATCGGACCATCGCTTGATTGGCACTTTCAGAATATGATATCCGGGAAATGACACTTCCAATGTATCGCCGGGCGCAACTTCTATTTCAAAATCACCTTCAATACCTGAAGCACAACCCTTATTGTTTCGTAAATTGATTATAGTTGCTCCTATCAATGGTTCTCGTTGTGTTATTCCATTGCTGTCTATTTTTTCGCACACGACGCCTTTCACCATAAATGTATCGGTTACAGCATGGACTGCAATATCTCCCATTGGGAGCGACAGGTTCGGATCCGGAGCCTGCGCGGAAACGCCGTTTGGATTTAGCAATGCTAAAGCACCTGTCGAGATTCCGGCGAGAATGATGGCTTTACCCATGCGCTGACGGGAGCGAAGTTGTTGCTCCAAGTAGAGCACCTCGGCCTCGCATTTTGGGCACGTGCCGAGACAGTCTCCCTTGTAGCGACATTCCGACGTGGCAAACTCGATGCCGTTTGCGTCGGCAATCTGCCGACGTATCTCTTTCAATATCTTGCAGGTCTGTTTTCCTCGTGCCATAATCAATAGCGATTAGGGTCAAAACTTATTGGCAAATTCACATACACATTAACTTTCCTGCCTTCATGTTGTCCCGGGATGAAATCAGGGAACAGTCTTACAACCCTCAGAACTTCTCTGTCAAGAGCAGAATCCATACCTCTGATTATCTGTGGGTCGCATACATGGCCTAATGTGTCAACATAAAACCTTACTCTGATACTTCCTTGAAAACAACCAACCATTTCTTTCGGATATTTGAGATTGTCGCCAATGAATTTCAACAATGCTGCCTGCCCTCCCGGATACTCCGGCATTTGCTCCACTACATTATATATTTTGACTTCATCTGTGCCATATTCCGTCCCAGATACGACTTCGTTTTGTGTTACCGTTATAACAGAATCCTTTGCTTTTTCAGGGCTTTCAAAATTATCTGTCAATCTAAATATTATAGGTAGGGTAAACCAATATTCAACCGCTTTACCATTCAGGGTTGCCGGGTTGAATTTGGGCAGGGATTTGACGACACGCAAGGCTTCTTTGTCAAGTTCCGGATAAACTCTACGTATAATTTCAGCTTCCCCTACGGAGCCGTCTGCTTTTATCATGAACCGGATTATAACGCGACCTTGTATGTTTGACTCCCAGCACCCCGGAGGATATACGATATGCTGCGATATCCATTCCATTAGTTTTTCATCGCCGCCGGGGAATGTTGGGCGAACATCTACAATAGCTTCATACACGTTATCTTCTTGTTCAGGGTCAATAATTTCCCCCACAACAATTTCAGTATCATCGATTTCTCCTTTTTTTAAGACAACCGTATCTTCAATTGCGGGCAGTTCGCCCTCCTCGATTGTGTCAGCAACCTCAATCTGCTCGACTGATATCTCAGGCTCGCCCTGCAATGTAACGTTCGATTGATTTGACGATATGCCGCTACACTCCGACATAAGAATCATACCAGCAGAGATGCCGGCGAGGGCTACGGCTTTCCCGGCGAGGGTGCGGGCGCGGAGCTGCTGCTCAAGGTAGCGGACCTCGGCTTCGCATTTGGGGCATGTGCCGAGGCAGTCGCCCTTGTAGCGACATTCCGAAGTGGCGAACTCGATGCCGTTAGCCTCGGCAATCTGCCGACGTATCTCCTTCAATATCTTGCAGGTCTGTTTTCCTCGTGCCATAGTCAGTGTTTTTGTGGGTTATCAAAAAGGAAATTGTTGGCGTGGAGACGGACATAAGCCATTTGCATTTTCGTAATTTCCTCGTCATATTCATCTAATGAATACATTGCATCATCAAACTTCCCAAAATCAAGATCCAACTCATTGATTATATTGACTCGTTGCTCCAAGTCAAACTGCGGTTGTTTTATACCATCAAACTCCGAAACCGCCTTTTCAAGAATCCCGGCATACTTTTCTGCACCGATAGCTTTAAGGCCCTCAATGGCATCAAGATATACCATGCCGATTGAATCAGTGAAAAATCCATAATGTCCATCGCCATACACCTCAGAAATATACCAGTTGACTGAAAGAATATGACGCTGTTCTATACTGAACTGCGACACATCTTTAAGGTAATCATCATAACTGCCCGACACATTCACATAGGGTCTTATGGGATCAATTACATCTTCCGGGGTAGTATCGGCTTCATTGATTAGCTGAACTGTCACATCGTACCTGAACACATCAATATCTCCGGTCTGTTCAAGTATGACTTTCCCAAGAGTATTCATAGCGTTATTCAGTCGTATATAACGGGTGAGTAGAAAGCCTTTGACAACAATTGTTATAATAAGTAATATCCAGAAATAGATTGTAAATTTAGGGCTGAAGTATTCCATGCCGACCCACAACACACAAAGGATAAACAGTGAACCTACAGTGCGAAACCGCATAGCCAGAGGATTAAAAAAGTCTTCTATGACTTTTTTATCGGATACCGGAGTGATGTTATAGCTCACTCCCTCAAAAGTAGGACATGGTTTCTTGTCCGGCTTAGAGAATATATGCCTAAATCCCCGATATACGCCGAATATCATCCACCCGGCGAAGCAGGCATAAATAATCTTCATTGCCTCACCATCCTTTCCTGAAGTGATAAAAATCAGAATAATTGCAATTATAGCCAGCATTGAGCATAAGGCAATTCCAATTATGAACGTCGTTTTTTTATTCATAGACATTGTTTGCGGATTTGGTAGGTGAATAAATCGAATCGGGTAAAGCCGAGTTGTTCAAGCGCGGCTCGGCTTGCGTCGCGATCGGCATCAGTGGTGAACTCAGGTATCAGAGGTATGCGGACGATGCAGTCACTCTGCCTTCCGTTATCGGCTATCAGCCGGAGATTGGATAGGACAAGGGAATTGTCCAGCCCGGTATAGTTGCGGTAAATCTCAGAATTCATGTCCTTGATGTCGATGATAAGTGTATTTACCACAGGGAGCAAGGACGCGATATTGTCCATCGGAACATTGAGCGAGGTTTCAAGATTGATTTGCCAGCTCTCGTCGCACAGTTCGCGGAAGCGTCGGATAAAATCGGGACGCAGACACGGCTCCCCACCGCCGAATGTCACGCCGCCATTGGTGGCAAGGAAATAAAGCTCGTCGATGCGTATTTCCCGGTATAGCAATTCCGGGGTGTATTCCTTGAACTTGCCGCCATCACCGAGCGACTGGGGATTGAGGCAATAACGGCAATGGAGCGGGCATCCGTGGAAAGCCACAAGCGTGGTGACGCCATCGCCGTCGGTAGAGAGGCGATGACGCGCTATGCCGATGATTCTTGCGAGGCTCTTTCCCATTGTGCCCGTATTTATGCTGTCATTTTTCTTTGCTATCCCATAAATCGTTAAAGGGTAGTTTACATAGCAAAGTTAACAATAATAATCGGATTTCAGAGTGACATTTGTCACACTTGCACTGAAATCGACCATATTGTGAGGGTTTTATAAGCACAGAAGGGCCGGAAACTCATAAAAAAGTGGTATATTTGCATTATGGAGAAGTTCAACGCCTTTGAGCGGGATATCGATTTCGCATTCTGGCAGGAGATCTGCGAGAGCCACGGCGAGCTACGGCATTATCGCCGTGGCGAATATTTCGTGAACTCCGGTGACGGCCTCAAATACTGCGGATGGATACGGAACGGAGGTTTCAAGCATGCGCTGTCCGACTGCGACGGGTGTCTTAAGACAGTAGGCTTTGTATTCAGTAATGCGGTTCTGGCCAACTACTCAGCGATAATGTCGGGTGGCCCCATGCCAACTGCCATCATAGCATTGGAAGATTCCGATGTGATGATTGTGCCGACAAAGTTTATCCAGGAATATTTAGAGAGCAATCCGGAGTTTAATCTGCGGTTCGTACAGTCCTTGTTCTCCCAAGCCTACGGAATAATACTCAACGGTTACTATTATTCGCCCCTCCAACGCTACCGTCAACTGGTAGAGCGGTTCCCGCGAATACTTGAACTTGTGCCACTTGGCGAAATCGCCTCATATCTGAATATTTCCCGCCGTCAGCTCCATCGGTTTCGGGAGACTCCCGACAGTCAGGCCGATTGACACTCTTGACAAATTGCCTGTTTTCGCTTGGCAGATTCATCAAAATTTATTTCCTTTGCAAAGTCAGAAAGAGATTGCAGTCAGCCATATCCATTGATTCACGACCATACCTTTATCTTTCCTTTCCGTTCCCTTTTGACCGCCTGACTGCTTCCTACAAATAAAATCCATTTTTGTTACTTGCTTGTTATCTTTCGCTGATTTCTCAATCATAAGTCGGTGACATCCAATACTATGCTTTGTCGTTTTATTTTCAAGGGAAAAGAAGGGAAGAAATTTTATTTTCCCTTTCGTTCTTTTCCAGCTTTTTTCAATGCTCAATTATATATTTTACGGCTTGTAATATCATAATTTCGGTTTCGCATAAAATATGACAACAGCCGGAGGGAAATCTTTGCAATAGAAGCGTCCTCTATAGAAAATGCCACTTCAATCGATTGAAGTGGCATTTTCTATAGAGGACGGAAAATGAAATTTATTTTACTTCCACTTTCCGGCTGATGTGTCCGTCAGCGGTGTATATCACTACGATATGGACACCTGTCTTCAGATTCTCAAACTTCAGCTTATCGGCATTTGTCGCGGCTGCTTCCTTCACACCTGCGATGTCATAAACTTCGACAAGCTCTACCGACTGAGTGTCACCTGAAATCTCAATATTTCCATTTTCGACGATGACCTTTATTGCTCCATTATCTACAGTCTCGATAGCCGAGGTTGCCGAAGCATTAAACACAAACGGAGACTTGAGAGAACCGACAGGCGATTCCGTGAATGTCAATGTCTGAGGCAACGCATGCTCACTGTGTGAATCGGTCGACAGGATGCGGAAACTGATTTCATCGCCGGGATTACCGAATACACTGATCATGGTCCATCCTTCGACACATACGCCTATACCGCGGCACTCATCGCCACAGAAAGCTCCGATTTCAAACTCTCCGTCAGCGGCCATAATGCCTCCGTCTTTAACGATATGTGAGGTTATAGGCATTACCGAAGGATATTTGCTGCTTTCGATAGTCCATGTAGCCTTGGTGTTTTCGCGGACAATGTTCTTTCTGACTTCGCTGTGTGACGGAACTGCGTTGTAGTTAAACTCTTTCACACTTCCGCTGAGATACATATAGCCCTGTCCGAGCGCAAGCTGCTGGAGATCTCCGATCCAATTGCCGTCGGTGTCAGCCTGAGCGAAGCCCTCGCGTCCGACAATCATGTCGCCTTCCTCAGCTTCAAGATTGACAAAGGCATCAGCAACGGTGATACAACTGTTCTCCATCGGACAACCGATCCAGTTCCAGCCCTTTTTGAGAGCTACGGGCACAGATGGGTCAAACGAAACTCCGCTCACAGCCTGATCGCTGTTTCCGCCTACAGTAAACACCTTGTATGCTTCAAGCGGATTCAGCGAATTGAGATTACCGACAACTCCAAACTGGGGATCGCGGATTGCTTCTTCCGTCTGGGAAACAACACGGTCAACATTGTCAGAGATTATCGACTCAACAGGTATTTCATTCTCCACATTGTGTGAAATCCAGTTCCAGCCGTCCTCAAGACTGTAGTTGACATTGGTCTTTCTCAGTTCGTAGACCATGTTCACCGCATCCGAAAGATATCCTTTATACTCGGCAACCGCATTGATCGAGAGTGTGTCACTTTCAAGTGAGAATGGCGCATCATAAGCGATTCTTGTCTCGCTGCTTGCAGGATCAGATCCATCGACCGTATAATATATGGTCGAACCGGCTGTTTCAGAAAGGAGTTCGACAGAACCCGAACGATAAAGTTTAAATCCGTTATCGTTTGCAGGAGCAGGATTGAACACCCACAGCGGATGTGAACCTACAGCCACAGAATCAGGCAGCTGTGTTTCTGACGGACATACAAACACAGAGAACGGAGTGACGGCTACGCTGTCGGTGGCAGCACGACGGAATGCCACGCCGTTTTCATCGAGCACATAGACATCCGACTTATCATTATCCGCACCATAGGCGCCATAGAGAGTGAGACCACGGCCATTGACGCTCATTTCCTCTGCGAGAGGCGTATAGTTGACATCATAGACAATCTCAGAGTCCGCAGATTTTCCACGTGCAATGAATGTCACCGGAACTGTTGCAAACGGAGCATGGAGGTTAGCCAGATAAGGACGATTGGCAACGATGCTGTCGGCAGAGGTAAATGTATCGCCTTCCTCGCTGTTGAGTGTAAGGAGATTGAGCACCTTTTCTCCACGCGGAACAAACTCTTCGCCATAAGCCACAGAATCAGGAGCGAACGGAAGTATCACACCCTTCCAGCCGTCATTGTCGTCGCTGATGCTGCCGGGGATGTCAATCGTCATAGAAATACTGTTTGCTCCAAGGCTGAAGCTTGCCGGCGCATTGAAAGGATAACCCTGTTCAAGCACGATATCGGTATCGGCCACACGTGAGCTTCCCTGATTTACAATGACGTTACGCATTGTTCCGAGTTCGATGCCACTGTCTTCAGGAATGTAGATAAGACAGTTGGGATTTATTCCCCTGAAGGCATCCTCTGTAAGCCGGGCTTTACGCGGAGCGCGTGAAACGGCTTCAGCAGCGTTGTCAGCCGACTTGCCAAGCATGGTGATGCTCGTAAGATTGCTGCAACCGTCAAATGCTCCGTCGCCGATAGCCTCTACGCCCGGGAGGGTTACAGATTCAAGATTCTCACATCCGGCAAAAGCTCCCGAACCGATGGTGACAACATTTTCAGGTATTACCACACTCTTCAGACTGCTCATGTCAAGGAAGGCATTTGAAGGAATCTCCTCATTCGTCAATTCAGAGAGGTTGAGTGTCTCAAGCGACTTGAACTTATCACGTATCTCAGTGAAAGCGGCATTATCAAGCTCTCCGCTGACACCTATGTTGGTGATGTTTTTAGCTTCCTCCTCGCTGACGAGTCCAAGTTCACCTGACGAAATCATTGAACCTTCGCTTACAACGATTGATGCTGTAATGTCAATCTTGATTGAACCCTGCAGGTTGCTGATTGTATAGACACCGTTTTCATCGGGCGTGAGTATGGTCTCAATATCGGTAAATTCCGGTTTGTCTCCGAACTTTGTCAATACGTGGCTCACACATTTCACCTTAGCCTCAATGCCTGTAGCCTCTGAAATCACTTTGAACTTGTAGTTCTCACCTTCTTTAAAAAGGTTGGGACGAGATTGGGAGTCTTTTATGAAGAGGCTCATATCTGCGTTTCTCCAGATATTGCTCTCGTTCAGATCCACAAACTCGGCCTTGATGCCGGCTGGACAATTTATTTCAATCGGATAGTGGAATACTACTCTGATTATGTGGTCCTGGGGATACTTGGCACTTCCGGGCTTATAGAAGGGATCCGGATCAAGTACAACAGAGTGCTGGCCATCATACAGATAAGGAGTTGTTATTGTGACATCTTTGTCGTTGTCATATAATTTGAAGGCTATCCCGGGACGATAGGTGGGATTGTCCTTATATGATGTGGGAGCAAAGTTGGGAAGTCCGATGGTAACCTTTTGAGCACCTTTTGAGACATCAATCTTGGTGAGCTGATAATATGTGTTGTAGTTGAACGAACGTTCCGGATCAATCTGGATGTTGTAGTAAACCTTAGATGTCGACATATTGAGCTCATTCCAGAATGTTGCTGCGCTGTAGTGGCTTTCAGCACCCTTTGGCACCTCAAGTGTGATATTGGCGGTGTTTGCAGGAAACGGACTCATATATCCTGTGGCCGGAGGCGCTGTGGCCAAAGTGACAATCTTCGACAATCTGGCACACGATGAGAACGCATTGTCTCCGACGTAGGTGACAGATGCGGGAATTGTGACCTCCGAGAGGCTGACACAGCGGTAGAAAGCATTCTCTTCTATGTTTACAAGATTTGTCGGAAGAATGATTGTCTTCAACGCAGTCTGTACAAAGCCTGTCGAAGCGAAAGCCTTCGACGGAATTGCGTTTGCAAGGTCCCCTGCGCCTTTTATTGTCACATCGGCAAGGTCAAGATCTACAATTGTTGCGGCATGTTTACGGAATGCGTCGAAATCCTCTGATCTCATCACTCCAATCACCTTAAGACGTGCCGGGCACTGTGCGATCTTGGCATCGAGTTCTCCTTCCTTCACATTGACAACAGTATAGGCATTCGAGCCCTTCGGATTGACCTGTATATTTATCTCAAGATCCTCGACAACGGCAGGAATGGAAATATTTGCGATTGCAGCATCAACAACCTTGTTTATTCCGTTTACCGACACTGTTACACGGTCATCTACCGAGACAGGAGTAACTTTAAGAGAGAACGGCATACCTCTCACCACCTGAGTGGCTCCCCCTTGTATGGAAGCACCCTCAACCTTCTGTGGCATATTTATATTATAGTATACCACACGGTTGCCAATGGCACTGATGCGGTCGGCAATAGTATCGTTCGCAGCATTGACAAGACTCCATTTTTTCTTGTCGAGAGACGAAACGACACGGATTAGGTTACCCTCGCGCACAGTCGCATCCTTTACCTGACAGACGAAATTACATGGCTGGTTGCCATAATTGTAAATACTGTTATAGATGACAGGCGATATGATCTCCTTGACACCGCCGTCCTTATCAGTGAGTGCGACACAGTAGAACTGATCGGCATTTTCCGAAGGAATTCCAAGCGCGTTCGCACGGATCGTAAACGATTTTCCGGGCACTACATTCACAACATCAGTCACAAGACCGACACCGCCGGCTGCACCGGTTATTTTCCACGGAGAGTCGGGCCAAGTTGCCTCAGGCTGACGGAAATTAGCGTGGATCAGGGTGTTGCTGTTGATTGTTGCCTTATAGAGACCGTTTTCACCGGGATAAAGACGTGTATTGTTGGCATAGAGCTCCACAGTCGCGTCACCGAATGAATCATCAGTGTCCACTTTGAATTCATATTGAGAACCGGGAGCTACCTCCGTCGATTCAGTCATCGCGGTGAATTTGATACCTGCCGCATCCTGTATGGTTACGGTATACTGGCTGTCGGCAACGGGATTCTGTTCCTCAATTTCCTTGAAATCCTTCCAGTAATCCTTGTTACGATATGCGGCAGTAGCGCCTACGGGGACAATTAGCTTTGCTTTTGGTGTACCTTGGAACACACACCAGTTGACCCATGCAGCAGCTGAACGGCGAACTGTCACTTCACGAAGGCTTCCACAACCGAGGAATATGTTGTATTCATAAGTTGCCACCGAAGCCGGAATCTCTATAGATGTGAGACCGGAATAGCTGAAACAGCCGCTCTTGAAAGTATTGATGTTTTTAGGCAATACAATCTGGCGCAGATTACCACACTTGCTGAATGCCTTTGCAGGAATTGCATTTGCCGGATTGGCACCGTTGGCTTTGATACTTACACCAGAAATGTCAAGTCTCGACAGTTTCATGCGGTCACGCATGAACGTGAAGTCTGTCGCATCGATTGTGCCATAGAGGGTAAGGTCGGTCACAGTACCGGCCTCTGTATCGTTTATCAGCTGTGACAGCTTGCCGGCCTGAACCCACAGTGTGCGCTTCGACACAACGTCGGCGGCATTCTGTACGATCACAGTTATAGTCTGGTCAGCTGTAACATTGCTGAGGTTATACGCGTTGCCGTTCGGAGTAAGAATGAATCCGTTGGCCTTGACCGTCACCACATCCTCGGGAGATGTCGGGACTACCTTGAACGAGAAATCACGTCCTTTAATCACGCGAGGCTCGGTATAGGTAATTTCCGCACCCTCGACAGCAGCAGGGAAGCTGATGTTGAAATAAGGGATGGTGTTTCCTTTGGCACGGGCCTCACCAAGAGTGATGAGGTCATTGGCGACAGGTAGCCATGTGGAAGATGTATTGTCTTTCGTAACCAGACGGATTACATCGCCGTCATCTATCACTGCATCGGCAGGAACAGTGCATGAGATATCTGTATATTTCAGGATATTCAATGACGAAAGCCCGAAATTTTTTCCATCGCAGAGAAGTCGTTTGAATGTTCCGTCGGCTGAGAAAAGTCCGAGTGAGATTGAGCCTGAAAAATTATTGTTTGATATATTTTTCAATGCACCTGCTCTCACTTTAAACGTCGTTCCCGGCTGGATATCGGTAACATCCATCGTCATTCCGACCTGATTTTCATCGCTTGTCAGGTGGATTGGAGACCATTCGGCCGATGTGCTTGCCGGCTTGATGTTATATACGACAGTCGTCAGATTATTGAAATTATAGGTTTTGCTCATCGTAGGGTTAAGTGCGTCGGAGGCATAGAAGCCATCGGCACCACCTGCCCATCCCCAGTTGATATGGAGATAGACCGTGGGACCCATCATTTCATATCCGTCACACACGAAAGCATGGCCGGCAGATACGTCCTGACCGCAATAGAGCACCGGTCGGTTCTCATCAATCTCGTTTACAATAAGCGCGTCCCATGAATCACGGTCCATCTCGCTTCCCTTTTTATATGAGACTCCGGCATCATAACCGAACATGGTGATCAAGGCCGAGGGAACCTTCACTTCGAATGCGCTTGAACTTGACATTCCGAAATCAGTGCCGATTGCGATTGCCGCGTCAGCGACCAATGTGCCGACTGCATCACCCTCAACAGCGTTATATCCGTTGCGGTAGTTGTCGTTGCGCATGTTACTCCAGTCATATGTCGCTGTTTCACCTTCTTTTACAAGAGATGACGGACGGTTGACAGGATATTGGTGATATTTCAGAATTTCAGCCAAAGCAGTTCCGACACATCCGACGAGCGGACGGTTGGGAATCTTACTGTTAAAAGGTGCTTCCTGACTCCACGTAGGAGTGTTGAGCAGTTTCCGGCCACTCCGCGAAACTCGGCCCGGACTCCTTCTCGAGCTTGATTTCAGCACCGAAGCCGGAGTTTCGAGCAAGCGTTCCGCAGCTTCAGGCATGGCTTGTGGAAGCCATGCTGAAGTTGTGGAATAGGCCATTACCGGCAGTGCGGTATCATCGGCCGATACAATAATAAAGCCTTTTTTGTCTGTAGCATTGAAGATGTAGTAACGAGGAGTAGTGTCGACTTTCTCTACATATACCAGTTCCAGCGAACCGACATCTGCAAGACGTGAAACGTCTGCATTCTGGAAAAAATCGGTAGCCACCTCTTTCGCTTCCTCTGCTGTCAGTATGCCTCCATTTGCCAGCCCCGGATAAAATATACAGGTGGCAAAAGCAAGCATCCGGATTATAGGTTTAAGCATAAACGATGGTTATTTATTTGTGAATTTGGTTTATTTGTTTCTTATTTTATCAGGATTTTCTTACCATTGATGATATATATTCCCTTCGAAAGCTTCTGACTGGCCTCGCGGATGGTTACATCTTTAAGAACCAGCATACCTTTAAGATTATATACGGTCAACAGTGCGTTTTCGTCTACAAATATATTTGTCAGAGTAGAGAAAACAGATGTAGTACCATGAATCTCCACATCATGTGCAGGCATTGTTTCCGGCACTTCTTCAATCCATCCATTGAAAATTTTTCCTGAGGGGAATTGAGGTTCCGGGATTTCAACCGATGCTCCCATCAAAAGTTCTGTCTCGAAGTATACTTCACCGTCAATATAAGCGGTCAACTTATAATAGTTGGCGATGTAGTAAGCGTTGACAGTAACATCGTGAGACGGCATTGTGTCAGGCAGACCATCCCATCCTGAGAATGTGTGGCCTTCTTTCTCCGGAGCGTCTTCCGGAGTTATCCTTGCGCCGTATTCAACTTCCATAGAAACATATACCTCATCATCAACCATATATGTAAGTACATAGCTGTTGATTGCATACTTACCGTTTACGGTAACATCTGATGCCGGCATAGTTTCGGGAAGACCCTCCCAGCCGGAGAATGTGTAACCTTCTTTTTCAGGGGCTGACTCGGGATTAACCTTTGAACCATATTCAATCTGAACACTCTTATAGGTTTCACCGTCCAACATATAGATAAGGGTATAGGTGTTGACGGTGAACGTGCCGGTAACGGTTACATCCGATGCGGGCATAGTTTCGGGTAAGCCTTCCCAACCCGAGAACGTGTGACCCTCCTTTTCAGGTGCGGCCTCGGCGGTAAGCTTTTCACCATAGGCGACTTCAAGGCGCTTGTACTCTTCACCATCTACCATGTAAATAAGATTGTAGGTGTTGACGATGAACTTGCCGGTGACCGTAACGTCCGATGCGGGCATTGTTTCGGGTAAGCCTTCCCAGCCGGAGAACGTGTGACCTTCTTTTTCAGGAGCAACCTCGGCTGTCAGCTTTTCACCATAGGCGAACTGGAAAGTCTTGTAAACCTCGCCGTCTACAACATAAGTAAGGGTGTAGCTGTTGGTCGAGAATGAACCAGTCACAGTGACATCTGATGCCGGCATAGTTTCGGGGAGACCCTGCCAGCCTGAGAATGTGTAACCTTCCTTTTCAGGGGCGGCCTCGGCGGTCAGCTTTTCACCATAGGCCACTTCAAGGCGCTTGTACTCTTCTCCGTCTACCATATAGATAAGGTTGTAGGTGTTGACGGTGAACGTGCCGGTGACCGTAACGTCCGATGCGGGCATGGTTTCGGGTAAACCTTCCCAGCCGGAGAACGTGTGACCTTCTTTTTCAGGTGCGGCCTCGGCGGTCAGCTTTTCACCGAAGGCGAACTGGAAAGTCTTGTAAACCTCGCCGTCTACAACATAAGTAAGGGTGTAGCTGTTGGTCGAGAATGAACCAGTCACAGTGACATCTGATGCCGGCATCGTTTCAGGAAGACCCTGCCAGCCTGAGAATGTGTAACCTTCCTTTTCAGGTGCGGCCTCGGCGGTCAGCTTTTCACCATAGGCCACTTCAAGGCGCTTGTACTCTTCACCGTCTACCATATAGATAAGGTTGTAGGTGTTGACGGTGAACGTGCCGGTGACCGTAACGTCCGATGCGGGCATGGTTTCGGGTAAACTTTCCCAGCCGGAGAACGTGTGACCTTCTTTTTCAGGTGCGGCCTCGGCGGTAAGCTTTTCACCGAAGGCGAACTGGAAAGTCTTGTAAACCTCGCCGTCTACAACATAAGTAAGGGTGTAGCTGTTGGTCGAGAATGAACCAGTCACAGTGACATCTGATGCCGGCATCGTTTCAGGAAGACCCTGCCAGCCTGAGAACGTGTAACCGTCCTTGACTGGAGCAGCCTCAGCGGTAAGCTTTTCACCATAGGCGATTTCGAAGCGCTTGTACTCTTCACCATCTACCATGTAAATAAGATTGTAAGTGTTGACGGTGAACGTGCCGGTGACGGTTACGTCAGACGCGGGCATTGTTTCGGGCAAGCCTTCCCAGCCTGAGAACGTGTGACCCTCTTTTTCAGGAGCAACCTCGGCGGTCAGCTTTTCACCATAGGCGAACTGGAAAGTCTTGTAAACCTCGCCGTCTACAACATAAGTAAGGGTGTAGCTGTTGGTCGAGAATGAACCAGTCACAGTGACATCTGATGCCGGCATCGTTTCGGGGAGACCCTGCCAGCCCGAGAATGTGTAACCGTCCTTGACTGGAGCGGCCTCGGCGGTAAGCTTTTCACCATAGGCGACTTCAAAGCGCTTGTACTCTTCTCCGTCTACAATGTAAATAAGATTGTAAGTGTTGACGGTGAACGTGCCGGTGACGGTTACGTCAGACGCGGGCATTGTTTCGGGTAAGCCTTCCCAGCCTGAGAACGTGT
>Ga0209064_1002883_pt1 | contig 16946 bp, 10 predicted proteins | sample Inofromicrocosms_FD_187498 | JGI IMG/M metagenome (GOLD analysis project Ga0209064, IMG submission 187498) | Mouse cecum microbial communities from Vienna, Austria - Inoculum for glucosamine and mucus D2O microcosms (SPAdes) (version 2) | ecosystem: Host-associated > Mammals > Digestive system >... | reverse complement strand
AAATACTTCGCTTTGAGGAATAATACCATAATTGGCAGAATTACTCAATACGTTAAAAATTTGATTGTCGGAATTCCTTCGTGTAATTTTTACTGATACATCAGAAAGAAGAACTCTCTTTCGATGCGAATATTTTTTGTTACCAAAAGTGTAATCTATAATTGCGGACTTTAGTTTCTTCAAATCCTCAATGATTTTGTTTTGGGTGGCTATTCGTTCGTCAATGAGAGATAGAAATCTAGCTATTTTTCTCTGTTCCTCAATTGATGGAAAATACAATGATATTTTGGATAATCCTTCCTGTCCAATATTGAAATGTTGTGCTCCTGCCCCCATCCTGCAAGTTCTTTTGCGTGCTAATGACGTAGCAAGCAAATACTTAAAGAACAAAGGATTATAATTGCCGATTTTACGACCACGAATAACAAAGCCTCCATAAATGGCGGTACGATTATCCATGTACACATTAGCTCGTCCTACATCCTCCAATGTTTCTGAGCTACGTTGGAATAGCAAATCTCCGTCTTTCACTCCGAAACATTCTATTTCTTTTTCAGTAGCATTGACCTTGCCACGAATATTGTCATAATTGATAACTCCTTCTGAAAGAATATCCATCACCGAAATGAATGGTAGTCCACTTCCAATACGTTTAGCGTCTGGATTAAGACCATTCTTGAACTCCAAATATTCAGAAAGCGTATGCTTTTCCCACTCCTCACTGAATTCCGGGAATCTCAAAGGGGGAACATCGCTCATTATATTTCTCTAATTATAGAGACTTATCATTAAATGAACAACATGAGTAACAAGACAATTAGAGAAATTTCGGTAGCTTGGAAAGAGTACAAGCGGCCCTATGTGAAGCAGTCAACAATGGCGGCTTATGTGTTAATCTTGGAGAATCACATTATTCCTTGTTTCGGGGATAGTGATTCGCTCCATGAAAAGGAAGTGCAGGCTTTCGTCCTGCAAAAGTTGGAAAAAGGATTGAGCATCAAATCCGTTAAGGACATTCTAATAGTCCTAAAAATGGTGATGAAGTACGGGGTCAAAAATGAATGGATGAATTATTACGAATGGGATATAAAGTACCCAACGGCCTATGCAAATAAGGAACTGGAAGTGCTGTCTATAGCCCATCATAGGGAAATTCTGAACTATATTCAGAGTCATTTCACCTTTACAGGGCTTGGCATTTATATCAGCCTTAGCACAGGGCTACGCATCGGGGAAATATGTGCTTTGAAATGGAGCGATGTCAATGTGGCTGACGGCACTATAACCGTCAGTCGTACTATTGAACGCATCTATATCATTGATGGAGAGAGGAAGCACACGGAACTTGTCATCAACACACCCAAGACCCAAAACTCTTGCCGTGCAATACCTATGAGCAAAGAATTACTCGCAATGATTAAGCCGCTGAAAAAGGTGGTCAATGATGATTTCTATGTGCTTACCAATGACGAGTGCCCTACAGAACCACGCACATACCGCAACTACTACAACAAACTGATGACCAGACTCGGTATTCCCAAATTGAAGTATCACGGGCTGCGTCACAGTTTCGCCACACGCTGCATTGAAGCCGGGTGCGACTATAAGACAGTGAGTGTTTTGTTAGGGCACTCCAACATTTCAACCACGCTCAACCTCTACGTCCATCCCAACATGGAACAAAAGAAGCGTTGCATTAGTAAAATGTTCAAATCATTAGGAAAATAGAAGTTCATTTTAATTTTTACACAATGCCCATAACGCCACTGCAAGATAACAAAGTAACTGCATGGCAAACCTTCTGATTACTTTGTTTTCACTTGTTTTGATTTTGTTTTCTCATCGCAAAACTTAAACATCAATAGTTTTTAATGTGAGTTAAAAAATAGGTTATGGAAGTAATGTGATATTTCGTTTTTTCGGTAAAGGCCGGGATGTTTGTAATATGCGCAGGATGCCGGCGTTATTAAATTAAATGATTTGTAAATCGAGGTCGCGGTTATATCCGTGAGAAATCATTTTTGTAGATTCATAAACCGATTCCACATAGATGAAACATATGAAAAGAGCACAAATTGCATTAATTGCGGCGATTATGGTTATGGCTCTATGCACCACGCTCAAGGCAGGGGCGCAGCTTCGCTACGGATTCAGATTCAGTGGAGAGTTCGCATCGGCCTCTTTAAAAGGTGCCGATGGCTATGCCGTTGACAACAAGAGCGGTTTTAGCGGTGGCCTTGCCCTGGAATATCAAATGCCGTCTAACGGATTTGCCGTAGATATTGCCGCCTTATACACGCGCTATAACACCCGTCTTAAAGCTCCCGAGGGGAGGTTGAGCAGCTTCGGGCGCAACTTCATAGAGGTGCCGGTGCATTTTAAATATAAGTTCTGGCTCAAGCCGGTGCATGAGCTTGCAGCCCCGTTCATCTATGCCGGGCCCTCTTTTCTTTTTCGTCTTGACCACGATGGCTCCACTCCTTTGGCGACAGATCGTGTCCAGCCCGGATGGGATGTGGGCATAGGGTTTGATATTGTGAATTTTATCCAGATTTCAGGTGGATATCGTTTTGGCCTTGGCAATGCAGTGAATTCATGGGCTTTACAGCAGGAGCCGGTGCTCCGGACAAATGGCTGGAATGTGGCCGCTACTATCCTCTTTGATTTTTGAATTCAGGGATTGCGGGCATGTCTTGAAGGCATATTAAGCACCATATTAATAGAGTGAAACTAATTAGAAGATATTATGGATACAAACAGATTTATTAAACGGCTAACCGAGATTGTGGAAGAATATATCTCTGATGAAGAGGCTTATAGCGATGATGTGCAGCTTGAAGTCAACACACAGACATGGGATATGGAGATAGCCGACCCGGATAATGACATTCCCGGCTGTGACTATTGGCCTATGATGGATCTTGTGAGAATGAGTTCCGGAAATGCCGGCCAATGGGAGCCTGACCCTGAAGCCATAGCAGAGGTGGCAGCTGAATATGTATTCACGGAATAAGGACCCGGGCGAAAGGGCGGCGTATAGCCCCTTGCAATTCAATTATATCGAATAATAAAAACAGGGATGACGTCCTCGCGGATTCATCCCTGTTTTTATTCAGATTCAGGGGAAATGAGCCATTATGGCTATTATTTTTCCCGGAATGTCTGAATTTGCCGGCAAGATTTGCCGACAGATTCCAATGTACCATTATTCAACCAAACATTCATCAGCCGTTTGAAAAAACGTTGAAAGTTGTTTCTCATGGCTGACGGCAAAAGTTTGCTGAATCACACAGCAACCTTGCAGTAATTTATCTATCCTTATGAAGCATTTAAGGCCCGGCCTGTTCTTCACAGAAAAGACGGAGCTGAAGAAAAGGTTTCATAAAAGAAACCAACTCTACCTTGTATTTTCCTTTTGAATTGATGCAAAATTAATAAAAATTTTTAATATAAAAGACTTTTGCAAATAAAAATCCATAAAATGAGTTAAAAATATACTTTAGGCGTGATGTTGCTTTATTTTGAATATCAGGTGACTATTTGACATCATTAGGTCATTCGGCATGGGGGAGAAGGGGTGATGATGTTTACATATGAAAGTATTTTAAGCACTTTTATTTCATAAATAGGATAATTTATTTGCTGATTAGTGAAAAAAGTTTTAATTTTGAGGCCATAACTATTGCGGAGTCTTTTCTTTTATCTCAAGATTCCGACCATGAATCTAACTCAGTAATCAATCAGATGTTGGCACGCTACATATATGGATTATCAGGCAAACGCAATCGATATGGGTTGACTGCGCATGATTCCGGATGTAAAACTTTGAAGTTTTTAGTGACATTTGCCGTCGTTTTTTATGCTATGGCCGCGAATGCGTTGGGGCTGAAGATGATCAAGGGATTTCCCAACACTCCGCTTTCATCGGCAAAAGTGTGGAATATCTGCACCTATGGCGATGGCTGGGCTTTTTTCGCAGCGCAAGACGGCATGTTGCAGTATGACGGGTCGTCAGTATTGCGTTTTGACCTTAACAACCGTCATCCGTTGCGTTCTGTGAATCTTGATTCAGTGAGCGGGCGTTTATATGCCGGCGGCATAAACGAATTCGGATATTTCGAGCCGTCGCCCCGGCATTCGCTGGAGTATGTTTGCCTGAGCGACAGCGTGGGCAACGACCGTCATATAGGGAACATATGGGGAATATATTCTGAAGATGGCAAGACAACGGCTCAGGGGGATGCCGGCATATTGGTGTATGACTCCGGCAAGCGCAGCCACATTCTTATCGACACCGGATGCAAGCTCGATTGCTCTGCTATGGCGGATGGCGTGCTTTGGCTTGGCACCGACAAAGGGTTGAAGTTTCTTCTTGGCAACAGAGTGGTTGACGCTCCCGGCGCGGAATTGCTTGAGGGGGCGCGTATTCGAGCAATCTTTCCTTACGAAGGCGATATTCTTGTTGTAACTGCCGGCAACGGAGTTTATCGCTACGACAGGCAAAGGCTTGTAAGGCTCGAACCTGTGTCGGCAGCCGCATTGAGGCTGGGGGAGGTGTTCAGCGCCGACTTCAGAGGAAGAATGCTGGCTTTAGGCAGCATCGACTATGGCGTGGGTGTGGTTGACATTCATACGGGCGACATGAAAGTGTATGACGAAAACAGCGGGCTTGAGAATAACACCGTGCTGTCTGTGAAATTCGACATGCGCGGCGACCTTTGGGCCGCGCTCGACCCGGGTGTGGCTCATATTTTGCTGACCATGCCGGTAGAGACATTCAATAACTGCGGACTTCCGATAGGGTCGGGGTATGTGCTTGCGGAAACTGAAAACAAATTGTATCTCGGCACTAACAGAGGACTTTTTTATGTGGCTTTCAGCCCCGGGGCAGATTTGAAGAAATCGGAATTTCATTCTGTGGCCGGTATGCGCGGACAAGTATGGGGGCTTTCAAAAGTGGGTGACGACCTTTTTTGCTCACACGACCGCGGGCTCTTTGTGGTCAAAGACGGAGTCGCCTCAAAAGTGGGAGACTTGAACGGAGTGTGGGATGTGCAGCAATTTCTGAAAGACCCGGATAGAATGTATGCAGGCACATACTTCGGGGTTGATGTGCTTGGAAAGAGAGCCGGCATATGGGAGAAAGAATGTCATTTGGCCGGCTATGACGGCAGTTGCTATAATTTTGTGCAGGAATCGGCTGTGAGGCTGTGGACTGCCGACGGCGATGAAGGTGTCTACAGGCTTCATGTTGACACTGCCGACATGAAAGTGGTGAGGAGGCAGAATTTCAAACTTACTTCAGACGGTTTCCCGCTTACATCCGACATATCATTAAGCAGGATTGACAACGATGTGTGTTTTGCCACTCCATTCGGAATATATCGCTATGATTCCAAGAGCGATGAAATCATTCCTGACGAGCGGTTGTCATTGCTTCTCGGCACCCCCCGCAATGTCAGAAGAGTGAAGAAGAAAGATGGCTGGCTTTATGCACTGACCGACCGTGAACTGAGGCGTGCTGACCCGGCCGGAATTCTTCAGATGCGGCGCATCTCTTTGTATCCTCCCGCACAGCGCCCTATGCACGATGGGGAACTGCTCTTTTGTGTGGCCTCTGACCGTGTGGCTTATCCCACTCCAAACGGTTATGTGTTTTTTGACTTTTCAGATGACGTGTGGAGCAGTGGCGGCGATTCCATATTTAAGCCTCTTCCGAAGTCTCGGATTTCCCGTGTGGCTGTCTCTGCAATGAAAGATTCCACTATCTATCAAGGTAATTTTTTAGGAAAGAAAGATAATCTTAGGCTGCGTTATGCGGAAAACTCCATAAAAATAGAATTCGGAAGCATAGAGGAGTCTGCGTCGGGCATACGCTACAGCTGCCGGTTGAATGGTGGGAAATGGAGTTCGCCGTCAGCGTCCGGAATAAAAGAATACACTAATCTCAAAGAGGGGGATTATTTCTTTGAAGTGAAGGCCATAGGTGTTGACGGGAGGGAAAGCGTGGATTCTATAAGATTTTCGGTGTCTCCTCCCTGGTGGCGCTCAATATGGGCAATTGCCTGCTATCTTGTGTTGTCGGCTTTTATGGCATGGGGAATAGTGCTTCTTGAGCGCCGTCGTGTCAACCGGCGTCAGCAAGCACTGTTGAAAGAGAAAGACGCCGAGCTTGCCCGTCAGCAGGCTGACTTTGAATGGGAGTCGAAACTGAAAGATCATAAGATTGTGGCCTTGCAGAAGGAGCAGCTTGACAAGGAGCTCCGGCACAAGGCGCAGGAGATGGCCGATGTGATGATGAGTCTAACTCATAAGAACGAAACCTTGCAGACGGTGAAACGGGAGCTGCAGAACATATTGCCGCTTCTTCCGCGATCTTCTTCCGAGGCCCGGAAGGCAATTGTGGATCTGCAGGGGAAAGTCACTGTCGATCTCAAAAGTGATGATGTGCTTAAAAGAGTGGAAGAAGAGTTTGACCTTGTTCATAATGATTTCATTAAAAAATTGCGTGAGAGTTATCCCGACCTTACAAACAATGAGATTCTGATGTGTGCCTATCTTAAACTTAATCTTTCGACAAAAGAGATAGCCCCTCTTTTAAATATTTCGGTGAGAGGCGTGGAGACAATGAGATATAGAATCAGAAAGAAATTTAATCTTGAAAGAGAGGAAAATCTAAATGATTTTCTTTCAAAGAGGGGATGAAGTGTTAATGATGCGTATAGTTATATGGTTGATAAATGGCCATATAGTTGATATTGGCGTATTAGTGACGTATGTTAAAATTTGGGATGACGTAATAAAAAATGTTTCCTGCGCTTGCATGATTTTGCTAAAACACACTACATTTGCAACCGAAATGCGACATTGCCGCTTCAAAAAGAAAAGGGCGGCGGGAGTGTGCTGACCTACATCGTTCTCTGCCGGGCAGAGAACGCAACCAAAGCGAAACTAACCAAACTAAACCAGAAATACTCATGAACAGAACAGCATTGATATCGATAATTCTTTTTATGGTGTTTGCCACCCAGTCATTGGCTTCGTGCGGAAGTAATGGAGATGACCCGGCTCCTGTGAAACCGGGGAGCGTGACCGTGAATGTCTCGCCCGAGAATCTTGTTGCGGATGCCGCCGCTTCGGAATTGTCGCTTTCAGTCACGGCAGATGCCGACTGGTCAATTTCCACAAACACGCAGTGGGTGTCGGTGCGTCCGTCAGGAGGGCTGAAAAATGAAACCACCGTTGTGAGAGTGTCTGTTTCAAAGAATGCAGAACTCAGCGAGCGCAAGGCGTCATTGCAGATTAAGTCGAGAGGGGAGAATGTAAAGACTATTGAACTTGTGCAGTATCCCGAATACGATGCAAAAGTGTCGGCATCGTCGCTCACATTCGGAGGGCAGAAGTCTTCGGCTTCAATAACAGTGTCGTCAAACACTGAATGGTCCATCTTGTCTTCCGCAGGCTGGATTGCAGTATCTCCTTCTAAAGGTGAGGCCGGCGAAACAGACGTCACAGTCAAGGTAGAGGCAAATGAAACACAATCTACCAGAGAGGGAGCACTCGTTTTGAAATGCGGCGACAAGTCGACTGAGATAAAAGTGGCGCAGCTCAGCGATGAGATTGTCGTGCCCGAGGGCTACACAATGGTATGGAACGATGAATTCAATGAAGGCACAGTGCCCGGCAGTGACTGGGTGCATGAAAACTGGGCGGCAGGACACGTCAACAATGAATTGCAGACTTACACAGGCAAAGAGATAGACGGCAAGCGAACTTTGGAAGTGAAAGACGGATTTCTCCATATCAACTGCTTCAAAGGAAGCGACGGCAAAATCTATTCAGGCAGAATCAACGCCCGTCCGTCGGAAGGATGGCTTTACGGATATGTCGAGGCCCGCATATGCCTTCCAGAAGGGAAGGGCACATGGCCGGCATTCTGGATGATGCCTTCCAATGTGGACTGGAACACTAATCCTTGGCCATATTGTGGAGAAATCGACATCATGGAAGAGGTGGGCGCCGATCCGAACCAGGTTTCGTCGTCATTACACACAGGCAACTATAATCACACCAAAAACACCCAGAAGACTCATGCCATGAACTGCCCCGGCGCGGAAGGGGAATTCCACATCTACGCTCTTGAATGGACAGCCGACGAAATCACGACCTATGTCGACGGCAAGGTGCAGCTGAAGGTGACTAAGAGCCAGATGGGCACTGACCATGCAGACTGGCCTTTCCATTACGCCTTCTATCCTATTCTCAATCTTGCCTGGGGAGGCGACTGGGGAGGATACAAGGGTGTGGACGAAAGCGCTCTTCCGGTGACAATGAAAGTGGATTATGTGAGAATATTCCAAAAGCAATAATCCTTGTGGCAGCCGGCAGGCCATATCGACTGATTTATAATCCCGACATGATTCCGGCAAGGCAGTGACTCATACTGCCGGATTTATGACAGCATTAGATTCAGATAAACTACAAATACTAACTTAACCAATGAACAGATGAAAAAGTTAACCTTATTTCTCATCGCAATCATGACATGTCTGGGAGTCAGCGCCCAGAATGTCAGCGTATCCGGCACGGTGGTGTCAGCCGCCGACGGAGAGCCTCTGATTGGCGCATCAGTGATGGTGAAGGGTTCCTCTACAGGAACTGCCACCGACATTGACGGTAATTTCAACCTTCAGGCTCCGGATGGAAAAACTCTTGTAATCTCGTATGTGGGCTACACGGCTCAGGAATTGAAAGTGAATGGAGCCATGAGCGGCATAGAAATCCGCCTTGTGGAAGATTCACAAGTGCTTGACGACGTTGTGGTTGTGGGCTATGGCACTCAGAAAAAGAGCGTCGTGACAGCCGCTATCTCAAAAATTGACGAAGATAAGCTTGCCGCTTCCGCCCCTGTGCGTGTCGACAATGCATTGAAGGGTCTAACCTCAGGTGTGACTGTTACATCTTCTTCCGGTCAGCCAGGAGCTGCCGCCCAGGTGCGCATCCGCGGTATCGGCACAATCAACAATTCCAACCCGCTTTATATTGTAGACGGTATGCCGATTGAAGGCGGACTTGACTATCTTAATCCTACCGACATCAAATCTATCGAGGTGCTTAAGGATGCAGCTTCAGGTGCTGTTTACGGTGCGCGTGCGGCCAACGGCGTTGTTCTCGTGACCACGAAGAACGGCAGCAAAGGCAAAACCACAGTCACTTATGATTTCTCTTACGGATGGCAGACCGCCTCTAAACACCGCAAGGTGCTCAACGCCACGGAGTATGCCGTGATGATGAACGAAGGCAGCCTCAACTCAGGTGTGGCCGCTCCATATGCCAACCCTTATTCATATGGCGAAGGCTTTGACTGGCAGAACGCTGTTTTCAATGACAATGCGCCGGTGATGAATCATCAGGTGTCGATGTCGGGCGCTTCTGATAAAGTTAACTACTACCTTTCTCTCGGCTATTATAAGCAGGACGGTATTGTGGGCGGCAACTTCGGCAGGTCTAACTATAACCGTTTAACTCTCCGTTCAAACAATATTTACACCCTGTTTGATGCTTCTGCAAAGCGCAGCTGGCTTAATAAACTGACGGTGACAACCAATCTCTCTTATGCCCGCATCAAGAGCACCGGCATCGAGACTAACTCCACATGGGGCTCTCCTCTCGGTTCGGCTCTGTCAATATCTCCTATGCTGACTCCATATGCAGAAGGTGATTTCCTCACACAGCAGCAGGCGTATTATGCCACCAACACAGAATACATCCCGATGTATTCTGCCGATGGCCGACTCCTTCTCAACCCTGAGGCATTCGGCAACTATCAGGAGATGTCAAACCCTATTGCCAATATGTCGCTTCCGGCATCATGGGAATGGAGCCATAAATTTGTGGGCAACTTCATCGGAGAACTTCAAATCTGGGACAATCTCAAATATCGCATCAGCTATGGCGCAGACCTCGGATTCTGGGGCAGCGACGGCTACACTAAGGAGTATTACCTGCGCTCAGGTGCCACTCAGAAATTCTCTTCTGCATGGGCCAACAGCGAGAAGGGTGTGACCTGGCAGCTCGAAAACATTCTGAGCTATGACAAGACCATTGGCGACCACGACTTTGCCATCCTTCTCGGCCAGTCGGCTAAAGCCAGCCACGGTGACTATATTTCTGCATCAAGAAATCATATCATAGACTATAACAAGCCGTATATCGACGCATCGTCGGGTCTTGCCGAGAATGGCGACATGAGCGCCGGCGGTGCTCCCCGAATTGAAGCAAAGCTTGCCTCTCTCTTTGCCCGTGCAAGCTACAACTACGCAGGGCGCTACATGGCTCAGTTCACAATCCGTCGTGACGGAAGCTCGCGTTTCGGCTCAAATAATCACTGGGCCACTTTCCCCTCATTCTCTTTAGGCTGGAACATCACAAGCGAGCCTTGGCTTGAGAAGCGTCCCACATGGTGGAACACTACCAAAGTCCGTTTCAGCTGGGGTAAGAACGGCAACGAGAATATCGACGACCTTCTCTTCGTGGCGCTTGCAAACGCAGGCAACAATGCTATCTTCGGAAGCAGCGAGAACATAGTGAACGGCACAAAGGCGTCAATCCTTCCCAATGCCAATCTTCGCTGGGAGGAGAGCCAGCAGACAGACATAGGTATCGACTTCGGATTCCTCAATAATTCTCTTACATTCACCATCGACTACTATAAGAAGAAAACCAACGGCATGCTTATGAACATGCAGGTCCCCGCTTATGTGGGCGAGTCTGTGCCTGTGGGCAACGTGGGCAAGATGGAGAACAGCGGCGTGGAGATGGAAATCAACTATCGCCACACATTTGGAGACTTCTCATTCGGTGTTGGCGGCAACCTCACATATCTGAAGAATAAACTTATTGACTACGGCAATGCCGAAGGCTGGGCTAATCTCGACTCTTTCCAGGGCACAGGCTCTATATCCCGCGCGGAAAATGGTCTTCCTTTCCCCTTCTTCTATGGATACAAGACTGATGGAATTATCCAGAATCAGGCTGAGGCTGACGAATATAACGCAAAATACAGCGGAGGCTATTTCATTGATGCTGTTCCCGGCGACGTGCGTTTCGTAGACGTGAACGGCGACGGAAGCATCACGGAAGACGACCGCACCATGATTGGCAAAGGTATGCCCGACTGGACTTACGGCTTCAATGTGAATGCAAGCTGGAAAGGCTTTACTCTCAGCGCAATGTTCCAGGGCGTATGGGGCAACCAGATTTATGACGCCACTCGCCGAACCGACGCGCGCGCCTCAAACCTTCCTGCATGGATGCTCAACCGCTGGACAGGCGAGGGCACTTCCAACCGTATCCCGCGCTTTGTAATCGCCGACCCGCGCAACTGGGCTTCTTCCGACCTTCTCGTGCATGACGGCGACTACTTCCGCCTCAAAAACATCATGCTCTCTTATCAGATTCCTCAGAACCTGACCCGCAGATTCTTCGTTGAGAGCCTCCGGGTGTTTGTATCGGCCGAAAATCTCTTCACCTGCACCAAGTATCATGGCTTCGACCCGGAAATCTCTTCAGGCGGCACTTCCCTCGGCATAGACTACGGTGTGTATCCGCAGCCGAGAATATGGACAGTGGGCTTCAATATTCAGTTCTAAATCAGATGACAATTGACATGCTCAATTAATTATTTAGAAAGTTTTAAATGACAATAAAAATGAAACTATATAATAAAATATTCACACTCGGTCTTGTTGCCTCCGCCATGGCAATGACAGGATGCTCCAACAGTTTCCTCGACATAGAAGACCCCACACACACGCTTATCGGTGAATACATGAGCACTGACGAGCATATACAGGAGGCCGTGGTGGCCGCTTATGACCCTCTTCACTGGCCAGACTGGGCTATGGATGAATATAACCCTGTCAATATCATGAGCGACATCATGGCCGACGACCTGTGGGTTGGCGGATCTGATGCCAATGACAATGCCAACTGGCACCGCATGATGAATTTCGAGGCTCGCCCCAATGCTGTGATTGCAGGGCTTTGGACAGATGCCTATTCCGGTGTGAAGCGATGCAATGATGTGCTCGCATACATCGAAAAGGAAATTGCCGGCATGACTCCGGAGAAGAAAGCATATTATGAAGCTCAGGCCCGTGTGCTCCGTGTGTATTATTACAACTGGCTTTGGAAGTTCTGGGGGAATGTGGTTTACTATGAAACAAACTTTGAAGGCGCCCCTTATCTCGGCACGCAGTACAAGGCTGATGAAGTCTATGGCTTCATGATGGCAGACCTTGAGGCCGCTCTTGCTCTTGACGCGCTCCCCATGAAAGAGACAGCTGAAAATCTGGGCAGGGTGACGAAGGCAATGGCCTACATGCTTTATGCAGAAATAGCCATGTATCAGAATGACGAGGAGCGTATGCGCAAGTCGTTCACCTATATGAAGGAGATTATCGACTCCGGCAAGTATGCCTTGAATCCCGATTATACAAATATCTTCAAGGAGAGCGGAGAATGGACAGATGAATCAATCTTTGAGGTGAATTATAAGGATGACAACGCAATCCGCGACTGGGACAGCCCGCTTGCGGCAGGCGGCACCGTGCTTCCCACTCTTATCAGCCCCAATAACTGGCCCGGCGGAACCGACGGACATGACGGTGGCTGGGGATTCTGCCCTGTGCGACAGGAAACTTTTGACCGCTATGAAGATGGCGACACTCGTCGCGACGCAACTTGCTGGAATGCAGGAGCCGTGGGCGCGTCATACAATGTGCGTTATCAAGACACCGGCCTTTTCCTTGAGAAGTATTGCGCCCATACAGGCGACAATGCCGACCAGAAGGCATCTTCAGAACTTAACTGGAACAACAATCTTAGAATCTATCGCTATTCAGAGACTCTTCTCAATGCCGCCGAGCTTATTGTGCGCGGCTATGGCTCAGGAGATGCCCAGGGCTATCTCGACCAGGTGCGCTCACGCGCCGGAGTAGGCACGATCCCGGCGAGTCTTGAAAACATCACTGAAGAGCGTCACCTTGAGTTTGTAGGCGAGGGGAAGCGCTATTGGGATGTGGTTCGTCTCGGCATAGCTTCTCAGGTGCTTGTGCCTGACCAGTATGGCTACCGCACCAACACCTGGAGTCAGAAGAACAAATATCTCCCCATTCCGCAGAGTGAAATCGACAAGGCAATGGGCACACTCACTCAGAATGAATATTGATTCACCCGCTAAACAAAAATAACAACATGAATACAAAATCATCATATATCTTCAGTGTTGCCGCGCTGGCGGGTGCGTTTATCGCGCTGACAGGCTGTACGGAAGATACCTACGACACCGTCTCAGAAGCCGGAATCCCGCAAGCCAGCGACTACAATATTGTAGTGAAAGTAGACCAGGAGACAAACCAGTTCACACTTAATATCGACAATCCTGTAGGCGTATATCCTGTGTGGAAAATCTACACCAAGGCAAACCCTGTTATCTCTACACGCGACGGATATTCCGACATAATCGTGCCTGCCGGAGACTATGAGGTGGAGATGCAGGTGGGAAACCGCAACGGCATATCTGAGGGTGTTCGCACAGCCACTATACACATTGAGAACACTAAGATTGATTTCACTCCTTACATGCGCAATCTTACGGATGGCTCGTCGAAGGAGTGGCATATCGACGGCTCCGCACCGGGCCATCTCGGGTGTGGCCCCGCCGGCAGCGAGGGCCTTGAATGGTGGAGTGCGGCTCCCAACGACAAGAAAGACTGGGGCGTGTATGACAACAAGATGATCTTCGCCGACAATGGCGGAACTCAGAGCGGACTTTACACATATGATCCTGGCGAAAGCGGAACAATCTACGTCAATACCGGAATCACCGACCTCCCGCCGTATTCAAGTTCCAATACCAATGATGGGCAGGACTATTGCGCTCCCGCAGAAATCCAGGCTGACCGCAGGTTTGAACTGGTGGCTGACGGAGCCGACTTGGTAATGGTTCTTCCTGAAGGCACGCTTTTCGGTTATCTGCCGAATGTGGAATTCTATAATAATCCTCGCCTGAAGGTTCATTCAATAAGCAAGAACAAGATTGAAGTGTCTTGCACCAACAACGACATCGCATGGCATTATATTCTTGCGCCGTTTGAGGCCGCAGAACCTGTGTTCACAGGTTTCAAGTATGACAGCGAGTTTAACATGTGGAAGAATGCTTCGGTTTCACTCGGGTCTACATTTTTTGCAAATAATGACTGGGGCGGCATCGATCAGCCTGAGGTGACTGTCACAAATGAAAAGATTTTTTTCCATACCCCGGCAGATATGGGCGGCAGCCAGTGGCAGGGCCAGGTGCATGTGGCCACCGACATCGTGCTTTCTGCTGAAGAGACGTATGACTTTTCAATATTTGTAAATGCACCTGTCGACAGCAAGGTGACTGTGAAGCCTCATCCGGATGGTAATGACAACGAGTTTCTCTATGCAGACATCGTGGACTTTGCCGCAGACGGTTCATGTTTCTATCTCAGCGATGTGGCAGGTTTTGACGGAACGCTTGTGCTGACTCTCGACTTTGCCGGAAATCCTGACACTGACTTTGAAATCAGCAACATAGTTATCAAGAAGCATTCCGATGATGACGGAACAGTGCTTCCGAGTGAACCTGATGAGCCGGAAGCACCGGTGACATGGGTTGATGTCAACAGCGAAGACAATATGTTCTTTGGATGTGAATACACCACAGAATTTTACTATGCCCCGGGATGGGCGCAGATTGCCGACCCTGAAATGACCGCCGATGGCAATTCATTCACATTGTCGCTTCCGGAGGCAACCACCGACCAATGGCAGGCACAGTTCAAGCTTCACACGAACCTTGCCACAAGTGCAGACAAGGCATATGATTTCCGTGTTACTTTCACTTCAGATCAAAGTATTCCCGGCGTGACCTATAAGTGTGTGAGATCAGGAGGGGGAGATAATGACAATATCTTCTATATGGCTGACCGTGTGGAAGTGCCGGCTTATGATGAGGTGACTTATAAGTGGGTGAATCTTCCCGGCCAGGATATCGACAAACTTTCAGTTGTGCTTGACTTCGGTGGAAATCCCGCCGGCACAGAGGTGACAGTGAAAGATATCATAATCCAGGAACACAGGGATTGATCTGACAAGACCCTAAGGGGTCATAATAGGTAAAAAAGCTAAGGTTTTCAAATATATATTTAGGTCTTTAAGGAGCCCTCGCCTCGTTTTACAGACGGGGGCTCCAATCTTTTACACTTTGTTTAGCAACTTGAAATCATGAACGTAATAAAAAACTCGATAATATCCGGTGTGTCCGCAATGTTGCTTGCATCGGTTTCGTGGAGTTGCGCGGGTCAGGCTGATGCCGCGAAGGAGGAGGTTAAGTTCGTGCAGGTTAAAGGCCATGATTTGGTAAAGCCCGATGGAAGCAAGCTTTTCATTGTCGGAACAAATCTTGGCAACTGGCTTAATCCGGAAGGTTACATGTTCGGCTTCCAGCGCATGAACGCGCCACGCCAGATCAATGACCTTTTCTGTCATCTTGTCGGACCTGACAAAACCGCAGAATTCTGGAAGCAGTTTAAAGACAACTATATAACCAAGGCAGACATTGACTATATCGCGTCTACCGGCGCCAACACAATCCGCCTGCCGTTTCATTACAAACTCTTCACAGATGAAGACTACATGGGGCTTACATCCGGCCAGGATGGTTTTGCAAGGGTAGACAGCGTGGTGAGCTGGTGTCGCGCCAACGACCTTTATCTCATTCTTGACATGCATGATGCCCCCGGCGGTCAAACCGGAGACAATATCGACGATTCTTATGGCTCTCCGTGGCTTCTTGAAAGCGAGAAGTCGCAGAAACAGTTCTGCGACATATGGCAGACGATTGCGGATTATTATAAGGACGAGCCGGTGATTCTCGGCTATGAACTGATAAACGAGCCTGTTGCCACATATTTCGATAATCAGGATGAACTCAATGCCAAGCTCGAGCCCCTCCACAAAAGGGCTGTGGCGGCGATTCGTGAGGTTGACAAGAACCATGTGATCCTTATCGGCGCCCCACAGTGGAACAGCAATTTTGAGCCGCTGAAAGACACGGAATATGACCCGCAGCTGATGTTCACCTGCCATCGCTATGGAGGCGACGCCACAGCTCCGGCAATTCAGTCGTATATCGACTTTCGCGACAAGAGCGGCCGCCCGATGTTTATGGGAGAGATAGGGCATAACACGGATGAATGGCAGGCTGATTTTGTGAAGGTTATGAAGGATAACAATATAGGCTACACATTCTGGCCTTATAAGAAGCGAGACAACAGCTGCATGATGGGCATTCAGATGCCGGAAGAGTGGGAAGAGGTGGTAAGGTTTGCTGAAGGCCCTCACCACACTTTTGCAGAGGTGCGGGAAGCCAAGCCAGACAGGGTAAAGGCGCAGGTGGCTCTCGACAAGTTCATAGAGCAGTGCAAGCACGAAAACTGTGTGCCTCAGGAAGGCTACATAACATCTATGGGTCTGAAAGTGCCCGGAAAGTAATGCCGGATTATAGGTATAGTTTTAATGACATGAATAAAACACTCTAACATTAAATCCTGTCATAAACATAGATTTATTCGGGGCAATATAATAATCTCATGCTACACATCTGAGAACATGTAAGCCGGATGTGTAATCCCGGAGGCAAATTGAGAAACTTGCTTCCGGGAAATTTTTTAGCAAGTCTATGGCAACCGCCCTCTAAAAGAAGGTATGTAGGGAAGGTCAGGAATTCAATTGTATCCGTCCGAAATAGGCCGACTTTATCAAAGCGTTTTTGGTTACGAACTTTGCAATCAAAAACGCTATGTTTAATTTGAACGAAAACAATCGTATAGTAATGGCGCAGCATCCGACGGACATGC
>Ga0209064_1002880_pt1 | contig 16986 bp, 16 predicted proteins | sample Inofromicrocosms_FD_187498 | JGI IMG/M metagenome (GOLD analysis project Ga0209064, IMG submission 187498) | Mouse cecum microbial communities from Vienna, Austria - Inoculum for glucosamine and mucus D2O microcosms (SPAdes) (version 2) | ecosystem: Host-associated > Mammals > Digestive system >... | reverse complement strand
TTCCCGCAAATCGATAAATAGACTGCCAGTCATCACCTACGCACAGTAGCTTGGCGTGTGTTTGGTCTAGGATCGCCTTCACCAACTTATACCGAGCAACAGAAATATCTTGATATTCGTCTATGATGACATACTTGTACGGCGCAACCTTAAACCCAGTCCGTATTGCTTCTGATGCCATATTAATCATATCCGAAAAGTCAATCATATGATTTTCTTCAAGATACCTGTCGTAGGCTTCAAGCAAAGGTTTTATAAGCAATACAAACAGCTCAATGCGCCTTTGGAAATACGAGTTCAAATGCCGTGATTTCTTTTCCCTTAATTCTTCCAATTCCGCTATGCGATATGCGTTGGATTTGAATAAAGCCAAAAACGTGCCGCAGAGCTTCTTAAACTCTGAAAAGTAAGCATCCGATTGTGTTTTATAGATTGAGTCGAAAACCTCACGATAGTCCACTTCTTTCAGCTTGACTCCGTTCTGTCGCAGCAACGCTTCCAACTTTTCTAAAAGCACACCTTGGCTTGAATAGTACGAATAGGTCTCTAAAAGTTTTGTGCCATTTGTGCGGTGTTGTTGCCGTTTCCAAGCCATGCCTTCGAGGTACTTCTTCTCTTCTATGTCGGAAAGCCACGGGAGCTTGCCGTTTTTATTTACGCCAAAATGCTCGATGAAAATATCGTAGTCCGGCAAATAAAAGTCTGGTCTATATACCTTGAAATTCGCATCGTTGGTTTGGTAGGGATATTTTGACTCGTACTCGTACCGCACCCCGTTAAGGAATAGAAAGTTTGCGATGCTCACTTCCTCAAGGCTCTTTACTTTCTCACCGCAGAGCGTATGCTTCGACTCACGGCTCTCCGCCACCGAAGAATCGACAAGCTGCGTTCTATCGAACTTGGACTTTATGGTTTCAAAGTCCATTCCCTTCTCGTAAGCATAGGCTTCGCCCAAAGAGTCGAAGTTGTCCATATTCGCAGGGATATGTAGATAGTACGCAAAATACTCAAGAAGCAGTTTGACGGTTTCAGGCTGCTTCAACAGTTCCTTTTCAAAATACTGGTTCACAAACTTTGAAGTATCTTCCAACACATCCAGGCTTTCGTTCCTAGCCTTTTTTAAAGTGTCCAAGCCGAGCTTATGGAAGGTTGTTGCTGTGATAGGAATGCCGAGACGGTTTGAAATACGCTCGGTCATTTCATCGGCTGATTTCCGTGTAAACGCAATCAGCAGAATTTCGCTAGGAGCGACTTTTTTTACTTCGCAAAGGTATTTGACCTTTCCCGCAATCGTGAGCGTTTTACCGCTTCCTGCGCCCGCCAGAACGAGCGTGTTGTCCTCGGCGGAAACCACCACATCTTGCTGTTGCGCATCCAGGCTCTTGCCATCGATATTTGCAAGCAGAACGCTTTGTCTTTTTTTCTCCGCAATTACGAACTCTGCGTTCCATTTAGAAAAAATATTGTTAAGGTTTCCGTATGTTTGCTTGAAACTATTAACGAGCCGATTGGTTTCCGTTCCCCCGTAATAATGTAGTTGTTTGAACTCTTGATAGGTCGGTTTCCATTCTTCTTGAATTGTCTTTATCTGCGAACCGCAAACGAACCCTTGGTTTTTCAGTTTTTGGATGGCAGCAGAAAACGCACCACAGATACTTTGGATTCTTTCCAAGTTTTCTGCCGCGATAGCAATTTGGAGAGCCTGTTGCTTCTTGGCTTTCACGGCTCTCCAAATCAACACCGCAATAACAACAAGTGCTACTGCTCCTATTCCTAACCCAATGTAAAGACCTACCATTAATGTTTAGATTATTCTCCTTGACAGAAAACCTCGGTCCACTTATTTTATCATATAAGCTAGAACCTTTAATAAGCAGTTGTAACTGTCTTTAGTGTTGACATCTTGGTTACTTCCTGGTGCAACCAAACTGAAACCACCCCAATACTCGAATTGTTTTGCATAATCATATAATACCTTTTCGTAGTCCCCTGGGGTATATCTAGAATAGGGATTAGGAGTATCTATCCATTTCCAATCTCCCATTGCTTTATATACAAAACTATCAATCACTATACCGGACAGATGGTAACTTGAAAAGAAATTATCTCGTATGTACCTTATGTGCTTGCATGTATCATACAATAGTCCGTTGCTCGATTTATTCTTCTCCGCCATTGCTTCTTGTTCTGCTTTTGGATTCGTTGATTTCCAGTTTCCGCCCATATTGCTATCGGGATATGTATATGTCGGCGTTGACGATAATCCCCATCCATACCCATATGTATCTTGCTTGAATGCTGGCAAAATCTCGAACTTCATTCCATCAGAAAAATCGATTTTTACAACTTGCCCGTCCGCCTTTATTTGACTTCTGGGATACGCATCAAGTAATGCCGATCTCACAGCTTGCAAAAGCCTTGACTGTCCGTTATATGCCGTATAAGAATACTTGTTGTATTCTGCTTTTGGAAGGCTGACTAGAATATCTATGTCACTGGAATCGATTGCTGTTCCTCTGCCGTAAGAACCGACATAAAAACTATTAGATGTATCATCGTTAAGACGCCCCCAAAATTCACGATTTACTGCTTTTGTAACCGTATGATATCGCCTTGCGATAAGCTGTCTTGTGTCAAGTGGGATAAATTCCCCTCGCTTTGTTACATAATTACTCATTCTTTATTCCTCTGGAGTGATTTAGGCAGAAAAGTATCTGTTTCCTCGTCAGTAAAAGTATTATCCTTTGTTACATTTAGTGCTTTTCGCGCCTTTGCCACAGCTCTATCTGTAGTGTTCGGAGCAGTTTGATAGATTTCGTCCAATTCTTTAATTATGGTTTCGTATTCACTCATTATGTCTTGTGGCGTTCCAGCGCATATTTTCACCTTTGTAAGTAATAGAATCAATCTATCTCTTATGCTAACCAATTTGTTTGCCGTTGCCTTATGTACGCTAACCATTTCTTGAAGATTGAACGTCTTACAAGTCTTTTATTTGAAAAACTATACCATAAATTTGCTTGCTAACTAAAAGATCCTCAATTATTTTATACTCTTGCGCCCAAACTGTATTTAGGTCAGAGATAAAACTAACATCAAAATGTGTCCTTGACTTTAAAAGGATTTCATTCCATTCACGCTCACAGCACGGACAGCAATATTTTTTATCTATGAACTCCAGTTCCTCTTGGCAATTAGGACATACCAGTTTTTCCATAATAATGAACTCCAATTCCCTTATTCACTTTTGTATTGTAACACAAATCGACATTTTTTGCAATCAAATCATATAACCCAAAAGAGAAACTAAAAAAATAGAAAGGCTATTTGTTTAAGCTCTTATATGCACTAGTTGATTACATAAAAAACCGCTATAGTAAAGAGTCCAAAAATTTGCCCCGCACGGACTCTCCGTCCGCTCGAACCCCTCACATAGCGGTAATTTGTATAGTCAATTGCGCATAAAATTTTAGCGCATTTTACAATTTAATTTAGACTTTTCATAGGTCATAAAAACTCCAAATTTAGACTTTTCATAGAATGCACTTTCAACTCTAACCCCCATTTAGGGTTCTATCCTTTGCGGCAGTGAGTGTTTATCCTTGTTCCTATGAAAAGTCTAAACCCCTAAAAATGCCCATACTTTGGGCAAAAATGCCCCATTTTAGCCATATTTTGGGTTAGACTTTTATCGCTCAAACAACGGGTTCAACAACGTGCACGTTTTCGTCAAACTCGGGATATACAAGCCCGGCGCCGTCGGAAAATCTGCCATACTTGCGCGCGTCGAGAGCGGCGGAATCGAGTGCGCTTTCAAGCAGCTTAGCTTCCTTTTTCGACAGGAAAGGGTTGTCCTCCCAAGTTATCGACTCATGCCAAATTTGCGGATTTTTTCGCACGTTCAAGTAAATTTCGTTGTAGATAAATGTCTTGCCTTTTAGCGGCGTCATTGTTCCGAAAATATCTCCCTCCCTGTCCATTACACGCATAACGCACTCCTCGTACACGTCGCGCGGCGGCTCTTCGTCAAACCATACGAAATCGAGCGAGCTCCCCTGAAACTTTTCGCGCCCCTGGTCGCAGCTTTTGAACCCGAGCGTGGATATTCCTCCGAACACGTTTTTTATCTTAATCTGGTCTATAACTCCGCCCTCGGGGTTATCCTTTCTGCCCGAAAGCATAGTTATATCGGCAATCCAGCTTTTGGGAAGATAAGACAAAATTTTTGCCTGCGCGACGTCGCGCTGAACCTGCTGCGACAGTGATACCGCCCACCCGAAAACATCCTTTCTGTTCTTTCGGTAGGGGTGAATGCCCCTCAAAATCCAGAGGCACTCCACGGCTCCGCACTCGGTTTTCCCCGAGCGGTTGCCGCCGAACACCCAGCGGTTGCGCTTTTTACACTTGTGAAATAAAATTTGTTTTTTATGCTTTTTTCTTCCCGAATTGTACAGTTCAAGCCTGCCCTTTTGCCTGCGCCTTTTTAGCTCCGCGTCAATTTCGGCAATCCTTTTTAAAATATCTTCCCTTTGCATAAGACCTTTTTCGACAAAATATTTCCTTTTTTTCGGTATTATCTATTATAAAATATTGAACGTATGAAAGTTTGCAAGACGGCACTCTGCCTTATTTTGACAATTCTCATATTTATTTCCGCCGCGCCCAAGCTAAAAAGCTATGCGGAATCCGCACGGTACGCATATGTAAATGCCGACAGCACCGTCTATCTTTGCAGCGAAAAGCGCGAGGACAGCGCGCTGTTTGCAATACCCCAAACTTACTGTGTGGAAATTTTGAACGAGGACGGGGATTGGTTTTACGCCAAGTACGCCGAGGATAACGAGCTATACCGCGCGGTTTACGGATACTGTCTGAAAGAGAATATGACGAAAATAAACGAGCCGCTCGAAAATTTATATCTACATACAACTTTGCAGGTCACATACCGCACCGACCAAGGCTCGAACCTTCTGCCGCCGCTTGAAATAAAGCTTACCGCGGCTTATTACGGAAGCTATACCCTTGGCAACACCTCGCTGTCCTACGTCTACTGCGGAGAAAAGTTCGGCTATGTTTCCGAGCGCGTAATAAACTATCCGCTAAACGAGCTGCCTCAGCCCGTCATTTCCGAACAAGATCCCACCCCGAGCGGTGAGGACAACGCCATGCTAATTTGCGCGCTCGTAATAACGTTTGCCGCGGCGGCGGCAATAGTCGTGCTGTATTTTTCCGGCAGGCGCAAACCCGGCTGACAATTCAATACAGACAGAAATACTCGTCCGCAAGCTTCAACGCCAGGTTAAATTTTTCCAACCGCCTTGCGTGCCTGAGAAACTTTATCGTCGCGCGCTTAATCTCTCGCACCCTATCCCCGCCCAACCGCCTGATGCCCACGCGCAGATTACCGTAAAATTCAAGCGTCCGCCGCTCGCTCTCGCTCAACTTGCCGATAACCCCGTCAAGATAGTTCCAAAGCTCAGACAACTCCCTCTTAGCCTCAATTATTTTGATTATTTTTTCCGCGTACTTCTCCCCTCCGCCCGAAAATATACAGGCGTGCGCCATTATAAGCGCGTCCAACGCACCGTTGAGTTTATCCGCGGAAAAGTAGAATTTTAATATCCGCTTGCTTTTCATTTATCTCCTTAAACAAAACATTTGTTTGCTTTACAGTGGTAATTATAAACGCTAAATATGACAAAAAGCGTATAATAAAAAAATTAATTTAACTTTTTTAAGGAAAATTCGTGTAATTTTCAAAATGCAAAACAGTTTACAAGCTAATAGGTATGTGGTATAATTTTGTTGTGAAGAAAAATGCGGTTTTAACAACTTCATTGTGTGCGGCGCTTATCTGCGCGACGCTCGTGGGCGGCGCGTCGACGGCTTTTGCCGACGGCGGTGCGGGAGAATATCCCGCAAATTTTACGCGCACTGTAACTTTTACCGAGTTAAAGGACTATGCGATAGGTGAGGACAGATTTCTGTTTTTGGACAACGGAGAACTGTTCGAGCTTGACGGCAATACTTTTTCGCGCCTCGAAACGGACGGAAAAAATATAACCGCCATCAACTATAAGGACGGTTTCTATTACAGCGCCGAAGAGAACGGAGAAACAACCTGCTACTCGCTGAACGGAGAAAGCGCAGACCCCTCTAAAATGCAGTACGAAACGAGCTTTGATTTGGGCGGCTTCCACTACTATGAAACGGACAGCGTACGCGTGCTTGAAATCGATGCGGATATAATTACTAAGCTTGACGGCTTTACTAACTTAAAGCCCTACGGGGAAAAAGCCTACGCCGTCAAGGAAAACATCCTTTACGAGTTGAACGGTGCAAATTATTTACCCTGCAAGCTTGAATACGAGGACTACTCGCAAACCTCGCAAATTGCGGTAGGAAACACTTCGGACAAGCTGAAAAACTTCAACCTCACTTCCCCCCACTTTGTCAGTCTAAACGAAGGAGCTTATCTTACTCGGATAGACATAACCGGGCTTGACGGCGAATTTTTCAAGGCGGGCGCTACCTTCAAAGTCGGCGTGGATTTCCACTCGACGCAGGCGCTCTTGCTGTGCAAGACGGGGAATAGCGACGGTATTTCGATTATAACAATAGACGGCAATTGCTATATAATGCGAACGGATCATACGACTGCAATTTCGAGAAACGCAGTTTCAAAGGCGCCTGAAAATACGCGTGCAACAGCCACCGTTTCGCAATCTTATATGTACTCCTCTCCCTTCATAAGCAGTGCGACGCAGCTAAAAGCCATAGATTCCGGCTACCTTTTCGAGCTTCTGGGAGAAGTTAAAAAGAGCGATAACCCCGAGCTTTTAAGGGATTTTTATATCGTAAAGCTACTTGACGACAGCGAGCAAGAGGTTATCGGTTACGTTCCCTTCGAGTACGTTTCCCTATACACATTTATTGAAAAAGAACCCGAAACGACGCCCGACCCGGAGTTTACGCAGGAAGATTTGGTCAAGCCCGTAATACTTATTATTATAGTGGTTGCGCTCGTTCTTTTAGCGGTTGCGTACCTTGTCTACGTAGGCACGGCAAAGAAAGATAAGGATAAAAACGTTGCCAAGACCGCACCTGCAACCAAAGACAAAAAGGACGCCAAAGGCAAAAATAAAAAGAGTAAATAAATTGTTTAAAGCATAGAAAATGAGTTGACAGCAAATTACACATTTGGTATAATTTTTTAGCATTGAGTTGTTGCGTAGTGTAAATTGCTTGTCACACGCGGGTGTAGTTCAATGGTAGAACACTAGCCTTCCAAGCTGGTTGCGTGGGTCCGATTCCCATCACCCGCTCCAATAAACTTAAAGCGCGCATATTATGCTTACGCGCCCGTAGCTCAGCAGGATAGAGCAACGGCCTTCTAAGCCGTGTGTCGGGGGTTCGAGTCTCTCCGGGCGCACCACAAAATATGGCGGGCGTAGCTCAATCGGTAGAGCGCCAGATTGTGGCTCTGGAGGTAGCAAGTTCGAAACTTGTCGCCCGCCCCATATTTTTTTAATCCCGTTACGCTCAAATAGCGATGGGGTATCGCCAAGCGGTAAGGCACGGGATTTTGATTCCCGCATTCGTTGGTTCAAATCCAGCTACCCCAGCCATTCGGCCCATTAGCTCAGATGGTAGAGCACTTGACTTTTAATCAAGGTGTCCCGGGTTCGAATCCCGGATGGACCACCACTCCTAAAATATTCTTCGCTCGCGGAGATTTATATACCTCTTTTTAGAGGCATGAATGCACCTTTAGCTCAGTTGGTAGAGCAACTGACTCTTAATCAGTGGGCCCAGGGTTCGAGTCCCTGAAGGTGCACCATTCATAACCTAATTCGAATACTTACTAAAAGTATCGGGTTAGGTTATTTTCTTTTACTTAAAAATCAAGCGCAACGGCGGTTTATGCCGCAAAAGGCTATTGACTGAAATTGCGGTGTGTTAGGCTCGAACGCCAAAGGCAAACCAAAACCCATTGAGATTTATCTCAGTGGGTTGCTGTGTTTCGCCCTTATTTGCCTATAAACACACCGCAAGAAAAGTTTCAGTCAATAGCACTGTGGAATAAATAGCCGTTGGTTTACGGCTTTATATATACAATATAAGTTGTGTTTTCTGCGTATAAGGTTTTGTATTCGCCCATTTGAAAGTTATCATTTCAATAGTTTCCGAATAAAAAATTAGCCCCGATTTTTCGTCATCGGGACTAATTCTAATGGGGCTATTAAACTGTATTTTGATTTTATCGTCATATAAAACTACTTGCTTTACAAGGTAGGTAATAAGCATTTTAGGCTCTTGTAACATTTGCTCGTAAAACTCTCTGATGTCGCTTGCTTTAAACTGTACGGCTTGTTTACTGCGTTCTATGAGTATCTGCCGTTCTAACAGTTCTTGTTGCTGTTCAAGCTCTTTTAAACGCTTACTTGTTGCGTTAGTTATAATACCACGCTCAACGGCATTAACCATATTGTTTATAGCCGTTTCAACCTGCTTTTGCTGTTTCGTTAAAACCTTTAAAACGGGATTTTCTTTTAATTGCATTTCTTGTATTCGCAAAAGCTCATTTACAATATAGTTCATATTTTCGGGGTTGCTTAATTCTTCAACGGCGGTATTGATAACAATATCCTCAATGACTTCTTTGCGTATCATTCCTTTGTTGCAATCGTTAATACGCTTTTTTCGTCCGTTGCATTTGTAGTAATAAATCTTTGTGCCGTTCTTCGTTGTACCGCTTTCGCCGTGCATAGGCTGTCCGCAATTTCCGCATATCAATTTTTGCCGTAATAGAAAATCAATTTTAACGCTTTTTTTGCCGTACTTATTATTAGTAACTTTCGCACGGACTTTTTCGTATATGTCGGTAGGAACGATTTGCGGATACATATTGTCGATTACTTCTTCGCCGTGTTTATATACGCCCGAATATTTTTCATTACGCAAAATATTGTAAACGCTGTTTTTTACAAACGGCTTGCCCTTATATAAAATTCCTTTGTCGGACAAGTCTTTGATTATATCTCTTACGAATACGCCGTTTGCATATTGTTTGTACATATAGCGGACTACTTCGGCGGCGGTTTCGTCAACTACGATTTTCCGTCCGTCAATTTTATAACCGTACAATACTGCACCGCCTTGATATAAACCTTTGCGCCGTGTTTCTTTCATTCCACGGCTAACCTTTTGTGCAAGCTCAGCTGAATAGTATTGGTTCATTCCTTCAAGTAAACTTTCAAGTATAATGCCTTCGGGTGTGTCGGGTATGTTTTCCATTGCTGACAAAACTTTAACGCCGTTATCACGCAATGTCTTTTTATGTATTGCCGTTTCGTACTTATTACGGCTAAAACGGTCTAACTTATATACAAGCACATAATCCCATTCTTTACGGTTGCTGTCTTTAAGCATTTTTTGAAAGTCTGGTCTGTTATCGTTAGTACCTGTCATAGCTCTGTCAATGTAGGTGTTAAGTATGAGAATATTGTTACGCTGTGCGTATTCTTCACAAACTCTCAACTGTCCGTCAATGCTTTGTTCTGTTTGGTTATCGCAAGAGTATCTTGCATAAATAACTGCTGTTTTCATAGTTCTATAAACTCCTTTTAAAATAGATTTTTTATTTTGTCTTTCGACAAGGGGCGAACAAACGGAAACGCAATAATCAAGCGTGTTCGTTGGCTGTGTTTTCTCTGCTGCAAGGGCTACGCAGTAGTGCATTTTACCCTTGCAACAGAGTGCGTTTTCGTTTACGCTCCGCCCGTCGATAGACAAAATATTTAATTGGCTTTGGGCATTTGCTCTATAACTTCGGGACATACTTTGCCCATAAGTACGCCTTCGTCTATACATTCAAAATTGTCAAATAGTAGTAACTTCTTTTCGTCCACACCAAAACCGCAAGCTATATCTTCGTCCAAAATATCGCTTTTGAAATAGGTGGGTAGTTTACCGCCGTAAACAAGTTTTTCGCCCGACTTCTCGATATATTTGAGTAGGTATTTTACCGACTGCGATATATCGTTAGGTATATCTATTGCCTTAAAATCGTTGCGCCCGAACTCTTTTAAAAAGTTGGTGTTTTGGTATGTTGTCTGCATACGGTGGCTTTTAGTGCTGTAATCTTTAACTTCTACAATTTCGCCTATCATTTGCGGTATATAGAAAATGCCGTGAAAGTGTAGGCGTTGTTTCTCTGGACTGCGTTCCCATACGCCGATATACTTCCAACCGTTGCGGTTTACTGCGTGTTTGAGTGCATTCCGCAACTTCTTTTTGAATTGCACTTCGTCAAGTTTTGTATCGTCGTAAGTAAAGGTTACAAAATAATTCCATTCATTTTGTAAATGCACTTTGCGCCATAATCTTGTATAGCGTTTATAAGCGTTGTTTTTCTTGCGCTCGATATTGCTTTCTACAAATTCTTTTACTTGCTCGGCGGTCTTAAACTCGGCTTTCAGCTTATCGGCAATATACTTTTTCCGTTCTCGCTTGGGTAGGCTTTGGCTCTCTTTGTACGCCGTTTCAAATTTGTCTTTCGGTGTAGTAGGTGGTGTTCTGTCCGTCTTTTGTGTAGTAGTGGGTTTGGGTTTTGGCTTTTTCCGTTTCCGCTGTTTGCTCGGAAAGTTTTCGGGTGGAATAGCGATATAATGTCCGCCGTCTGAATACACTTTTGTTCCTATATATGGCATATCATTTCCCCCTTAATTTCCGTTTTGTTGTTTCAGCTCTTTAAGTCTTGCTAAAAGCGTTTCAAAAAAAGCTGTGCGCTCGCTTTCGGTCAACGCCCGAATATTGGGTTTGCCGATAGTGATTACTTCTAATTGTTGTGTCTTGTTTCCCTGCAAATTTCTGTCCTTCAAATCGAAAAAATTTGCACGAAAAAAGGGCGATGTACAAAATCTTACGAGAACTTAATCTCATAAAACTTTGTACATCGCCCGTTGAATAAGAGTGTGCTATCTTCTCTCTTATCAAAACGCAACTCTGCACCTTTTCTTTGTGTTGGGGGTGAGCCGGCTTTTCACTTAATCGCTACTTCGCACCTTAAACTATACACTGGTATGCTGTTTTAGCTGCACAATAGATTTCCTATTGACGCAGTTACTCATATTAAGTTGTAACCGCACTTTTTTGGTGCGTGCAAATATTATATAACGCAAAAATAATAAAGTCAAACATTTGTTTACATATTTTTTTAAATTTTTTGTGTTATGCACTTGCAAAAGACAGTTTACACCGCCAAACGCTGAAAATTATGACAGTATAAGGGGAATTTTGAAAAGCGTTGTCGCAAGCAGTGAAAAGCTGGGCGCACCGCCGTTAAAAGAAAAAACAACCCTATACTAAAAAGTATAAGGTTATGAATTACGCCGCCGCACGAAGAAGGGGGCGATTTGCAAGCGGTTTAGCGCAAACGCCCCTTTCGTGCGGCGTTCATATCATTCTTTTTATTCGGTTGTTTTCTTTTGTGGCGGGTGCTTGAACGCGCGGCGAAGCCGCGCGCTCGTTTATTCAAGCACCCGCCACAGTGCCATTTAAATTATTTTCCTATTTTAAATTTTTCATTTACTATCACTATTTCAAAAATATCAGAGAAAAATGAAACTGTATTAAATTTAGTAATAGGTGCTTCACCAGGATGTCCGCTATGGCATCTCATATCAAAACAACTTGATAACCGTGTATGCTGATTTATATCAATCAATTCCATGCCTTCTATTATCCAAAGCAATTCACTGTCAAAAACAGTGCGCAAATCACTTAGAGATGAAACATTTTGAGACTTGTTAAACTTTTTAAATCTTCCTTCAGTTTGATTTTTCATCTTAATTGAAGTGACATTAAATTTTTCAAACCCAATTGCTTCAATTTTTTTATGTATTTTATCTATAGTGGCGCACCATCCTAACACGATTGCCGCCTTTAAAAAACCGGCAGAGCAACAATCGATTGCTTCTTTTAAATATTCATTTTCATCCAAGCTTAACTTGTCAAAATATTCACTAAAATCAACAGGCGCAGAATTCATTGGTTTTCTTCGATAAACCATATAAATATCTGAAAAAATACTTGGATAAATTATATCAAATTTTGCAATAAAAGAAGATACTCTATTTGGTTTTCTTGCCAAAGTTAAGATATCACAAAATGCATTATTTACTGAATCTAAAATATTTTTATCAATATTGGGGTGGCTAATTTTACCACAATAGTTGTTTAACCATATATTTGCAATTTCTTCTGCTTCATTGCGTTTACTTTGTGATAGCTGCACAGCCGTATTCTTTTTTAATTCTGTTATAAAGTTGTCAATTTCTTTGCAAAATTTATCTAATGCAGTGGTGTCCATTTTTAGTATTCAGCTATGATTTTAATTAATGTTTGAGCTAATTGTTTTTTTCCTTCAACGGAAAGTATATAGTCAGTATTTTTATCATATTTATCTGCCCAATTATCAAAGAGTGCTGCATTATTTTTAAAATTAGTTGCAAAATTCGGTGAATCATAACATTTTAATTCCTGGCAGCGCTTCCTGACATTTTCACCGTTTACAGCAAAATCACCTGTGGCAAAGCCTTCTTCAAATGCAGTCAATAATGTAAGCCTAATTTGACACTCTGACATTTTTGTACTGTGCATGCTTTCATAATACGGAAGTAATTGCCCATTTTCCTTATAATAAATTCTGTTCAAATCCGTAACATTAATATTATTGAGTTGGAAAAATTTGCGAACTTTAACATGAAAATCATTTTCAGTGATATCACTTGTTGTTGTGGAAACTTCATTGCTTTCAATTGAACTTTCATCAACCTTATCTTCATTTTGTGCAATGACTGTTTGAACACTTCTTGTTGTTTTGAACTTTTGTAAATAATTATCCAAAAGTATTTCAAAACATCGCTGTTGTAATTCCGCAGGGCATTCTTTTGTTATTTCAATAATTTCTTTAATTTCCGCTTTGAGTTCTTCGTACATACATTTTCTCCTATCGTTTTTTTCTTATTTTACCATAATTTACCAATAATTTCAATATAAATCGACAAAAAACTTAATTGTCAGCAAATAAATTATTTTACTTTAATGTTACTTATTGAGTGTTGATAAATAAGTAACATATTTTTATAATTTAATAGTGCAGAAAGGAGCAAAGTTATGATAGAAGAAAAAGTTGGTAATCGCATAAAAGAGTTGCGTGGCAAACTTGGAATAAGCCAAGAAGAATTGGGCTTTCGTTCGGGCGTTCATAGAACATACATCGCAAGTCTTGAAGTTGGCAAGCGCAATATTTCAATCGCAACATTAGAAAAAATAGTTAAAGCACTTGAAGTTTCTTTTAGCGAATTCTTTGATTTTTAATAAAAGGTGATTAACAAATGACAAAGACGGAATTATTTATTCAGTTGGCGCAACCAAACAGCAACGGCATAAGCCGTTGGGTAAGCGTATCGGAATTTGTAGGCGAATATGCTTGCTTAACCTTTGGCAACGGTGCTTCTTGGGCAAGAAAAGAGTCCACCCTTGCTAAGAAATATGTTATTGAATTTGATAAAAGTATTTCAAGCGGAAACGGCATTGACAGAATACGGCTTAACGGTTTTAATAGCAGTGATTATTCTCAATATATCCGTGCCGATATCAAAAAGGCAATAAAAGCAAGGCGGTGTGTTGTTTTGGGTACATCCAACCCAGAAGTTGACCATAAAAACGGAATGAAAAACGAAGGCAGAGTTATGAGAAATGAAAATCAACGCCTTGAAGATTTTCAGCCTTTAAGTAAAGCTGCAAATGACGCAAAAAGACAATTTTGCAAAGAGTGCAGACAAACGGGAATTCGATATGATGCTAAATTGTTAGGTTACCCTATTTCCTATTATTCGGGCGTTGCCGAACACCATAACGAAGAAAATGCTTGCATAGGTTGTTATTGGTATGACCCGATAGAATTTAAAAAACATTTAATTGAAAGAAAATAGAGAGGTAACTATGTCTTTAATAAATAATATAACTTTGCTTGAAATAGATAAAATATTTCCGAATACTAACATCAAGCGCAGATATTTAAGCATTCTTTCAGAAGCAACTGGTATTGTTTTTGATAACATAAGAACAATCAACGCCGTAAATAACGCAATTATTGACAGTTGGAATTATGAGTTGTCTAAACAAATAATACGCGATTTATTTATTGAAACAGAAAAATATTTAAATAATAGAAATAGCGGGCATAAGTTAGAAGAATTAATGGACGAGTGGCAAAATTTGGGATTGGACAATTTTGAATGGCCCTTCCTGCCAATAAGATTTGACCAGCATGTTCACATACTCAATAGAAGAAATCTTACAGAAGCCGAAAAGGACAGAATATTATCGAAAGAAACAATAAAATATCGTAGAATCAAAGACATTAATGCTCAGCGTAATGATTATATTGAATATTTAATTTTCGAGAATAATGCAAATATTATACCTACTTTAAAAAACGCCAAAGGTGTAGATTTTTATATTAACGGAGAGCCTTACGACCAAAAAGTTGCAAGGAGTGTCGGGGCAAATTTTATTGAAGAATACGGCAATAACTATAAGAATGTTGCTATAAACAATCCACATTTAGTGGCAAAAAATTTATATGAAAGCCAGGATGAAGCAAGGTTCGGGCATGAGGCAAGATTACTGATTGTTTATTTGGATTCGGACTTAACATTGACGGACATTGAAAATTCACTACACGCAGTTGATTTTGATAATCCGCTTGAAATAGAATTCAGCTATACTTTTTCAACTGGTGAAACAAATATTTTTAGCGCAAATTGCTTTGTGATTTTATTACATAAATAATTTAAGGAGAAGTTTTCACTTCTCCTTTTTAAATACAAAGATATATTCGTGTTTAAAAATATATAAACCGTTTTGTAAAGCTCTCTGTCGCCATAAAGCTTGTTGGTTTGCTTTGCCTTTAGTTTCTTCAAAATTTTTTACAATTGTTGCTTTAAGCGTTAACCCTTCTTGTTGCATTACTTGCATACAGTAAAACCCTAACGGGACTATTTGACTGTTTGCATATTTATCACCGATTACAACCGCACAATATCTTTTCTTTTCTAAAACTTTTAAAGTGTTTCTAACTACTTGCCTGAAATTTTCTATAAAGTCTTCAAGCGTTTTTGAATTTGATAAATCTTCTTCATTTTCACTAAATTTTATAATATCCCAATACGGTGGGTGAAAGATTATAAATTGTACGTTTTCGATATGGTAAAGTTCTAATATTCGGGCGGTATCAAAATATTTACTGTTATCAATGAAAGTATCTGCAATTATTCCGTCTTTTCTTTCCGAATGAATACGCTTAATTGCTTCAACCGCTACGTTTTCCTGCAACTCAATTCCTATTGAATTGCGGTTCATTCTCTGAGCTTCAATTAGCGTAGTGCCACTGCCTGCGAAAGGGTCTAATACAAAGTCGCCTGTCTTTGTGTATCTTGAAAGTAATTGATAAACGATTTGTGGAACAAAATTTCCGTGATAATGGGCGTTATGCGCACCTGAATTATCACGCTTTTCAATTATCCAAAGACTATCAGTCCAAATATCCGTCAAGCCTTTCCAATTTTTTAAGTCCAAATCGTTTATTTTGCTCATCTATTATTTCTTAATTAAACAATGTAAATACTCAACTGTTTTATCTGCTTTACTTTCACGTGCGTTATCAGCTTTAAACCTTTTGTGTTCCTGCAATTCATAGGTATATTTGCCGTATTTCTTCATTACTTTCCCTATTGTATCGAAAGACATAAGTCCTTCATTGTTATAGCTTAAAAATATATATTTGAAATCGGCATTTTTAATCAATTCATTAAATGCTTGCGCTACTTTGCTTTTGTTGCAAAACACGCTCTTTTGTGCGCTGTATTCTCTTAAACCCGTTTTACCGTATATTTCGGGGCTATCATATCTTGCAATAGTTTCAAGTAAATGGTAGTTTGTACAATATTGTCTTGCATTGTAAGGGGGGTCGAGATAAAGAATATCGCCTTTTACAGTCTTTATAAGTTCTGAAATATCCTCGTTGTATACTTTACATTCGACTGCGCCATGCATAATCGGAAGCGGTGTTAATACCATAGGTTTCAAAGCCGATTTCTTTAGCGATTTTAAAAATGCACCATATACAGATGCAGTATTTGCAAATTTATCGATGCTGTTTATTAACGAGCCAAGCAAAAAATAATATTCATTTTCGTTTATATAGTCAGACTTTTTCCATTCTTCAATTTTAATTCTGATTGCATCGCACTTTTTGGCGTTTTCGTCAGAAAAATACATTCTCTCGAATTCGTGTCCTTTCGTTCCGCCAAGAGAATAGTTTTGATATATAAAACCTTCTACGCCGTCAATATTGTTTAGTTCATTTATTAAATAGTCGCACCTGCCTTTATCAAGGTTTCCATTATTCTCTATCATATGTTTACTTACAACATAGCTATAATATTGAATATCGTTTGCAATAATAGAATATCCAAGCTCTTTAAATGAACCACTAACAACACCAGTGCCTGCAAACAAATCTGCAAACACCATTTCGCTTGGCGCTCTCTCTTCATTATTTTGTTTTAATGTCTTATCTATTGAAGATTTTATAAAATCAACGATAGAATACTTTGAACCTATGTAATTCATATTTACAATTATAAATGAAGGATCAGCAAAAGTCAAATTGAATATTATGGGTAACAATTATTTTATTAAATAAAAGTATTTTTTGTAAAAAAGAACGCAACCCAATATTCGAATTAGGTTGCGTATGGTGCACCAAAAGAGTATAATCCGAATTGATAGACAAACAAAGACCGTGAAGAATACGTCCACAGGAATATGAAAACGAAACAGGACTGAAAGAGTAATCACGGCTTTTTTATACGGAAATTACCGCCATAGAGCGGACAGCGCAAATAAAAATAT
>Ga0209064_1002869_pt1 | contig 17069 bp, 13 predicted proteins | sample Inofromicrocosms_FD_187498 | JGI IMG/M metagenome (GOLD analysis project Ga0209064, IMG submission 187498) | Mouse cecum microbial communities from Vienna, Austria - Inoculum for glucosamine and mucus D2O microcosms (SPAdes) (version 2) | ecosystem: Host-associated > Mammals > Digestive system >... | reverse complement strand
ATGTGGTTCAAAAATGGAGTAAAAAACAGGTAGAAACGAGTTCTACCGATTAAACTGCCGACAGCCGGACACAAGAAAAGGCGCTCAAACTGAACGCCTTAATACTTATCTATACTTATAGTTGCCTGTCTTTAACTGCCGTTCATTTGCCGATGCAGAAATGAGAAAAAATATTTGATAGAACGTCGTTGCTTGTGACTTCTCCCATTATATCGGACAGATGGAAGAGGCAGTTGCGCAGATCTTCTGCAATGAGATCACCAGGTGTCCCTTGGGTGATGGCATTTTGGACATTCTTTAGATTTGTAAGGGCTGTATGGAGGGCTTCCGCGTGTCGGGCATTATTTACTACTACAGAGGCTTCGGGAGAGTGGGAGAGAGAAACGTTGGATAGCAGGGCCGTAGTCAGGGAGGAAATACCTTCGCCACTTTTGGCAGAGAGAAATAGAAAGGGGATATTTAAGGTCTTGAGTTCCTGAAGAATTTCCGGTGAAACGGAAGAGAACGGAAGGTCAGACTTATTGAAAAGGACAATCAGAGATTTTTCTTTGCAAAGAGAGAACAGACGCGGGGAGAGGTGAGAAAACTGCTCTTTGGCAACGGTAGAGTCAAGAAGCCAGAGTATGATTTCGGCCTGATTGATTTTGTCAAAGGTACGGGCTATGCCTATTGATTCTATCGGGTCGGTAGTGTTGCGAATGCCTGCCGTGTCTATGAAACGGAAAGGAGTTCCCGATAGGATAACAACGTCTTCAATGATGTCCCGTGTCGTACCATGAATATCACTCACTATGGCACGTTCTTCTCCCAGCAGATGGTTCAGTAACGTGGATTTTCCTGCGTTTGTCTCTCCAATTATCACTACCGGGATGCCGCTCTTTAGAGCATTACCCATCCGGAAAGATTCGAGAAGGCGGGAGATGTGTTCCACTGTCTCCGCTGTCAGGCGCTGCAATTCACTGCGATCTGCAAATTCCAGATCTTCGTGATCCGAAAAGTCCAGTTCCAATTCAATGAGTGAAGTGATATGCAGAAGGCGGTCGCGCAGTGTTCGCAGTTCCCCGCTGAACTTTCCCCGCATCTGGTTCATTGCCATACGATGCGTTGCGGCGGATGTTGAGGAGATGAGATCAGCGACAGCTTCGGCCTGGCAGAGGTCCATCTTTCCGTTCAGAAAGGCCCGTTGTGTGTATTCGCCCGGATTGGCAGTTCGGCATCCGGCCTCTACGAGCAAGTCAAGAATGCGTCTGATAATATAAGATGACCCGTGACAGGATATTTCCGTACTGTCCTCTCCGGTATAGCTGTGTGGGGCGCGGAACAGGCTGACAAGAACTTCGTCTATTATTTCTCCTGTTGTATCAGCTATATGTCCGAAGGTAACGGTATTTGCTTTACGTTCGGATAGCGGAATCTCTGTTCGAGGAGTGAAGATTCTGTCGGTAATGGTAATGGCATCGGGGCCAGATACTCTGATCAGGCAGATGGCTCCACCCAGTGAGGTTGCGGGAGCGCAGATTGTGTCTTGTTGCGGTATTTGCATGGCTGGGATTAAAAAGTTCAGCCGACGATATTCCCTTTGAGGGTGGCCGAAGAGGACTCTGTTATAAGGATGTTCACATATTCTCCAAGTCGATGATTTCCTCGATCGAAGATAACAACCTTGTTCTGTTCCGTACGACCGTAAAACTGTTCCCGCGACCGTTTGGATATGCCTTCTATCAGTACTTCAAAGATTTTCCCGATGCAGCGGCGATTGGCTTCTGCCGATAATTCGTTTTGCAGGGCAATGAGTTCTTCCAGACGTTTGATTTTGATATCTTCCGGAATGTCGTCCGGCAAATGTTGCGAGGCATAGGTACCTGGGCGTTCGCTGTATTTGAACATGAAAGCCGAATCATAACCGCACTCGCGCATGAGCGAAAGCGAGTGCTTATGGTCTTCTTCCGTTTCGGTGCAATATCCGGCAAAAATGTCCGTTGACAGGCCGCAGTCGGGAATGATGCGGCGGATGGCTTTGACGCGGTCCATGTACCATTCGCGGGTATATTTGCGGTTCATCAGTTTCAGGATGCGGTCCGATCCACTTTGTACCGGAAGATGGATGTGGCGGCATACGTTGGGTTCTTCCGCTATCACGCGCAACGTTTCGTCACTCATGTCTTTGGGGTGAGAGGTCGTGAAGCGCACACGCATTCCCGGTACGGTGCGGGCCACACTGCGCAGCAGTTCCGGGAATGTTATGGCATGTCCGTTGCCGGATGCTCCATCCGGCAAGGCCCGGTAGCTGTTGACGTTCTGCCCCAGCAGTGTTACTTCCTTATATCCTCGGTTCGCCAGATCTCTGACTTCCGTCAAGATGCTGTCTATGTCGCGGCTGCGTTCGCGTCCACGGGTATAGGGCACAATGCAGTAGTGGCAAAAGTTGTTACATCCGCGCATGATGCTGACGAACCCGGACAACCTATTGCCACAGATGCGTTCGGGCACTACGTCGCGGTAGGTCTCCGTAACGGACAGATCAATGTTCATAGCCTTGCGGCCTGTTTCCGCCTGTGCCATAAGATCCGGCAATGTCAGATAAGCGTCAGGACCTGCTACCAGATCGGCATGGTGTTTTTCCAGCAGCTCTTCCTTCACGCGTTCGGCCATGCACCCCAATACCCCTATAATGAGACTGCGGCCCTTTTTGCGCATCGCATGAAGAGCTTCCAAGCGGTGGATGATCTTCTGTTCGGCATTATCGCGTACGGAACATGTGTTCAGAAATACAGCATCGGCCTCGTCCAAAGTCTCGGCCGGCTCATATCCGGCCATTTTCATTACGGAGGCTACTACTTCGCTGTCCGCCGTATTCATCTGGCAGCCGTATGTTTCGATATAGAGTTTCTTCATTATTGTCGATGCTAAAATATATTTGTGAGTATGCAAAATTACGGAATTTCTACGGACGGGCCGAACAAAAAGAGACAAAAGTCAGTGACGAGTCTCTTCGTAAAGTGTTTGTGGGGGACAAACGGCAGTTCCGCAAAATATACGGCCTATTCTATTAATGGTTGTTAATCCTATGGTATTTTGCACATAAAAAACTATCTTTGTCCGTAATAATTTAATTCTCACTACCATGATGAAACGAATTTTGATTATTGCAGCATTTATCCTGACCTCTGCTCTTCCCGCATTGTCCATCGGCTATGAGGAAGCGCGACAGCAGGCGTGGTTTCTTACGGACAAGATGGCATACGAATTGAATCTTACTCCCGACCAGTACGACAGGGCATATCAGACGAATCTGGATTATTTCCTGAGTATCTCCGGCAGCGCCGACCAGTATGGCAGATACTGGGATTACCGGAATGCCGATTTACGCTGTATCCTGTTTGACTGGCAGTATAGCCTTTTCTGCACGCTCGATTACTTTTTCCGTCCGGTGCGTTGGGTGCGGGTAGGGTGGTACTATCCCATATTCAACCGCTACCGCAGAGGGTATTACTATTTTGACCGTCCCACCGTTTATGTCAGCTATCGCGGAGGTTTGTGGCATCGGCGTGGGCATAATGATGCCAGCCCTTACTATGGCATGAAATTCCGCCCGGGTGGCGGATTGCGTGATAGGTACCATGCCGGTCACGGAAACGGCCGTCCGGTTCACAAGCCCGAATATGGTCGTCCGCCCCGTCCCGGTGACAAGCGCCCACACAAGCCGGATGCCGACCGTAAACATCCCAATTACGGAAACGGAAATGCGCACCGGCCCGGAGTGGGAAGCGGAACAGGTGGAAGTAAGCGTCCTGGAAATGACGGTTATACTCCCGGAAGGCGGAAATCTCCGTTGCCTGCGAGTTTGCGGAATCCAGGCGGCAAGGATAGCAATAAAGGCAATGGCGGAAGACATGAGGGTGGACGTCCGTCTTCACGATCGTCCCATAGTCGGTCTCAAGGAAGATAACTGAACTGTATTCTTGTTCGGGCGTGTTACGGTTTGCAAGCCGTAACACGCCCGAAATTTATGCATCCATAGAGAAGGTGACGTCGGATTGGGACGGTGTTGGGACAAGCCCACCACTATTTATTCTGCAACGGGGCGAACGCTATGACCGTTGTAGCGGCTGCCGTCGCCGCAGAACCAATCCCCAGCCGTTCGAATAGAAGTACAGGCCGTAGGCGTTGTACTCGCTGCCCGAACCGAGCGCACCCGACCAGTAGTAACCGAACGAGCCGTCGCTGCCGAGATGCTCATCCCAGCGGTTGCCTGCCGCGGGCAAGAAAACAGAATTACCATTCGGACCGGTCACGCGAATACCGTTGATACCGTTTTGCTGAGCCCATAAACGAGAACAGTTTTCCCGCAATTCCTGCATCTCCTTTAGAGTAGGCATACGCCACGGAGCACCCCACTTCACACGGGCAACATCATACTGCGTACCGCTGATTTCATCGCCAATATGGACACCACCGTTCTCTTTGTACAAATAGGTGTCCCAATCATAATCGGACTTTTCCTCAGTCTCACCCCAAGCGTAATAACCGCCATACCCCTCGGGAGAGGAAGCGCCCACGTTGCATCAGGACCATTTCGTGCCGCTGGGCAAGCCCAGATCTATCAGGTGGGGATGATGGCCGTCGGGACATTTCGCATACGCTTTAAGACCTCCGGTCTCGCCGTCTCCTATGCCGCCTTTGTCGTTTTCGTTGTCATCATCGTCACCGCAGGCGGCAAGGCCCGCTACCATAAACACTGACATCAGGGCGATGCCTACTCTACGGAATGTTTTCATTGTCTGTTGATTTTGATTGTTATAAATGTTGATTCACAAAAAGTCGAGGAAGAGTTTTCCGCTGCGGACCATTCGGGCCCACAGCTTTACCCTACCGTGCCGGAAGGTGCTGCAAATACAGAAAGTTTATATACATTAACGAAATTGGGGGGGTAAATTTAATAATTTAAAGTTTATTAAGTTTGTGTATTCCCGATGCTGTTGCCGCGAACATCATTCTCTTCTGTCTTTTTACTCATATCTTTGATCATTAGTCCACTTGCAAAGAAAGATTATAACTTCGCGCCGGCTTAGCTCTACACAAAAGGGTTCGTAAAAACAAGAGAAGTGAAGAAATCGCAGTTCGAAAGTGCATCAATTTATTTTCGGATTCGTCTGCTTTTGGGGGCGAATTATTTCAAATCTCAGGCCCGAACTCTTATTTTCGGTTCGGTGATACGGAGACACGGGTCAATTCTACCGAAAACATGCACAGGGGACTTGACTGTCATCTTTTGCAAAACAGGATAAAGCGAAAAATAACGGAAGTCCGCGCGAAATCTTGAAACTCTCCAGAGAAAGGTGCTGGCCGTCTTTTTGATGCGGATCAGACTGCGCACGAAACGTGTGGAAAAAGCTGAAGGGAACGCGAAATGAATGAGATACGTATCAATGAACTTTACAATCCTGATCTGTTTTATGGCTCTACAAAATGAAAGAGCTGTGCGCGACCTTGATAAAATACGGTTGAAATCTTCTCTCTCCCGAAAAAAAGCAGTATTTTTGCATGCAATAAATATATAAATGCCTTACTATGACTGCTGATTTTATTGCCGACAAAATCGTAATGGATGGTCTTACGTATGATGACGTCCTTCTTGTTCCTGCTTATTCCGAAGTTCTTCCCCGAACGGTGGACCTTAGTACAAAGTTCAGCCGCAACATCGAGCTGCAGATTCCGTTTGTTACCGCGGCCATGGATACGGTGACAGAGGCTCCTATGGCTATCGCCATCGCTCGCGAGGGGGGTATCGGAGTCATCCATAAGAATATGAGTATCGAGGACCAGGCCCGTCAGGTGGCAATCGTGAAACGTGCGGAGAATGGAATGATTTATGATCCCGTTACCATCGAGCGGGGGCGCACCGTGCGCGATGCCTTGCAGTTGATGGCAGAGTATCATATCGGAGGTATTCCCGTTGTGGATGAAAATTTGCATCTTGTGGGCATTGTCACCAATCGTGACCTGCGTTTTGAGCGTAATCTCGATAAACGGATTGACGATGTCATGACAACCGAAAATCTTGTGACTACCACCCAGCAGACCGATCTGAGCGGTGCCAGTCAGATTTTGCAGGAGAATAAGATCGAGAAACTTCCTGTAGTTGATAAGGACGGAAAACTCGTGGGGTTGATTACTTATAAGGATATTACGAAGGCAAAAGATAAGCCGATGGCCTGCAAGGACAGCAAGGGACGTCTGCGCGTGGCAGCCGGTGTAGGAGTTACGGCCGATACGCTGGAGCGTATGGAGGCCCTGGTGCAGGCCGGAGCCGATGCGATAGTCATAGATACGGCTCACGGACATTCCAAATATGTTATTGAGAAATTGCGTGAGGCCAAGGCCTCTTTCTCGGGAGTGGATATTGTAGTAGGTAATGTCGCTACGGGCGAAGCTGCTCGTATGTTGGCCGATGCCGGTGCGGATTGTGTGAAAGTCGGTATCGGACCTGGTTCTATCTGTACCACACGTGTTGTGGCTGGTGTCGGGGTTCCTCAGCTCTCAGCTGTTTATGATGTTGCTTGCGCTCTGCAGGGAACTGGAGTACCTCTTATTGCCGATGGCGGATTGCGCTATTCGGGTGATGTGGTTAAAGCCTTGGCAGCCGGTGGCTGGAGCGTTATGATCGGCAGTTTGGTTGCCGGAACGGAGGAAAGTCCGGGAGAGACTGTTATCTTCAATGGTCGTAAATTCAAGACATACCGCGGAATGGGCAGCCTGGAGGCTATGGAGAATGGGTCTAAGGATCGCTATTTCCAGTCAGGAGTGCAGGAGGTGAAGAAGCTGGTGCCCGAGGGTATTGCCGGACGTGTTCCTTATAAAGGTTCCGTACAGGAGGTGATTTATCAGATGGTGGGCGGATTGCGTTCCGGCATGGGTTATTGTGGAGCGGCAACGATTGAGCAGTTGCACAATGCAAAGTTCACCCGCATCACGGGAGCCGGTGTGCTCGAAAGCCATCCGCACGACATCACCATTACAAGCGAGGCTCCCAATTACAGTCGTTCGGAATAAATAATAATCAATGTAGCAGATATTTGAAATGAAAAAGATATTCATAGCAATATTTTCCTTTCTCTCTTTGTCGGCCGCGGCTCAGACAAATGACGATCCGGTTCTCATGACGATCAACGGAAAGCCCGTGACGCGGGCGGAGTTCGAGTATTCGTATAACAAGAACGGTAGTGTGGATGGTGCCGTAGAGAAGAAAACCGTAGGTGAATATGTCGATATGTTCATCAATTACAAACTCAAGGTGGCCGCTGCTGAAGAGGCAAGGATGGACACGCTTTCCTCGTTTTTGGATGAGTTCCGTCAATACCGCGATTTGCAACTGACACCGGCTATGGTGGATACTGTTTTCATTGACTCTGTGGCCCGTTCCCTGTATGACCGTTCCAAAGCACAACTCGGTGGAAAGGATCTTTTGCGTCCGGCACACATTCTGCTGATGGTAAAACAGAATCAGGGTGAGGCTGAGAAGAATGCGGCTGCACAGAAGGCCGACAGTATCTGGAATCTTTTGCAGGGAGGAGCTGATTTTGAAGAACTGGCCCGTAAATTCTCACAGGATCCCGGCTCCGCTTCGAAAGGTGGCTTGTTGCCGTGGATAGGTCCCGGTTCTGTTTTGAAGGAATTCGAGGATGCCGCATATGCCCTCCAGGTTGGTCAGTATTCCAAGCCTTTCCTGTCGCCTGTGGGTTATCACATTGTATGGATGAAAGAGCGGAAACAGTTGGAACCGTATGAGATACTACGCCCTGAGATTATGAAAGGCCTGAGCCGGCAGGGGATTGAGGAAGTTTCTGCTGAGAACAAGATCAAGAAAGTGATCGATGCTTCCGGCGGTCGTCTGACACGGGAGGCTGTCATGGATAGTCTGTTGCAGTCGCAATTGACAACCAACCCAGACCTTAAATACTTGGTGATGGAATACCACGACGGGCTTTTGCTCTATGAGGTAAGCAAGCGTCAGGTGTGGGATGTTGCGGCTACGGACGAGGCTGGATTGGAACAGCAGTTCAAGAAGAACAAGAAGAAATATGCTTGGAGCGAACCGCGTTTCAAAGGATTCGTTTATCACTGTCGGGACGGGAAGCAGGCAAAGGCTGTCAAAGCCTTGCTGAAAAAATACGCTGACGGAGATTGGAAAAAAGCTGTGAAGGAAGCGTTTAATAAGGATTCTGTTTCCGTAAAAGTATCAGGACCTTATCTCTGCAAGAAAGGCGAGAATGCCTACGTGGATTATTCTGTGTTTGGAGGCGAGGAGCCGGGTGCCGTAACAGGATATCCGGTAAGCGGAGTGGCCGGAAAGAAATTTTCCCAGCCGAAAAACTATAAGGATGTGAGATCCCAGGTGGTCAACGACTGGCAGGAACATTTGGAGAAAGAATGGGTGGCAGGTCTGCGTTCGAAATATAAGTTCACGTTGGATTCCGAAGTTCTGAAAACTGTAAATAATCATTAAATACTTCCATGAATAAGAAAATCATATTCATTCTGGTCGCGCTTTTGTTTGCGCCGGTTCTTCGGGCACAGAAAAATATAGTGGATGAAGTCGTGTGGGTTGTGGGGGATGATCCTATCCTCTTGTCGGATGTAGAAGGGTTCCGGATTAGCGCGGAGTTGAACAACGAACCGATTGAAAATCCGTATTGCGTGATTCCCGAGATGTTGGCTGTGCAGAAATTGTTCTTGCATCAGGCGGATCTGGACAGTGTGGACGTGGACGAATCGCTGGTGCTCCGTGCAACCGAAGAGGAGTTGAATATGTATTTGCAGAATTATGGCTCCCGGGAAAATATGGAGACGATGATCCGGAAGTCTACGGCACAGATACGCGAGCAGATCAAGACCCGGCAGCGCGACAGCTGGCGAGTGGAGCAGGTACAGCAGAAGTTGAAAGAGAATATCAAGGTTACTCCGGCCGAGGTGCGTGAATACTTTAAGGGTATGCCCGAGGACAGTTTGCCTTTTATTCCCACGCAGGTCGAGGTGCAGATTATAACTTCCGTGCCCGAATCTTCGCGGGCTGAGATTGAAAGGGTTGAGGAACAACTTAGGGAATACGCCCGCCGTGTGAATTCAGGGGAGGCGGATTTTGCCACACTGGCCAAGCTATATTCGCAGGACGGTTCGGCACGATTTGGTGGCGAACTGGGATATACGGGAAAGAACAAGTGGGTGCCCGAGTTCGCAAACGTGGCATTCAGTCTGAACGATCCCAAGAAGGTATCGAAGATTGTACGTACTGAATATGGCTTTCATATTATCCAGCTGATCGGGAAACAGGGCGACAAGGTCAACGTGCGGCATATTTTGCTGAAGCCGGAGATAGATGAGGAGGAGTACGTCAAAGGGCTGGCTCGGCTGGATTCCATTGCTCAGGATATACGTGACGAAAAGTTTACTTTTGAAAACGGTGTGGCGGTTTTGTCGGAAGATAAGGACACCCGTAACAACAGAGGTCTGATGGCTTATCTGAATCCCGAGACAAGAGAGGTGACATCCCGTTTCCAGATGAAACAGCTTCCTCAGGATGTAGCGAAAGTTGTAGATACACTGAAAGTGGGAGAGATATCGCAGGCTTTCAGAATGACGAATGAGAAGGGGCAGACAGTTTGTGCGATTGTGAAATTGAAAAACAGGATAGAAGGACATCGGGCCAGCATGACAGAGGATTTTCAGAAACTGAAGGATGTGGTCTTTGCCAGACGCAGTGAAGAAAAAATAGAAAAATGGATTCGGGAAAAGCAGAAAAACACGTATGTCCGCATTAATGCGGACTGGCGCAACTGCAAATTCAAATATCCCGGTTGGATCAAATAATTTTTCCTGTTTTGAGAACTAATTTGAATTGCCGTGTATTTGTTTGGGTCGGACTGCTTTTTTTTGTACTGGCTCAAACAAATGCTGTTTATTATACCAGCGAAAATAAAAAGTCTCGGAAGAAAACAGACGAGCGCATCCATCTGGTACATGCGGACAATCTGACGTATGACCAGTTTACAAGGCCCGAGGCGCAGTGCTTGAGCGGTAAGGTGGAATTTCTGCATGGTGGATTGCGGATGTATTGTGACAGTGCCGTGCTTTTGCAGGCAGCCAATTCATTTGAGGCTTTTGGTCATGTGAAGATGATACAGGGCGATACGCTGACATTGGTCGGAGAGTATCTTTTCTATGACGGTGAGTCGCAGATAGCCCAGATCCGGCGCAATGTGAAGATGACGCACCGTGCGCAGGTACTGCTTACAGATAGCCTGAACTATGACCGTTTGTATGATGTGGGCTATTTTTTTGACGGAGGCCAATTGATTGACGGGGAGAACACGCTGACTTCGGATTGGGGAGAATATTATACATCTACGAAGAAAGCGACATTCAACTATAAGGTGAAACTTACGAACCCCAAGTTTACGCTGACTTCGGACACGTTGCATTATGACATGAATACCAAATGGGCTGAGGTTGAGGGACCTTCCAATATTTTGAGCGGAGACAATCATATTTATACGGAACGAGGTTTCTACAATACGCAGACGCAGAAGGCGGAGTTGTTTGACAAGACTGTTTTGTTCAATCAGGGAAGAAGGATGACCGGTGACAGTCTTTTCTATGACAAGAATGCGGGTATCATGAAGGCTTTCCGGAATATCGTTTATGAGGACAAGAAGAACAGGAATATCCTGATCGGACATTATTGCTGGTATAATGAACTTACAGGCGAGGCATTGGCAACGGACAGCGCGTTGGCCAAGGACTATTCCAGTTCGGAAGATACGCTGTTTGTCCATGCCGATACGCTGAGGCTTTACACCTATAATATGGAGACGGATTCCGTGTATAGGGTGATGCACGGTTATTTCCATGTGCGGGCTTACCGGACAGACGTGCAGGCCGTGTGCGACTCTCTGGTGTTCAATTCACGTGAGAAGAAGATGACCCTTTTCCGCGATCCTATTGTCTGGAGCGAAGGCCGGCAGGTTTTGGGAGAGGAGATCAATGTTTACAGCAACGATTCTACGATAGACAGTATCTATGTGGAAAGGCAGGCCCTGCTGGTTGAGAACCTGGATTCGTTGCATTACAACCAGATTGCGGGCCAGCTCATGAAATCATACTATGAAGGGGGAGAGATGCGGGAGAATGAGGTAGAGGGGAATGTGTATGTCGTGTGGTTTCCGTTGGAGAAGGACAGCACGATATTGTACCAGAACTATACGGAAACAAGCCGGCTGAGGATGTTTATGCAGGATCGTAAGTTCCGTCGGTTGTGGTCACCTTCGGCAGAAGGGTATATTTATCCAGTCGGATTGGCTCCACAGGAGCAGACACGTCTGGAAGGATTTGCTTGGTTTGATTATATCCGTCCTCTTGACAAGTATGACCTGTTTGAATGGAGAGGGAAGCGAAAAGGCACGGAACTGAAGCCTTCGATACGCCGTGAACCTCCCTTGCAGAAAATCACATCGAAATAGTATGAGTGACATCATTCATCTTTTACCGGATTCCGTTGCCAATCAGATTGCGGCGGGAGAAGTTATACAGCGTCCTTCATCCGTCATAAAGGAATTGGTGGAAAATTCCATAGATGCAGGTGCTACTCTGATTAAAGTGTATATTACCGATGCCGGAAAATCACGCATACAGGTGATCGATAACGGAAAAGGAATGAGCGAGACGGATGCCCGTCTTGCTTTTGAACGGCATGCCACTTCGAAGATTAAAGAGGCTGCCGACCTTTTTGCATTGCATACGATGGGATTTCGAGGCGAAGCTCTGGCTTCCATTGCGGCAGTCGCTCAGGTGGAACTTCGTACCAGAATGGAAGGGGAGGAATTGGGTGTTTCCATCATTATTGAAGGCTGTCGTGTCAAGGAACAGCAGCCGGTGGCTTGTCCTGTCGGAGCGAATTTCATTGTGAACAATCTGTTTTATAATATTCCTGCCCGTCGGAAGTTCCTAAAATCCAACCAGACGGAAACCACCAATATCCTGAATGAGTTTGAGCGTATCGCATTGGCCCATCCCGAACTTTCTTTCCAACTGTACAGTAATGACAATCTGTTGTTGGACTTACCCGGGGGACATTTCAGACAGAGAATTCTGAATATTTTCGGAAAAAGGACGGACGCCCAGCTGGTACCTGTTCAGGTTGAGACTTCTCTGGCTCGGATTACGGGATTTGTTGGTATCCCAGATAGTGCCCGCAAGAAAGGAACGCACCAATATTTCTTTGTAAACGGAAGGTATATGCGCCATCCTTATTTTGCCAAATCCGTGATGACTGCATACGAACGTCTGATTCCCGAGGGAGAGCAGGTATCGTTTTTTCTTTCGTTCGAGATAGATCCTTCGAAAATAGATGTCAACATTCATCCTACTAAGACCGAAATAAAGTTTCAGGACGAGCAGGCTCTCTGGCAGATTTTGTTGGCCGCTGTGCGTGAGGCGTTGGGCAAGTATAATGCGGTTCCTACGATAGATTTTGACATGGAAAACCGGCCCGAAATACCGCTTTTCAATTCGGAGGATACAGATATACGGCCTCCTGAACTGCATATCAATGCTTCGTATAATCCTTTCGACCATCAGACGGGGAGTGCGATGGGGGGCAGGAGTGGCCGTAAGGCGCGTAGCGAAGATTGGAGGAGTCTGTATAACTCTCTGTATGAGGAGCGGGCGAAGTCTACAGAAGAGTCGGAAACTTTTGCTCCCTTATTTGAGGAGGAATCGGAAACTGCGAAGTGGACCCGTGAAGCTGCTGTCTGTTTCCAATATAAAGGAGGATATATTGTATCTCCCGTTGCAGACGGATTGATGATAGTAGATCAGCATAGAGCGCATGCGCGTATTCTGTATGAGCGTTATCTTCGTCAACTTTCTGAGAAGAAAGGTGTCTCTCAGGGATTGCTGTTCCCGCAGATCGTGGAGTTCCCTCCTTCCTTGTCTGTGGTAATGGAAAAAATGCAGGGCAATCTTTTGGCTATAGGCTTTGACATCTCAAATTTGGGTGGAGGTAGTTACTCTATTCTTGGAATACCCGCTGGAACGGAAGGTTTGGATCCGGTCCGTTTGTTGCAGGCCATTGTGGAAGAGGCGCAGGAAGGAAAGCCGAATGCGGAGAACGAAATACAGCATCATATTGCTTTGGTTTTGTCCAAGAAGGCTGCCATCCCGGTAGGGCAAGTACTTTCGGAAGAGGAGATGAAGGATCTGCTGGAGAATCTCATGCGTCAGGAAACGATGACTTATACGCCTGAGGGAAAAATCATCTATACGGTGATAGGTAGCGACAAAATAGAGGGACTCTTTAGCTGAAGAAAAAAACTTCGTGTAAGATTCTGTAAGAATATTGTTCTTGGATATAAATCAAAAAAGAGATGCAATCCGTTGCGGATTGCATCTCTTTTTTGATTTATATTACTCTCGATGAAGGGGAGATGTTTACTGCAATTGAACGGTTGCACGACGGTTGTAAGAGAAGGGAGAAATGGTATTTACACCACCCTTGCCTTCAACAATGATGTTGTCGCGGTTTACACCCATCTTAACAAGTTCGTTAGCAACGGCATTTGCACGTTTTTCGCTAAGAGTTTTGTTGAATGCAGGTGATCCAGTCTTGCTGTCGGCATAGCCGGTAACAACAATCTTGCGGTTGTTGGCTTTTGCATATTCTGCAACTTCCTTCACATTTACGAGGTCCTTGCGGCTGGCAATGCGGGAAGAACCGATGTTGAAGAATACGGACTGGGGAGTAGAAACGATAATTTCTTTCTTACCGCTCTCGTCCTTAACAACCTGAGGTTTCTGGTTGGCGAGCATGTCGCGCAGACGTGCGTTTTCATCCTGCTGCTCTTTAAGAGAAGAGTTGAGGGCATCCATCTGTTCCTTGTTCATGGCCATCAGAGCATCTACGTCCGGAGCTTTTTCCCAGTTGGATTTTCCAAGGTTGTAGGTTAAACCAACAGATGCACCGAGGTTCTTGTCCCAGTGGCGAGGTTTGTTCTTCATATAAGAGGACCAACGATCGTTTTGAGAATTGTCGAAGGAACCTTCAATGGCATTGATGTAAATCTCGAAATAGATGTTCCATTTGTCGGCTACGCGGAAATTATTCAGCAAACCGGCATTATAGCTGATGTCATAGACATTATTGCACATGTTGCGTGCTACACCGATACCTACATAGGGAATGAAATTCCATACGCGTTTTTCGTTGTAACCGAACAGCATGTTGGAGAGGTTGAAGGTTACGTCTTCGTGCAGATTCCAATAGTCAAATGTGCTCTGATGATTGGGGTCAACGCGCTTCATTCCGATGCCCTGAAATTTTGTGCGGAGACCCAGACCCGGGGTGAACCATTTGCCGACAGCTACTTCAAAACCAAAGGTTCCGCGCTTGTCGCTGAAAGGATTTCTGCTTACTCCGAAATCCTGCGAACTGTAAGCTGCATTATAATTGGCACCGGCAGATACATACCAGTTGGCCCAAAAAGAATTAGTGGCAACACTGTACTTTTTGCTCGGAACTTCTGTTTCCTGAGCTGTTGCAGAGGTGGAAAGTCCTACCAATGCAAGTGCAAACATTAACTTTCTCATATTTTTATTTGTTTGTAAATGTATATTCATACGCATCGCTTTTATCGCAATATCAGAGAGAATCCGTTTCTTCGCGCAAAGATATATAAAATTCCCATATCAAAGAGATATTCTCGTTGAAAAATTAACAAATACCGTCTTTTTTACGGCTTTTGTGGTTTATATGAGTTGTCAGACCTGTAGTTTTTTGTTTGGCAGTGGTAGCGTGTACCTTATATTTGTTATTTTGCATGGTAGAAAGCTCTTCCGTGCCAAGGCTTATTAATGATTGACAATATATATAATGGGCGGCACGGACACATGGAACATGATATCCAAATTTCCACGTCTTTTCTCTGCGGCAATGCCGGTAGCCCGTATTCCAGTGGAATGTGATGTCAGCTATGTTACACAAACTCCTCTCTTCAAAGTGATGGGAATAAGTTACTAAATCAATGGGATAAAAGATATTGCATCGTAACTGAATATAGCCGGAGTACGATATGTCTTTTACATAGAAGAGGGCTGGTTGCACGAAAATATTTGCATCAAACGCTACACTACGCCGATACTGAATGGGTTATGGATAGTATGCCAAGGCGGCAGGTCGTGACATACACTAAATATAGGACCTTGTCGGGACTTCTTGTTGCAATCCCTTCAAAAGTTTTATCTGATGCAATAAGCTTATTCCTATAAGAGAGTATAAGAACAACAAAAATACATGTCGAATGATTTATATTCGTATTTACTTTGTAAATAAGCTGTTATCTGAAAATATATGTATAAACATAGGGTTCTATACCATCGCATTATTGGTTGGTTTCCGAATTGAAAAACGATAAAAAGACAGAAAATGTGATTTTTTTCTCCTTAAAATTTGTCAGTAAAAAAAATAGTCGTATCTTTGCACCGCGTTTGAGAGAAAACGCAGCAACAAGCGGAAATAGCTCAGTTGGTAGAGCACAACCTTGCCAAGGTTGGGGTCGCGAGTTCGAGTCTCGTTTTCCGCTCATTTAGTGAACAATTTGATTCCTTTGCCCAGGTGGCGGAATGGTAGACGCGCTAGTTTCAGGTACTAGTGTCTTCACGGACGTGCAGGTTCGAGTCCTGTTCTGGGCACAAGGAATGCGAATGTTGCAAATACAATGGAGAGGTGGCGGAATTGGTAGACGCGCTACTTTGAGGGGGTAGTGTCAATTGCGACGTGGGAGTTCGAGTCTCCTCCTCTTCACTTGTTTGCGGAAATAGCTCAGTTGGTAGAGCACAACCTTGCCAAGGTTGGGGTCGCGAGTTCGAGTCTCGTTTTCCGCTCAGAAACTATGATTTTCTATGATAACCGAATAAAGCTCATTGAGGCTGGAGCGGTTAGAATAGAAAATTTATTTTTATCGGACATTTGCTGCTGGAAGTGTGCAGCTTATAAATTTACGGGCGGCAGAGAACGCTGGCCCCTCAAACAAAAACTGGCTATGAATGTTTACGTTCGTTATTTTGATAAGGATACTTTGGCTTATAATGTAGATGAAGTCATTGAATTCTTGTCTTCAATTCCCGAAATTCAGATTACTCAGGAACTTGTGGATGATATAGTCCTTTATGTGAAGAGCGAGATGCCTTATCCTAAGAGGTATAAGATTCGTCCCAGAGTATATTTTATCCTGATCAAGACAACGGCCCAGACGTTGGATGAGTTCAAGGCAAACAAGCGTCCCTCGCCAATAGCCGTGGCAGAAGGTGAGTCTCAAAACAGAAAGGAAATGAAAGCTTCCAGATTATGCGAGGAGCGCGAGGGATGGTATCAGGGAACCATTTTGTTCAAAAGGGTTATCCAGATTCCCGGAACCACTAAGTTTCAATATCAGGATACAACTTTTGTGGCACAGGTCAAGGCAGACAGCGGACAGCATTGTTATAATCGTATAGTGGAACATCTGAAAAACCGTCAGGATGTAGATTTGCGCAGCCAGTTCCCGTCGGCACGGGGGGCTAATTTCGAGTTTGAATATCTGGGGGAGGATTTTCTGCCAGTTTCCAAAGAAAGCTGCTGAAGGATGGATGTCTGGGACTGAAAAAAGAAATTGAGAAGTAAAAAACTACCGAATATTTGGAAGTTTCGATGAAAATTGTTACTTTTGCACTCGGTTCGGTTCCGTAGCTCAGTTGGATTAGAGCAACGCCCTTCTAAGGCGTGGGTCTTGGGTTCGAATCCCAACGGAATCACCAGTTTGAGAGTCAGGTTGTGATGATACAATCTGACTCTTTTTGTGGCAGCAAACGCATTCTTATCAGTATGGAGGACAGTGAGAACGGAGAAAATATGGGCGCATGGTAAAAAACCTGTGTTTAGCCAGTGTTTAGATATAACTTCTTACATTTGCAAAAAAAGAGTGCGATGGAGAAGAATCCTTACATAGAGTTGGCGGAATGTCTACTTCCGGAAGAAATGA
>Ga0209064_1002856_pt1 | contig 17182 bp, 16 predicted proteins | sample Inofromicrocosms_FD_187498 | JGI IMG/M metagenome (GOLD analysis project Ga0209064, IMG submission 187498) | Mouse cecum microbial communities from Vienna, Austria - Inoculum for glucosamine and mucus D2O microcosms (SPAdes) (version 2) | ecosystem: Host-associated > Mammals > Digestive system >... | reverse complement strand
TCTTTCTCATGTTAAAAAGCTTCTTGCTGACGGAGGGTATACCGGTCAAAATTTTGCTGATGAAATAAAAAAAATTTCAGGTACGGAAGTTGAAGTGGTTAAACGCAATGAACTCCATAATTTTTCGATTATTCCTAAGCGCTGGATTGTGGAACGCTCCTTTGGCTGGCTTGATAAATGCCGCAGATTTTGGAAAAACTGTGAAAGACTTCTTCAAAATTCTTTTCAGATGTTTTCTCTTGCTTTTATTCGTATTATTCTCAGAAGATACTAAACAGGCTCTAAGACCGTTCTAAGAATGGAGGACTGATTTTGAGAAAGTATAAAAAAGTCAAAGAAAAAAAGGTCACATATCCTTTAGAGGAATGGCAGGAGGTTGAAAAACGCGCTGCCGCCTTGTCAATGAAAACAGGGACATACATCAGACAAATATCGGTAAACGGACAAATAACTTGTTACACAGCAAAAAATGTTGCCCCCATAATGAACGCTTTGCGTATCATAGGGAACAACATCAATCAAATCGCTAAAAAGGCAAATGAAACAAACAACATTTATGCCGAAGATATTGAAAAAATACGAAAGGAAAATTCATTGCTTTGCCATACGTTAAATCAATTCCTATCCGCACTACCGTCAACAAAAGTTTAGCATACATAATCAATCCCGACAAAACCGAGGATTTATTATATACTACATCTTTAAATTGTCTTACAAACGCTAAAGACGCATATCTTTCTATGAAAACCGTTTTTGAGCATTTTTCGGGAGAAAAATTTAACGCCCCCTTGCCTGTTGAGGGCAAGGGCAGCGTTAAGGCTATCCACTATATTCAGTCTTTTGACCCGCAGGACAATGTTTCTCCCGAACTTGCTCACAGGATCGCTAAAGCCTTTGCACGAAAAACTTTCGGTGATGATTGTCAGGTGGTTATTGCAACGCATACAGACCGTCAGCACGTCCATAATCATCTGATAATAAATACATACTCCCTGACAGGACAAAAATTTAATGACAACCAAAAAACATTAAAGCGTATTCGGGAGTATTCCGACAGGGTATGCCTTGCATTTGGTATTCAACCGATAGTCACTAAAAAGGGACAGGGCAGAAATCTTGCGTATAACGAGTGGGAGAATAAGAAGCGTGGAACTTCTTGGAAAGAAAAAATCCGTTTGGATATTGACTGTCTAATCGGTACGGTTAAAAACTTGGACGAGCTTTTGTCCGAACTTGAAGCGTTAGGGTATACTATTAAAAAAGGCAAGTACATTTCCGTAAAAGCTCCCGAACAGGAGCGATTTGTTCGCACAAAAACTTTAGGAGAGGACTATACCGAGGAAAGCCTCATATCCCGTATTCGTTGGCGTGATGTTGGCACAAGCGTTTCCTTGTCGGGAGAGCCTGCTCCAATCCGTGATGATTATATCCGAACGCTGAACGACGTTACCGAGCTTGCAAGAACGGGTAAGAAAATCCAGCGTAAGCGTTACCGCTCCGAGCCGTACTCACCCGAAAACGACCTTGATGTTTACAAAATTTCCGCACAGCTATCTATCATCAATCGAGATAATATTCATTCTATCGGGGAACTGGAGGGCAAAATCCAGCGGCTGAAATCCGAATATGAAAATGCCCGTCGGGAGTTAAACGCTCTTATTGTCAAGCAGGAAAAATTGGAGGGGCTTGTTGAGCAGTCAGAAACATATTTCAGCCTTGCAGACAAGTTCGAGCTATCCGATACCGATCAACTTAGTCTGAAAATTTGCAGGCAGACCTTGCAAAGCAACAATATTTCCGACCGTTCTGATTTTGAACGTCTGAAAGCTGTTCAACTGGAAACGAACAAAAAAATTTCAGTCCTCAAAAAAACTTTCGAGGACTGCGGGGAAATGTACGAAGTGTACAAGGATATTGCTAATACTTACTATTTTATTTCTAAGGGGGATTATGTCTCTAAGCTTGTAGAGAAAGAAAGAAAAATAAATAAGAACAGGAAAACTAAATCATTGTAATTACAACTATTAGCTTGATACACTTCCAGCTATATAGCCTGACGGTTCTTCAAAAATAGCTCGAATATTTACAGTAATTGTGTTACTATACGGTGGTAAAATAATGTAATATGTACCTATTGAATCCAATGTTATTGGATTATTGCTATTACCATAAGATACAACTAATTTTGCACCAGATGTAATTTGTGAAATACGTATTGTAACACGGTCAGTATCACATACTGATATTGATACTGTTTTGTTAATTGGTGAATCAGGAGCGCCAATTATTTTCCGAAAACTAAAATCTGTTCCCGAACTTGCAAAAACATTAATTGGGAGTACCGCTATAATAAAAATCGCTGTAATCATTGGAAGAAAAAATTTATTCATATTACCACCCTTTCAATTTAGTTAAAATTCCTTTATCCATTTCACAAACCGTGTCACATAATACATCAATATCCTCTGCTGAGTGAGAAGCAATAAGAATGGTCTTTCCATGTTCTTTTAAATTAAGTAGATATTTTCTCATATCTGCAACGCCGTCCTTGTCAAGTCCATTCATTGGTTCATCAAGAATAAGCAAATCGGGGTTTTCCATAATTGCCTGTGCAAGTCCCAATCGTTGGCGCATACCCAAGCTATATTTTTTAACATGACGTTTTAAATTAGGATCAAGCCCTACCTGTATCATAGCATTTTTTATTTCCGAAGCACCAATTTTTCTATTTAGATCTGCAAGCAATTTTAAATTTTTATATCCCGAATAATACGGAATAAAACCAGGCGTTTCAATAATTATACCTGTACTTTCAGAAAAATCGCAATCTTTTCCTATTTGTTTTCCATCAACAAATATTTCACCCTTTGTCGGTTTAATAAAACCGCATATACATTTCATTAACATTGTTTTTCCGCTACCATTTCTGCCAATTAAGCCATGAATCTTTCCACATTCATAATTAATTGAAACTGAATTTAATATGCCGCTTTTATTTATTACTAACGAGATAGATTTAATTTCAATTATGTTTTTCATATTTAAATACCATCTTCCTACATTTATTCATTTTCATTTATACTTAAAAACTTAGTATGTTTAACAAAAATCAAGTTCAAAATTAAAAGAAAAAATATTATTCCTAAAAAATATAAAACTGAATAATGAATCTTCATTATCGGCTCATTAAAATATTCAGTATAATGTAGACTTACCATTGTATGTGCCATAGGAAAAAACCACATAATTGACGACTTAATTATTCCAAAGGCACTACCAAAAGCTATTACTAAAGCTATAATTGATATACCAATTTTTTTGACATTAAGAACAAAAAATAAAAGTAAAAGGTTTGTAATTAAAATCATATATAGAAATGTCATAACGAATGAAATAAATGCGGCGTTATTTGGTGAAATCTGATTATATAATTCTTTTGTAATTAAAGTCGTAGCAAACGAGTTGGAGTCCTGCGGAAAGTAAATTCCATATCGAGTTACAACAAGACTCCATCCGTTTGCCATAAAGGTATTTGTAATATTTGGAATACAGGAACACAATAAAATACTACTTAAAAAAGTTAATGCCGAAAAAATAGAAAATAAATATTGTCCCAGAATCCAGTCAAACTTATTTATTCGGCAAATTACAAAGAAGCTATTTTGATCAAGACGAGGATAATCAGAGATTAAAAAAAGATAAACCGATGGGGTAATTAGGCACAAGGTCTTTGAGTTTAAAACCGCAATAAATGGTTCAAAAAAATTAAGTGGACTTTCCATTTCACGACTAAGTAACATAAGTGGCGAAACTGCAAAGTTCCAAACGAATATTATCATTGAAAATGCAACACACATTCTAGGATTAACAATCCATTTATAATACTCAATGTAAGCAATACGCCATGCACGCCTTAAGGACAATTTATTCACCGCAATCCACACTCCGCTTCATAATTATTACAAAACCTAAATATGCAAAAATCGATAAGCAACTATAAAAAAGCAATATTGACAGCTTGCCATTTTCAAAAAAATACCTTAAATTATGTGGATATAAAATATCCATTTTCATTACTGTTTCCATATTATTTTTTCTAATTAGACTTGATGTGATTTTTGAAAGGATTGTATAATAAAATTGTATAAATATAAACGGAAAACAACATATCAAATACTTATTTTTCATAATGGAAGAGAGAAAAAAAGCTGGGAGAACCGAGACAGAACCGTACAATGCCATGCCACAAAAAATCTGAATCATGGTAGCTATATTAATAGTTTTAAAAGGGAACAATATACATATAGCAATACCATAAAAAACATATCCAAGCATTATCGATATCCCGCCGCTAATAGTTGCTACAATAAACTTTGATATATAATATGAATTTTTACTACTACGGCTTATGCAAAACCTTATGTACCCGCTTGTTCTTTCTGAGCAAAAAAATGTTACAAAAGGCAATGCAGATAAAATTGGCAAAAAAATTGTTAAATATGCACTCAGTGCTCCACTCAAAATACTTATACAGTCAAACTGCAAAAAATAAAAACTTTTCATGTCAATTATTATTTCTAAAACAGAATATTCTTTTCCAGCATTGTCAACATATGCAATTGAGGTAAAAGAAAGTAGGAATGTTGCAAAAATACAGAATAAAAACGCACAGCTAAATATTATCTTTTTTAAATCTATTAGAATATTTCGAAAAATAATTTTCAACTTACTCCTCCTGTTCCCTGCAAAACAATATCCAATTGATAAAAAAGTTCACCAGAAAGCATATCAACATAGATATACTTTCTAACATCACCATAAGTATTTATTTCATCATCCTTTAAAAATTCTGACGGATCAACATCAATTACAAACTCCCAAACAGGACGTGATTTAAGCATAGTTCCAGATGCATAAGTACTTTGAGTAATAATATTTATTGTACCATTTTCTTCCTCATGTTTTTCCCCTATATAATCATAAACTGGTGTAAGTGTATACTTAATTTTGATATCGGAAATGGGAATATCTTTAAAATCTGTAAATGTATTTTCACACAAGAGTAATGCGCTTTCAAGAGATATACATTCATCAATTGATTCAGCTTCAATAGGGTTAATTATTCCCGTTCCATTTGTAAATGAATCAATCTCATTTATATTAACCATTTGAATTTTAATGTTGCTCCTTGTATATAACATATACATCCTTTTATTTACTTCGTCAAATGCAGATTCCATTGTAAAACTATCTAATGGAACATCATTAAAAAATAATTCTGCGGTTATATCAAATAAGTAATGATTTTCATATTCTCTTACAATTATGGTCTTAACTTTGTAATCATAATCAGGAAACAATGTTTTATATTCTGTATTCAACCAATTATTGATATAATTTACGGCTTCGCCAACCGAATATTCTCCATTTTTAAGCATATAAATGTCACTTAAATCATCCGATCTGTCCGCATGATAAATTTTTACATTTCTTTTATTACATGCAAAAGAAATATCAAAAACATCAGGCTTTAACATTGCTATAAATCCATTATCTCCAACACATCCATATAATTTGTCTCGCTCGTTCCAAAAACTATATGTATACATACCTGTTGAATCAGCACTATAATTTATATCCTGTGACTCAATTTCTTTTTGTGTAAAAAACAATTGTAAGGCTTGATAATAGTTACATTCATAATTTTCCAAATATTTAAACGTAAGAATATTTATTTCACTTGGATTATTAATATCAATGTTGTCAATTATTTTAAATTGATTATATTTTTTCTGTAAGGCCATTTCGGCATTTTTTTTAATATCGGCAATTTTGATATATGAAAAATTAAAATCATCTGTAATAATGTTATGTTCAGCATTTTTGCGATCCATTATGTCGTTTTGAACTTCTTTTGGTACGGAAGCACAACTACCAAAGATTAAGATAGTTAAATATAAAAATAAAGTGAATACCCAAGCTTTTTTCATAAAATCTCATCCCATATAGTAATTTTATTATTTATTGGTACATTGTTAATTAATTTTATTTAACATTTAATTTAATAAAATATTATTACTATATCTGTCCACTAACAAACATAGCAATCAGTGAACAGATATAATAATAGTATAGATTTTTTAAACAAACATTACAACAACTTCTGGATTATGTTATATAGTTATATTCGCATATAACGTTTACCCTGTTATTGTTCCATACGCATAGTGTGTTCCGCCTCCATTAAATCCATTGAGTGAAGCACTTGCATATGCATCGATTCCAATTGTCACATTAGTTGCCTCCAGGTCTACTGTTGTTTTTGTTAGGGCAGAAATTCCAGTGCTTGAATACAGAAACACATCTGTATTAGAGTCACTAAAACCAATCATCGTAATTTTCATAGCCGTTTTTGAGGAGGCTGTAGTAAAACTCCACGATTGTGAAGTCTGATTAGCAGAAGACGGTGCCCCCACTGTTTGGTGAAGACTAATGCTCGCAGAAAATGCACTTGCATTAATACAAACCACTCCAATAGCCAAAGCAGCGGTTGTCGTAACAGCAGCCAATCTTTTAATAATTTTTTTCATTTAAAATTCCTCCATTTTCTTCTTATGTAACAATATGTTGTACTTCCATATGTTACTAGGTTTAAACTGAACATTCAGTATCGTATATACCAACATCTCGCTCAGCTGCTGCAAGATGATTGATACCTTAAAGTATAATTGTATCAGATTTTATCCCTGCAAAACTCTGCACAGCAGGGATAAAATCCAATAACTGTTTGAGCTTGACCATTGTCAGCCCACCTTACGCTACAATCCTGTCATAAGTACAGAATTATTTCCTGCGCTGCTTTTTTAAAGCTTTTGGCAGCTTAGGCTCGTACTGCCAAGCATGGCAAGCCGTATTTACGCTTTTAACAGCAGAACGTTCAGAAGTCTGAACAATCGCATTGGAAACACCGCCCAAAATTTTGTTTACAATTTTCATGAATTTAGTCCTCCTTTTTTGACATTTTGTGATTATATTTTAATTTTTTTACATTTAAGTGTCAATATCATTTGTCCTTAAGTGCCGTTTTCGTGTCTTAAAGGGATTTGAATATAAAAAAATCGGGCAAATTATGCCCGATTTTTGTTGAATATGCACAATTGGTTATGGAATTGGTATTGTTAGCTCCACGACAAATTTATCCTGCACATTTTTGTTTATATAGAAAAAACCATTATATTTTTCAACTACTGATTCTACAATAGAAAGACCAACGCCCATGTGATTTTCTTTAGACGTTACTATTCTACCCTTTTTATCAAAAATCAAATTATTAACAAAATACACATTTTCCATATTTACTATTACAAATCCATTGACCCTTCGCATTATAAAGTCAATATGTCGTTTTTCTTCCTCCATTTCCTTACAAGCTTCAATAGCATTGTCCCATAAATTGGCAAATATAGCAGTAATATCCAAATCTGTAATAAACGATAACGATAAATCTTCCATTTTAACATCAACAATTATATGCTCTTTTTCAGCTTGTGAAAGGCTTTGACTTATTATAATACTCAAAATTGTATTGGAACATTGATACCCCCTGAACAATTTACCAATTTCATTTTCCAGCGTTTGCTTGTAATCATCAGCTCGCTGATTATCCTTTAAGTCCTCATACACACGCAAATTCTTTTTCATATCATGTATTATTTTTATTGATTGATTATATTTATAATCTAAATCGCGAAAATTTTCAAGTTGAAGCTTGTTCTGTTTGGTAAGCATTGATATTTTATATTTATATTCGTATGTGTCCGATACCGACTTTACCAAGTATGTAATATATATATTGAAGCATAAAAATAAAATCAAAAAAGCAATTATTACTATCCCGTCCGTTTTTTGGGAGATTTTCAGCGTATAATTATATACTATGAAATTTTCCACGATCGTAACGATAAACAAAAAAGCCGTTTCCTTAATTCGTAATATCTTTGTATCACTTTTTATCGCTACTAAAATAAATATTCTATATGCTATAAAAAATGTAAGTACATACAGTAAATTGCTTATAATCATAAGCTGCACACTTTGATAAATATCATCGGTAGTTTTTCCAAGCAAGGCTGACCACATGAAAAAAGTAGTTGCGTCGCAGAATATTCCTATAAGGACTAATAAAATGTTTGGTATAAATGATTTCTTTATATCTGTGTCAAATAAAGATACACAAACACACTCTGAAGATAAAAATATAAAAATCATATTTAAAATTGGATTATGTAAAGAATTTATGCCAATCATAATTATGTTCCACAAAATAAATGCGCTTATATATATAATATTATTTTGATATTTTTTTCCATACTTCTTTTTAAAAAAGTGCATAGCAATAAAATTAACTGCAATCGTACTTAACGATTGACTAATTAATTCAATAAAATTATTATACATAACACAAAAACACTCCTTGGCTTGCTTAAAAATACCTTAATTGCTCAGACAGCTTTGCGTAAAACTCTTTTCGTCTTTTTTTAGCGATAGGCACCCATATATCATTTATTAAAAAAACTCCGTCACTGCTTTCGTCCCCGTCCAATCTGATTTTATAATTTGTAACAAATTTAAGATTGATTATGTAATTTTTATCTACCCTATAAAACCTATCTTCGTCAAGCTTACACATTATTTCACTTAAACTTTCCTTACACACATAATCTTTATACACCGTATATATTTTGACTTTTCTCTTTGATTCCAGCCAAATGTATATAATGGAATTCATATCAAGTACCAAAAGTCCGTCATTTGTCATTATTCCAATAGGACGTTCCTTTACCTCATCAGCCGAGGTCATAAAATCTCGAAATACTGTTTCAATATCATTATACTGTATTGGCTTTTCAATGTAATCAAACGCATGGACTTTGTATGCTCTCTTCCAATATTCGGGATAACTTGTGACATATACAATAGGAACATTCATATCTGATTCACGTATTTTTTGTGCTACCTCAATTCCGTTAGTATGTTTCATTTCTATATCAAGAAAAATCATATCATACTTTTCCTTCGACAAAAGCAAATCATTTCCATCTTTAAATACGAAAGTCCTTATTTCTGTACCGTTTTTTTTCTTGTAATTACTGATAAAGCTATTAACTCTCTCAAGATCATTGTCATCATCATCACAAATAGCAATCCTTAACATAGCTACGTCCTCCTTACCTGCCCTGAAATTGTGACTTTTTTTCATTGTATCACAAAATTTTATGGAAGTAAATAGCCGTTTTTGAAATTTTTTTATGTAACTGACGGGAAATTCAAGTAAATAAACAGGAAAAATCCATGCACCCCTGTTTATTACCGACAAAAAATGATATACTAACATAAAAGGCATTTCGCAAATTTTTTTCATTCTCGAAAAAAATCTCTTAAATGGCTTAAATACAATAATTTTTCAGCATTTTGGACGGTAAACTCGACGGTAAATATGCTTTTAAGCCGCCAAAACATTGTCGGAGAACAACTTCATACAGCTTTGCTTTCTCTCCATAGATGAATGTACATAGCGGTCAAGAGTAATTTTTACGGAACTGTGACCGAGAATTTCAGAGAGCGTTTTTACATCAATTCCAAGAGATACGCACTTTGTAGCAAACATATGACGAAGCGAATGAAAATTGACCTGCGGCAGATTAAGCCGCATTAAAATGTTCTTAAAACGATACTGCATTGTGCGGGGTTCTACATATTTACCGCTTCCCGTAAGCACAAAGTTATTGCTGTCAGATTTTATTTTCGCAAGAATACTTTTCAAAAATTCAGGAATGGGGATTTCTCGGAACGAAGTGCGGCTCTTAGGAGATGTTACGATAATTTTTGTACCTTTACCGTCCCGATTTTTAATCCTCTGCATAGTCCTGCTGACGGTAACGGTGCTTTTTTCAAAATTGAAATCAGACCATTTCAAGGCGCAAAGCTCTCCGATACGCATACCTGTTGCGGCGGAAAGAAGTATCCCTGCATTGCTGGGATTGATGTCGTTCATAAGCTGCGCCGTTAAAATATTCTGTTCAGAACTATTCAAAAGCCGCTTTTCAGCAGGCTTCTCTTTTTTAGGCAGAGACATAAATTCAGCCTTGTCAGCATATCCGTAATTACGGTGTGCAAACTTTGTCGCAGACTTTATCAAAATAGAAATATCAGAAACATACTTTGCCGACAAACCGCTTTCAAGACGATCTGCAACAAAATCATTAAGAGTTTCAACCGTCAGTTTGTCGTAAGAAATGCCGCCGAGCCTTGATAAAATATGCTTTTCTGTTTTCATCAAATAGTTGGCATAGGTGGATTCCTTAACGGTATTTTTCAGACTTTTCAGCCACATCTGAATTATTTCCCCGAATTTAAGGCGGCAGACGGGAGCTTCGTTCTGTATCTGCACACGCTTCTGAACCAAAGCGGAGCGCACTTCGGCATATGATTTCCCGTATACCGAAGAATATTTTGTTTTCCCGTCAGGCTTGAAGCCGTTTTTGTAACGCCCCTCCCAACGTCCGTCCTTGCGCTTGTAAATGTTCTCTCCGCGTCTTGCCATAAAATATCCCCTTTCGTTGACGAAATTTTTGACGGTAATAGACCGTAAAAATAAAAATTACTCTTGAAAATTACAATAAAAATCTATTATAACAGGCTTTTAGTTGTCAAATTTTGTTGTTTTTTGCAAAATTTATAGATTTTATGTATTGACAAGCCAAAAATATTGTGCTAAAATGTGTTTTAAGCTGAAAATTCCTGTTTCGCAAATGAAAAAAATTTGCGAAACTTTTTTATCTAAAATGGTAACTTAACGACGATACCAAACGATACCGCCGTTAAGCTATATATTAAGAATCTTCGTCCTCAACGCTATCTCCCGCCATTTCGTAAGCATAGTCGATATGCTCATTTTTCAGCTTGTGGGAAAGCGTTAATGCCGTTCTGAACATCTCCGATCTGACAGGCAGGGTCGGCAGCATATCCTCCAGAACGGAAACCGCCTGCGCCTTATCCCTGCAATCAAGCGATTTCATCAAGGTTCTTTCTTCTATTGTAAGTATACTCATATATAATCCCTCCATTCATAATTTAGGCTTTTTTGGCGGCTTGGGCTTCTCCTGTTCGGGAACAGCTTCCGCCTTTTTCTGCTCTATATTTTTTTCGATAGGCTTAAACTCTTTAAGCGGCTGAAAGCCTACCTTGTCCACATAATACGCCTTGTCGTCCATAACAACAACGTCTGAAACGCTAAGCGAATGTCCAGTAAAATCTTCGGGACGGTCAAGGTTGAATTTTAAGAACACCGCCTCAAGCTTATCGCCAACAGTATCGCCGCGAACGTTTACAGTTGACATATCGCCCTCATAAACCTTGTTATAGTTTGAAAAATCAGGTTTTAATCCCTGCTCCGCAAGGCTTTCAAGCGGCTCAAACCTTATGCTATTGGTTTCGTCAGATTTCTTGATTTGATAAATCTCAAAATCAGGCTTCTCAATGTTTTTCTGTTGTTCACGGTCAATTCCATTTGCTAAAATGTCAGCCAATTTTGCATTGCACTTTTCAAAATTGCCCTTGCAAATCACCTCCCCGACCTTGTAGGTATCGTCGGGATTTTTTGTGTACTCCTGCAAATAATGGGTGTTGTCCGCAGCGGCGTTTTTCCGAGGATTTACCTGAATACGATAGATAACGTCGGGCATTTCCTGCGACATATTTTCGTAAAGCTCCGCTGATTTTTCGTCCAAAGTCTGCGGGTGAATAAATATGCATTTCACGCTGTCTTTTTTACTTTCGTACAATTCAAGCATAGCCTTTTTAGCTTCCGCAACAGTCGCAATGTTAGGTTTTACGGGAGTAACAAGACCGTCTGCACTAATTGTGCAAACCGCAAATTTATGGTCGTTTGTCTGACGTACAGCGTAGTATTCCACAGGCTTCTCGGTAATCCCCGCAGCAGCTTTGCGCTCCTGCAATGCGGCTTTCGCCGCTTCAAGCTTTTCGGCATTTTCGGGAGAATAGGTCTTTTCGGTCATTAAATCATAGTCCGATTTAGACATATCAATCTGACCGACGCTGCCCGAAGTATCAACATATTCCGCATTTATTTGTGTGACCTTAGCGTAAAAATCCTGTGCTGAAAGTCCCGACATTTTCAACTCATGGTCGTATGCCGAATCGTTAAGCCAGCCTATTCCTTCCACAAAATATTCATTTGCGGAAGAATTGTAATAGTGCGTTTCGGGTATGCCGCGATAATCGTCCCGAAGCTCCACACGTTCCGAGGAATACAGAAACTTATCCTCATACAGCGGCGAAAGCTCCGACTTGATTTCAAGGGACTTTATCTTATCCCGAACGCTGTCAATAAATCCGTCAAGCACCGTTGGGTGGGTCTTGAAAACAGGGTAAAAGCGGTCTTTAGGCGGTTCAAATCCTTTCGCCCACTCCTTGTTTTGGGGAGAAATGCGACCGTCATAACCGTGTGAATTTATGTAATCCGCAAGGATTTTTGACGTGCGTTCAACCCCGCATTTTTCTATGACCGTATCGGCTGCTTTTTTCAAATCGTAATGATAAAGTTCGTAGTTATTATCCGAAATTGCCTTGTCAATTTCCGCCGTTACAGACAAAGGCTTTGCTGTCGGAGCTTCTGTCTTATCCTTGCTATAGCTTGCCTTGACCTTTTCCACGGCTGCCTCATATTTTGGAATATCGGTCTTTTTTACAGCTATGGCTGCCACCGTTCCCATTTTTACGCCGCTGAATTTTATACCGCTTTCATTAAGGGCTTTTGCAATATTTTCGGCATGACGAGGTTTTAAGTTTCGGTACACCTGCAATTCGGACTTGCCGCCCATTTCCTCATATGGCGTGTTTCCAATATCGGTTTTGTCTGACTTTTCAGCAGGCGAGACGCTTTGTTGAACAGGCTTTGCTGGCTTTTCATAATTATAATTCGGAATGTTATTTTGCGGAATTTTAGTATTGTTCTTTGTGGGAGTACCATGCTTTTTTGCCTTATCATACCTAGCCTTGACCTTTTCAACAGCGGCTTCATAAGCGGGAATATCCGCTTTGTTTATAGTAATGGTGGTAGTCCATTCCTTTTTCACGCCGCTAAACTGTATGCCGTCCGCATTTAACTGTGCGGCGATATTTTCAGCGTGACGGTTTTTAAGGTTTTGATAATACTGCAATTCCGACTTATCGCCAAGCTCACGGTAAGGTGTGTTGCCGATAATATTTTTTTCGGGAACGGGAGCAGTATTTGTAATTTTTGGATTTTCAAAATCAAGCTGCGCCGCATATTGATACTCGGAAAGATACAGCTTCTTATCTTCGGGAGCGTTCTCGATTTCCTCACGACTTTGAGCAGGAACGCCGTCGATAAAAACGTCCAGTTCCTTGTCATACATATTCAAAGCAACCTCCTTTGATACGGGAATAAGCTCGCTGTCCTGCTCCATAACAAGGTCGCTCGGCTTCTTTTCAGTACCAAAGTATCCGTCAAAATTCTCAATATCGGAACGACTTTCGGCAAGCCCCTCGGTATTATCAGGGTACAGAAGATATACCGCCTCACCTCTGTCAAATGCTTTGAGAGCCTCGTCCTTTGTGTCGATAGGGTTCATATTTGTGAAATCGTAGCCGTAACTATCCCTCTGTTTTTGGATAATTTCCATATCGGAAACAAGCTGCGCCGTTTCGTAAATATCCTCAGCATTTCCCGCAAATTCAAGGATTTTTTCTGTATCCTCCTGCGAGAAATTCACACCTCTGTCTGCACAATCCTCAATCAAAAATTCCGCTTTCTGAATATTATTAAGCTCGGTGTCCGCAAGCTTCTCGTCCATAGTGAGATGTCTTTTTTGCATTTTCAAAAGCTCCGATTCGATTTCGGAAGATATTTTCTTAGCGGCTGCCTGAATTTCCTGCAAGGAATTTTTAAGCTGTTCAAGCTGTTTACCCTCTGACCAAGACGCTATGTACGGAAACGAATACTCGGAAGTATCAATGCCGAATTTCTCCGCAACCATAAATGCAACGGATTCCGCCTGTACTTCCTTTTCGTTTCGGGGAGATTTGACGGTAACGATTTTCTTTTTCGGGTCATGAAGCAAATTGTGCGCCGCTTCGTGAAAGGCGGTTTTAAGGGTCTGCGCGTCGCTCATTCCCGTCTTTATGACGATAAGATTTTTTGCAGCGCTGTAATATCCCTTTGCGCCGCCCTTTATGTCTTGGAACTCAAATTCCGCACCCGTGACCTTTTTTAATGCCGCAAAAACCGCTTCTTTTCGACCTGCGTCAATGTCACCTTTCAACTCGCCAACAGGGTCGGGAATTTCCTTTCCCGAAGTCTGGGAAACATCGAAAACATACACTTTTTTGAAAGCAAGTCCCGTCAAGGGCTTTTCAACAGTTTCGGTTTTCTCCGTTCCGTCCTCGTTGTAGAGCGGATTTCCGAACTCGTCAACGGCAAGGCGTTCAACCTCCAAAACATTATTCGTTTTGTATGTCACGGGAGCGAGAATTGAGATACCAGTTTCACCCTTTTCAACCTGACGACCAAGCTGTTTCCATTTTCCGTATGCGGCAACCAATGTTGCGTCGGGGCGCTGCAAGCTTATAAGCATAGTGTTTCGGGCGGAGTAATCCGTAAATTTAGAAGCGAATTTAAGGTACTCCTTGTATTTATCCGATTCAAAAACCGCATTTACGCCCTCGTTGATACGCTGTATCATCTCGTCAATTTCTGCCTGCTTGCGCTCGTTGTATTCCCGAATTTCTTCGGGGGTATATTCTTTTTTATTTGCCATAAACGTCCTCCTGTTCATTATCTTGATTTGTTTTTCGGCTTGACAGGCTGTTTCTGTTCGGGAACAGGCTCGGCTTTCTGCTCGGCAATTTTCCTGTCAATTGAAATCTGTATGCGGTCAGCGGTTTCTTCAAGAGCCAGTCCAATATCGTCCAAGCCGTGCCACTCGCCGTTATCGCACCATTCTCTGTAAACCTCGTCGAGGGTATTTTTGCTTGAAAGCAAAGCTGAAAATTGTTTATCAGTCAGATTTATCGGATATTCCTCACAGTACATAACAATATTCTCTTTGCTGACAATTTCGTAAGCCGATTCAATAATTATTTCGGCAGGCATATTTTTCAAATTAGATATAAAGCTATCGTATTCGCCCTGCACCTTATTGTAAAGCTGTATATCGCGGTTTTTACGGGTATATTCCTCCCTAAGTTCCGAAAGCTTGCCTACCGATATATCAGACTTCCTGCCGATCATTTTCATTTCAATATATTCTTTGAAATCTTCCCAATCGGGCAGCTTCATATATTCGCAGATCTTGACCGCAAGGTCTTTGTCCCTTACAAAAATTGCCGCGCCGCTGTCCAACGCTTCATTCAGATCGTCAACATCATAATAGTAATTGAAGCCCTCACAGGCACGAAGCGATACGCCCATTTGGTCAAGCTGCTCCGCAACCTTGCGTTCAAGCGAAAGACTTCCATATTCCGTTGGATAAAACGCACCCGATTTTACGTATTCCACAGCTTCCTTGTAGCTGCAATCTTCATACAAAACAGCCAAAAATGTTTTTGCCGCAGTTCCGTGATAAAAGCCTTTGTCAATGCTGTCAAGAAAATCGTCAATGTACGGCTCGTTATCCGTACCCGAATATTTCACCGCAATAAACAAGTCCTCGGTATTTATTTTTTCGTCATGGTAAGCTCTTGTCAGCTTATTTATTGTTTCTGCCGTAAATCTGCTGTCAATAAGCTTGTCGGCATATTCTTTTTTAAAATCGGCGATTACCGACAGCGACAACGCGCTGTACTGCTGCGTTATCGCTTTCCGAAGCTGTTCGGGGTTCAGCGTTTCGGAAAGCTGTTCAATACTTTCGTCTCTGCTTCTTATGTACATAAAATCACCTTATCTTCCTTTGTATTTTTTAAACGGATTTTGAAATTTAGGCTTTGAGGGCGGCTGCTCCGAAACATTTTCAGCTTTTGGCTTTAAGTTCGGAGTATCTGCCATAGCCATAGCAGGTATGGAAACGGTAACACTCATTGTCTTTGCAGGCTCGTTCTCGTCAGGAACGTCTGAAACAGGAATAGGCTCATCATCGTTGAAAAGTTCAACCTTTTTGTCGCTAAGCTCGGCATTTACAACGTCCAGCCGCTTCTGCATTTCCGCAAGTTCCTCGGCACGTTCAAAGGGTTTCGCCACATTTGCTTTAGCTTCCGCAAGGTCATTTTTCGCCTTGTCAAGACTTGCGGAAAGCTGCTGAATTTTTTGATTTATCTGCGCCCCCGCGAGGTTTTCAATACGGCGCATATTGCCGACCTCGTTGTTAAGCGCAACCTCACAGGTGTACTTCAAATTGCCGTGCAGAGCCGCAATATAGGGGGTTTCCGCATTAAACGTACTCTTGTTTTTCTCAACGGTCACATCAAAGCCGAAATATTTTCCCGCCTGTATGACTTCTTCCTTTGCGGAGCATTTTACGATAGCCTTTTCAAATTCCTTGCCAGCCTCGGCGCGTTCATCAAAAACTGTTCCGTTAAGCTCAATTTTGAAGTCCGCATTTTCGGGGTGCTGTTCCTGAAATGCTTTTAAATCGGCGCTTGCCTGTTGAAGCAGATTTGCGTAATTTTCAATCAAAGCGGGAAGCCTGCGCTCCGCCAAATCCTGCATTTCAAAAACAGACCTTTTATACCCCGCTTCAAGAGTTTTGAGGTTCGCAATGTCATTTTCAAGCTGTTTTTTCTCCATAATCAAAGGATTTCCCGACGCTATCGCCTGCATTTGGGAATACGATAATACTGTCTCGTCAACGTCCTCCGCAACACGAACGGGGTCTTTGGAAGTCATTACCTGATTTATGAATTTTGCCTTGTTGGTAATAATGCCCATAAGGTATGCGTCGAACGTTTCCTCGGTAAGATAATGGTAAATACCAACCTCGTCAAAACTGTTTCCCTGACGTATTCCGCGACCGTTTTGCTGTAGGCTAAGTACCCGCCGCCTTATCATATTGCTATGACAGGTTTGCAAGCACTCGCCCCCGAACCGTACTTACACCTCTCGATGTATACGGCTCTCGATTAAAATAACTCAGTCTAATAAGCC
>Ga0209064_1002855_pt1 | contig 17184 bp, 21 predicted proteins | sample Inofromicrocosms_FD_187498 | JGI IMG/M metagenome (GOLD analysis project Ga0209064, IMG submission 187498) | Mouse cecum microbial communities from Vienna, Austria - Inoculum for glucosamine and mucus D2O microcosms (SPAdes) (version 2) | ecosystem: Host-associated > Mammals > Digestive system >... | reverse complement strand
TTTTTGTACAATTTAATTATACCAAAGTCGGTTGGCTGTTTCTATATTTTTTAGTGATTATTTTGTTTATTATGTCTTGCAAAACCGCTTGTTTATTGCGTTTGTGTGGTTTTGCTCAAGGCTATAGGTTCAATGGTTTAGGAGGTGAACGAATTGTCATTGCGTAAATTCATTTTAAACAGACAGGGCGAGGGCTATATCGACGTGTGTATTATCGTGCTTGTGGCGATAATGGTCATAGCTCTGATGATGATGGTCATACCCGTTCTCATCGCGAAAAATCAGCTTGATAATTTTGCGGACGAGCTTGCCCGCGAAGCGGAGATCGTCGGCTGCATCGGTTCTGAAACGTCTGCGCGGGAAAGTGTTCTCCGCGAACGTTCGGGACTGTCGCCAACGGTCACATGGTCGCGTTCGGGAAAGGTTCAGCTTAATCAGGAATTCACCGTGACCTGCACGCTTGTGCAAAATATCGGCTTCGGGGAATTCGGCAGTTTCCCCGTAACTCTTACCGCCAAAGCAAGCGGGAAAAGCGAGGTATTCTGGAAATGAATGTAAAGAAATTTATAGCTTCAAAACGCGCTTTTTCCGCGCCCTGGGCGGTAATTATCGCTCTCATCGGGATAATGTTCTTTACCGCCGCGAGCCAGTATATCCGGCTGATGATAATCGCGTCCGGTGTTCGGGACGCGGTGCAGTCGGCTGTCATAGCCACGGCTACCGAAAATTACGGAAACCTTTATAACGGTATCCGCGAGGGCTATGCGGGCGGGTATACGCTGACGGGTGATTCCTGGTCGGAACGGCTTTCCGGCGGCAGCGTTTACAGCAGGCTGGGACGGCTTCTCGGTATCACCTCAAACGGCGGCAAGTACACCAAATTCAATTCCGACGGCGAGGAATTCAGCGTTTACGGACTTTCCACAACCGTGGAAAACGCGCCATTCGCTCCCTCCTCCACCGACGGCATACAGCAGTTTGAAGCGACCACCTTTATTGACCTTGAAGTACCGCTGTCCTTCTGCTCCGAGATACTTCCGCCTATGAAAATACGGCTTAGGGTCAAGTCAAAATATACGCCGAAATTTTAGCGGTTATGGAGAATTTTTCTTTTTCGCTGGACTTTCGGGACGTTTTGTGGTACTATTTGGTCAAAGAAAATACGAAAGGACTGATACTATGAAAAACACTAAAAATACAAAGGCGAAAACAAAAAAGAACCTTATTATCGCGGGAAACTCGCTTGTATGCGCCGCTCTGGTATGCGTAACGGTATCAAGATTCGCTGCCGAGCAGAACGCTCCGCCCGACAGGACTTACGCCGAGACAGAGCCTGCGGAGATAGTGACGACGGTAGTAACGACTGCGGCTCCCGATATGAAAGAGCCGGAAATAACGATGACGATAAAATCCGAAAAAGCTGCTGAAACCACGGCAGTAAGCAAAACCGAGATTCCTGCCGAGACGAAACCGATGACCGAGGTTGACAGAAGCTTCGGGGAAATAACCAAGCCTGCGACAGAGCCTCCCCCTCCTGCGGTCGAGGTCGAGGCGGCGCTGACAGATCCTGCGGCTCCTCCCGAATACGAAGCTCCGCAGACGACTGTAACGGCTGCTCCCGAACCCAAAACCGACGCTCCTAAACACGGCGAGACAAAGGACGGTAAAATCTACATCAACGGCTTCGGATGGGTCAAGGACGAGGGCGGCGATACGCATGGAGAGACAGCGGCGGATATGTACCAAAACGGCAATAAGATAGGCAGCTTCGGATAAATAAAATACCACTCAAAACGTCGGATAAAAATCCGGCGTTTTTTCTTTTGGAGGTGTGAAATTTCATAATGAAAACATTAATTAAAGTTATTATCCCTGTCTTGATATCGATTTGTATCGGTTTCAATGAATTTACCGCTTTTGCCGAAAGCACGGGCGACCCCAACATTGACAGCGGCGGCGGCATGGGTTCGGGAACCTCGCAGAATTTCTGGAGTCCCTCCGACGACGGTGTTCGTATTACCGTTGTGGACGCGAAAACGGGCGAAAAGAAATCCCAATCAATTGACTACACAAACAAGCAGCCCGATAATATTTCCCTGCATTTCGGAAACGTCTGCAAAAGCGAATATACAGGCGGCAAGGCTCTAAGTCCTCAGACGGGCGGGTATTCATATAAAAATCCATCAGAGCCTCTTCCCGCTATCGTAAGCGACGGAGAATATTGGGCGTCCAATATAGATCAGATACGCAGCTACTTCACGGACGAACAGGTGGTGTCGAGCATTGCGGGGCATATGGGATTTACTGTTGACGCCCTCACGAACGGCGACTACAAGCTTATGGTAGAGCCTGTGATATATATCACCTACAACGGTACACGATGCGCTCTTACCGCTACCGAAATGGCTATTTACAATCAGCAGACAAACGGCGATATGAAAAGATACTTCGCCGATCTGTCCCATAAAAATCTGCCCCTCGCTATGTTTCTTGAGGAAGATGATCTGGGCTACCGCGCATGGTCGGGGTCAACAAATTCCCGAATGACTGACAGCGACATTATCAACTACCTCGGCGTTGGAATTGTTTCCTTCAAGGAAAAAGAGGAAGAAGTCGAGGTGGACGCTTTCGATTACGAATACCGCGTAGACACCGACGTTTACACAAGCGTTACCGTCAGCGGCGGCGAGCATACTCCCGACAATCCCGTTACCGTCATTTTCGAGATCAAAAACAAGAGGTACACGGTCAACAACGTTGTGTATCCCGACGGCGATTCGCAGCTCGTTTGGTGCAAATGGCATACTCCCCAAACCGAGCAGCAGGTGGAAATAAAGGTGACGGTCTACGGCGGTGCGGAGGCAAGCGAGACTGACATTACCGCCAATATAGTCGACCTTGACAAGAACCCTCCTCCCAATCCTACCGCGTATGACAGGAACAACGGCTTTACCGCGGCTTCAGTACCGAGGAAAGAAGAAAAGTCCTCGAACTCATGGAGCGTATGGAGCGCGTATTGGGCTGAAAACTGGGTATGGGTTCCCGACTGGAATTGGGTGACCGTTGTTCTTCCCAACGGCATGGTCACGGGCTACTGGCAGGATAACGGCGAGTGGGAGGATCGGGGCGACTGGATATTTGAAAGCAAGTCCTACCGTGTTTCTCTTTCCGCGCAAATGAAAATCACTCCCGACGAAAAAAATCCCACGGCGAGCGGTAAAAATATGAAATCCGGCTACGGCATAAACGAGAAAGTCACCTCCTCCGTAAGCGGAAACGGCGAGCATACCGATATGCAGAACGCTGTGACGTACTTCCCCGAATTCGGCTACAAGACCTATTGGCGGCTTCTTGAAAGCGGCTCCGGCGGCAGCTTTGAATTTAAGGAGAACAAATACAGCACCTACGGTAACCGCACTCATTTCACGCCGATATGGTATCCAGACGGAACTTACACGGCGTACACATGGGCTCTCGACTGCTGGACCCCCGCGGGAATGCTCTCCCTTAATCTGACCGACGACGTCTCCATTGACGGAAATGTTTACGACGACTGGCACATCGGTCCGACCTATTAGAAAAAAATTAGGCTGTAATTGCATAATTTAATTCAAGAAATCAAGAGGCAAGAAGCAAGAATTTATTTTTGTGCAATTATATTTTACTGCAAAATTTTATTTCCGTCAACATAAAAAATGAAAGGAATTTTTTAATATGAAGAAAAAAATACTGAAGATTTTTTCCGTGATAGGAATTATGATGATAATGCTCTCCTGCTTTTCGGTAACGGCGTTTGCCCTCGACCCTCCTTCGGGCGGCGGAAGCGGAGGCGGCAGCGGCGACGTTGCGGGCGCAATCGAAAATACATGGAACACCGCTTCGGATCAGATAAAACAGGTGGTGGACAACGTTGTGTTCCCCGTCATCGACCTTATTCTGGCTGTATTTTTCTTTGCTAAATTGGGTCTCGCGTATTTTGACTGTGCGTCCGTAAAGGCGATGTAATAATTTTGAGAACAGCAGCTCAACAGGCGCGAGCTTTATGCCTGTCATCAATCGGTTTACCTGAGACGGAAACGCCGTAGGGGAAAATAGCATACCGATAAACCCATAAGTTGAAAAGTTGTCATTTCACGACTGAATGGGGAGATGAAATGAAGTATATGAGGATAAAGGCTGAATTGCTTGAATTGCAGTCCGAGGAGTTTATGTAGGAACTATGACGAAAGACAGCTATAAACGTCATATCACACAACCGCAGTATATTAGTCGAGTACATGCGGCAAAGCCATTGTGTGAGCCGACCGCATATGCGGAAAAGGACGAAAACAATATCCGACAATATTTCACGCTATTATTGCATTGTTAAACGGAGATTGCCTAAACGGAAACGCTGAAAAGCTATGCGTAATGCCGCAAGGTGATAAATTTCAAGAGTAAAATCAAGAAAGATGACGCTGAATATTCCGCATGGCAACGGAGCCTTCGTAGTAGTCCGAGAACGGGAAAGCCGTTCACATGGCGAAGGAAGGCAGCTTGTTATCTTAACAACAGAGAAAGGAAGGTGTGCGATACACCATGAGAAATCCAATCAATTTGTTAAGCAGTTTGCAAAAGCATTCATGTGATAGGAACTATTCCTATGAGAGGCTGTATAGAAATCTGTTCAACAGAGATTTATTTCTTCTGGCATATCAGAATATCTATGCAGGTCAGGGCAACATGACACAAGGCACAGATGGAAAAACCATCGACGGAATGAGCATAAGGAGGATAGATAAGCTCATTGAATGCCTTAAAGATGAAAGCTATCAGCCGCAGCCGTCGAGACGGACATATATTCCCAAGAAAAACGGAAAACTCCGTCCTTTGGGAATACCGTCTTTCGATGACAAGCTAATCCAAGAGGTCATCAGAATGCTGCTTGAGGCGGTTTACGAAAACAGCTTTTCGGACACATCACACGGCTTCAGACCGAAAAGAAGCTGTCACACCGCTTTGCAGCAGATACAGACCAGATTTACCGGTGTAAAATGGTTTATTGAGGGTGATATAAAGGGATTTTTTGATAATATCAATCATGAAATACTGATAAAAATTCTGTCGGAGAGAATAAAAGATGAACGTTTTTTACGGCTTATCAGAAAATTTCTCAAAGCGGGATACCTCGAAGAATGGAGATTTCATAATACCTACAGCGGAACTCCGCAGGGCGGTATTATAAGTCCGATACTTGCCAATATTTATTTGGATAAGCTGGACAAATTCATGGAAAAGCTGCAAACGGAATTTAACTGCGGCAAGAAAAGAAATCCCTCTAAGGAAGCCTACGAACTGGAAAAGAAACGCGGCGTACTGGCGAAGAATTTAAGGAAAGCCACGAATGAAACAGAGAAATCGGCTCTTCTGGAAAAAATAAGAGAGCTTGATAAGAAAAAGGGCGATTTTCCTTATTCAGACCCGTTCGACAGCGATTATAAAAGGTTACGGTATACCCGATACGCCGATGACTTTATTGTCGGGATAATCGGGAGCAAAGCCGACGCGGAAGCCGTTAAAGAAAAAATCAGAGAATTTACGGCGGAGCAGCTTTGTCTGGAATTATCCGAGGAAAAAACGATTATTACACACAGCGCAAAAAGGGCAAGATTTCTCGGATATGACATTACCGTTCGGAGGTCTCAAACATTCACCAAAAACAAGAACGGAAGCAAATGCAGATTTCACAACGGCAAGGTTGTTCTGGAACTGCCTGCCGAGATAATGCGGAAAAAGCTGTTGGAATACGGAGCTATGGAAATAAAGCTAACGGTACACGGAAAGGAGAATTGGTCTCCGAAATCAAGATATTATCTTAAAGATAATGACGATTTGGAAATACTTGACCAATACAACAGCGAAATACGCGGCTTTAGGAATTATTACCGAATAGCCAACAATTCTGCTCACGCGGGCTCTTTTGGATATATCATGCAGTACAGCTTTTTCAAAACGCTCGCGACAAAATACCGTTCTTCTGTCAGATGTGAAATGAACAAGCACAGGATAGGTAAGCATTTCGGAGTAAAGTATACAAAAAAGGGTAAAGAAGCAATAAGGCTGTTTTACAAAGACGGCTTTGCGCGGCTGAAATCAATTACAAACTCCGAGATTGATAAGCTTCCGAACACCGTTATGTACGCAAGCTCAACAAGCTTAATTGACAGGCTCAGAGCCAACAGGTGCGAGATTTGCGGTGCTACGGACTGCGAAATTGAAATTCATCATGTGCGTAAGCTGAAAAATCTGACGGGCAAAACCTTTTGGGAAAAATTTATGATAGCAAGAAATCGAAAAACTCTGGCGCTATGTATTTACTGTCACAAAAAATTGCATTTGGGAAAACTGAATTAACAAGCGGAGAGCCGTGTACGCCGAGAGGTGTAAGCACGGTTCGGGGGCGAGTATTCGGAAACCTGTCACAGTGATGTGTTAAGGCGTCGGGTACTTAGCCTACATCGGAAAAGCGGTCACTTTGAATGGACTGCTCCCGCGGTACTTTTTGCCTGTCTTGTGTTCACTCTGACCGCCCCTCTGTATATCTGGGGAATTATCGGAATGTGAAAAAAAATAAATACTAAACTGCTCCGTACCAAAACGGAGCAGCGGGAGGTGACATATTGTTCATTTTTGATTTTGCCGCGGGAGACATAATGGACGCGGCTTTATCATGGCTGTATCAGAAAATAGTCGACCTTTTCGGAGAACTTTTCGCGGCAATGAATATGATGGGCGTCGACCTGTTCGCGCAGCCCTGGGTCAATCAGATAGTGACTCTGTTCAGCAAAATAGGCTGGTCGCTTTTCGCTGTGGGAATAATTGTTGCGCTTTTTGAATACGCCATTGAAAGTCAGAACGGGCGGGGCGACCCCAAAACTCTTGCGCTGAACATTATAAAAGTCTTTATGGCAGTAAATCTTTTTACTGTAGTTCCGCTAAAGCTTTACGGCTTCGCAGTTTCCATGCAGAGCAGTATGTCCGGCGACATGACGGGTCTTATCGTTGTGGAGGACAAATCGCTTGTGCAGGAAATTCTTGATATGATCGTCGGCATTGCTTTCGGTCCGCTGCTTGCGATATTTATTGTCATAATGACGGGCTATGCCGTTGTAAAGGTGTTTTTTGCAAGCCTCAAGCGCGGCGGCATACTGCTGATACAAATAGCCGTCGGTTCAATGTATATGTTCAGCGTACCCCGCGGATTTTCCGACGGCTTTATTATGTGGATAAAGCAAGTCATAGCTACCTGTCTGACGACATTTTTGCAGTCCACCATGCTTGTATGCGGATTGATTTTATTCAAGGAACACTGGCTCCTCGGTCTCGGCGTAATGCTTTCCGCGGGAGAGATTCCGAGAATTGCGGGTATGTTCGGTCTTGAAACCTCGGTGCGTCCCAACATCACCGGAGCGATAACTACGGCTCAGTCGGCGGTAAGGCTTACGCAGACCGTAAAGGCTGCCGTTACGAAATGAGGTGTTGTGATTGTATATTTACCCCGACAATTTAAAAGCTGCGCCGATGCTGTTTTTATGGCGGCTGAAAGACCTTGCATTCATAGGCATAGGCGCGCTTATTTCCGTTTTCGCTCTGTCCCAGACGGGAATTTCCTTTCCCGTTGTCGTTACTCTCGTGTACGCTTTTCTTGCCATTCGCTTTGAGGACACGAGCATTCTCGACTTCATTAAATACGCTGTGAAATATTTTTTTATCGAACAGCAGGATTTTAGGTGGAAGCTATAAAAAGGAGGATTTTAATTGCAAAAGAAAAAACAGCAAAAGCAGGCGGAACAGAAACGTCAGGCTACAAGGCAGCTCATAGGCGTTGAGGGCATAACGGAATATTCGCTTAAGACCGCCTCATCGGAGGTGGTCTTTTTCAGCGTGAAACCAAGCAATATTTCCGTACTTTCCGAAGAAAACCTTGCTGCCAAAATATACTCGCTGATGACCGTTCTCAAGGGTCTGACGGAAATAGAGATACTCTGCGTGAACAGCCGCGAGAGCTTTGAGAGCAACAAAAACAATCTGCGGAGGATTTCCGAAAAAGAGGAAAATCCCGCTGTCCGCAAGCTGCTTGAACAGGATGCGGTGTTCCTCGACCATATTCAGGCGCAGACCGCTACGGCAAGGGAATTCCTGCTCATAGTCCGCATAAGGAATCTCAAGGAAAAAGAGATTTTTTCCTATCTGAACCGTATTGAAAAAACTTTGCGGGAGAACGGCTTTTCCGCCCGAAGATACGGCGGGGAGGATATAAAGACGTTGCTGGGAGTATACTTCGAGCAGAACGTTACCACAGAAAAATTCGATAATTTTGACGGAGAAAGGTGGATACTGCATGAGTAATAAATTAACGTTGAACATTAATCTTGTGGGAAAAGAACCCTGTCACGAACCCGATAAATGCGTTGTTGAAAAGGCTATACCGATACCGCATTCCGAATTTGAGAAAATCAATTCCAAGCTGCTTGAACCGAATTACTATATTTCCAAATACAAGGAACTGATGCTTGAAGCGGACGGAATAAATCACTGCATTCTTCTTTACGACAAAAGCAGCGGCGACGGTCTGCTTGTAAATTCCGAGGGCTGCAGATACGCCAGATATTCGCAGTATATTCCTCACGCAAAGGACATTGTTGAAACACACGGACATACAGCCGCGCTGTCCGAGCTTAAATCCGAGATAGATAAAAATATCTCCGAATGGCTTGAAAACAACCGCGGCGGCGGAAGTCTGTGCGTTCACCCGAACGAGCTTTTCAATACTCCCGAAATCGAAAATATTCTTGCCAAATATGTTTCGGAAGCATTGCAGAACCGTCCCGAAATATTATCCTGCACTGATGGCAACGGTTTTATCGAGGCGGAAATGAGGACGCTTTCCGAAACAAAGCTGTACTGTCCGCTGAAAATAATCGCGGACTGTCATGGCAGCTCCGACGATATGTATGAAACTCCGTCAAGCTGCTGCAAAAATTATAAGGATAATATCAATAAAAAAATACAGCAGTCCTTTGATTATGACGAGCAGGAACGGGGACTTTTGACATGGTGCGACGATACGGATATTACCGGAAAAGTTTTTTCCGCTATGCCTTCCGTGGAGGTAAGAGACGACGATCTGTACGGCTGTGTTCTGCTCAGACATTTCGGCGATCTTGATAAAGCCGACCTCGTTTCCGTTTCCGACTATATCTCCGGACAGCTTTCCGACGGCTGGGGGGAGAGCTATGAGCAGCATGAGATAAGCATTGGGGACGAGGATATATACGTCAGCTTTTGGGACAGCAGCGATGAATATTTTCTTAAGCCCGAAAGCGAGGTTTTTTCCGAACCCAATTACGAAATGAAATTCGGAGGCTAAAATGAAAAAGAAAAAAAGAATTGACGAAAACGGCTTTACAACAAGGCGGGGAAAGGATTTTCTTGACATGATCGCTCCCTCGGTAATAAAGTTTTTTACCGATTATTTTATCTGCGGGAACACCTACCGCTGCGTATGGGCGCTCCGCGAATACCCCACAAGCACAAGCGAACAGGCTATTCTGCGTTATCTGGGCGAAAAGGACGGCGTTTCTCTCCGCATTTACACAAGGCACGTTTCTGCGGCGGAGGAAAAAAGGATAATCGCAAACGCCGCCAACAAAAACCGTATGCAGCGCAGCTCCACAAACGATTTACAGCAGACGGTCGCCGCCGAAAGCAACCTGCAGGACGTTACACAGCTTGTCGCCGATATGCACAGGAACCGCGAGCCGCTCCTGCACGTTGCCGTCTATATCGAAATGATAGCGGGCAGTCTTGACGATCTGAAAAATCTGCAGACCGAGGTGCAGACGGAGCTTGTCCGTTCAAAGCTGAATGTGGACAGGCTCATGCTCCGTCAGCAGCACGGATTTATGTGCGTTATGCCAAGCGGTTGGAATGTTTTTCGGGAGCAGTTCGAGCGCGTTCTCCCCGCCTCCTCCGCCGCTAATCTGTACCCCTTTTCCTTTTCGGGAAAGACCGATGAGAACGGATTTTATCTCGGCCGTGACAAATTCGGCAGCAACGTTATTGTGGATTTCAACAAGCGAGCCGACGACAAGACCAACGCCAACGCCCTTATTCTCGGCAACAGCGGTCAGGGAAAATCGTACTTGCTGAAGCTGGTGCTGACTAACCTCCGCGAAAGCGGAAAGAGAATTATTTGTCTCGACCCCGAAATCGAGTACCACGATCTTACCGAAAACCTCGGCGGCTGTTTTATAGACCTTATGACGGGAGAGTATATCATAAATGTTCTTGAACCGAAGTCATGGAGCGACGGCGATTCCGACGACGGCGAGGATACTCCCAAAGCATTTGCGGGAAGGACGCGGCTGTCTCAGCACATCAGCTTTCTGCGTGACTTTTTCCGCTGCTACAAGGATTTTTCCGACAGAGAGATAGACGCCATCGAACTGCTTCTCATTAAGCTGTACGACAAATTCGGCATAACCGACCGCACGGACTGGAGCAAAATGGCTTCGTCCGATTACCCCGTCCTCTCGGATTTTTACGACCTTATAGAGCAGGAATACAAAAGCTATGACGCGAAAGAAAAAAATCTTTACACAGACAAAACCTTGCAGGACATATGCCTCGGTCTGCACTCCATATGCAAGGGCGCGGAAAGCAAATTTTTCAACGGTCACACAAATATTACCGACAGCAATTTTGTGACCTTCGGCGTAAAGGGACTTTTGCAGGCGAGCAAGAATATCCGCTCCGCCCTGCTGTTCAACGTGCTTTCCTATATGTCCAACGAGCTTCTGACCACAGGAAATACTGTGGCGAGCATTGACGAGTTTTACTTGTTCCTCACCAATCTGACTGCTGTGGAATATATCCGCAACTTTATGAAGCGTGTTCGTAAAAAGGAATCAGCGGTAATTCTCGCCAGTCAGAATATTGAGGACTTTCTCGTTGAAAACGTCCGCGAGCTTACAAAGCCGCTGTTCTCGATACCGACCCACCATTTTCTGTTCAATGCGGGTACTATAGACAGCAAATTCTATATGGACGCTCTGCAGCTCGAACCCTCGGAATTCAGTCTAATACGTTATCCGCAGCGGGGAGTTTGCCTTTACAAATGCGGCAACGAGCGGTACTGTCTCTGCGTTCACGCTCCCGAACACAAAGAAAGGCTGTTCGGTTCTGCGGGCGGCAGATAGTTGATTTTATCTCCGAGGTGTGGTATAATGAAAGAAAAACGCGCCTCGGAGGTGAAAAATATGCCGGAGGATTTTGTGCTTGACCGCGTTCTGTATAAGACTATAAAAAATATGAACAAGGAAAAAATGTCTGGATTTCTGAACGATATTTATTATATGGGTGTAAAGGACGCTGCTGCGGATTCTGTTAATATGGACAGTTTACGCGAAAAGATCAGCAGTATAAAGGGTATTGGCGAGTCCCGTCTTAATGAAATTATGGACGTTATCAGTCGGGAGATAAATGAGGAATAATACACAAAAATTTTTATTTCGCTTGATTTTTATTCCAAAGTGTGGTATAGTGTGTAAAAAGGAGAGTGACAGCTATGACTGAAGAAGAAATGCAAGCCGAGATCGAGGAATCATACGAACACGGACTTCCCGATTATTTGCGGGACGACCTTGATAATTACAAAAAAGCCGTTGAGGAAAACAGAAAAATTGACGCTTGCTTTTTATGGGGAGAGCTTTACGGCAGCATCAATGCCGCTCAGATCGGCGACGGCTCTATCACTCCCGAACAAGCGGATTACCTCAGAAACAAATATCTGTGGAGGTGAGCAAATTGGATTTTACAAGCTGCCCGAAGGTCATAGGCAGGGCGTATAACGGCGCGAACGGCAAGAAGATCGCCGTCAGCTATAACGGCGAGACGTATATGCTGAAGTTCCCTCCCGCGCCCAATCAGACCAGATCGGAGCTTTCATATACGAATAGCTGTATAAGCGAATATTTATGCTGTCATATTTTTGAAACGCTTGGGATACCTGTTCAGCAAACGCTTCTCGGAACTTATTCCGTGAACGGAAAGGAAAAGATCGTGTGCGCCTGCAAGGATTTTACAAGCGATACGGTAAGCTTTTTTGACTTCTGCTCAATAAAAAATACGATAATAGATTCGGAACTGAACGGAAAAGGTACTGATATAAACGAGGTTCTGGAAACTATTTCTCTGCAGCAGTATGTCGATCCTCAAAAGCTTTCGGATTTTTTCTTTGATGTTTTTATAGCGGACGCTTTGGTCGGAAATTTTGACAGACACAACGGGAACTGGGGATTTTTATTCGACCGCGCATCGCAGAAGTATGAGATCGCTCCCGTTTATGACTGCGGAAGCTGTCTGCTGCCGCAGGCGGACGACGAAATGTTACAGTCAATTATGACTGACAGAGGCGAATTTAATTCGCGGATATACAATTATCCGCTGTCGGCAATTTACCATGGCGGCAAAAAAATAAATTACCACAGCTTTATAAATTCCCTTGAATTCAAGGAATGCAATCAGGCACTGCTGAGAATCGCGCCGAGGATAGATACGGAGAAAATAAACGCTCTGGTCGATGGAACTCCGTATATTTCCGATGTTCAGAGGACGTTCTATAAGGCGTTTATTGGAGCAAGATTTGAAAAAATAATTGCTCCCGCATATAAGAAAGTCCTTGCAATGAACGAGGAAATAACGCAAAGCACCGATATAGATTTCGGAATGAAAATGTAAAATAATAAACTATAAAAGCAAGTTGAAAAGGCTGAGCCTTTACCCTTACCGCCTCAATTGGCAGTAAGGGTAATTTTGTTTCCGAAGCAATACATTTTGTTTTGGAAACAATGCAAGTCATTTCGGCTTGCTTTTTTTATTTTCCGGAGGTGGTAAAACGAAAGAGCAAAAATTCGGTATCGAAATAGAATTGACGGGACTAACCAGAGCCAAAGCCGCCGATATTGTTGCGGAATATTTCGGGACGGAAGTATATCATGTCGGGGGTGCATACGACCCGTATATCGTCAGCGACGATCAGAACAGGAAATGGAAAATTGCGCGCGACGGAAGTATACGCTGCGCGGACAGAAACGGGAATTCATTGAACAGCGAATGTTCCGTTGAGTTTGTTTCACCGATATGCGTGTATGATGATATAAAGACGATCCAACAGCTCGTCAGGAATCTTCGCGCGGGCGGGGCGGTAACAAATTCCTCCTGCGGTATCCATATACACATCAACGGCGCGCCTTACGACGCTAAGTCCCTTAGAAATCTCACCAACATTATGAATTCCAAAGAAAATCTCATTTACAAGGCATTGCAGGTCAACGTTTCGCGGGAACACCGATACTGTCAGAAGGTGGATCAGCATTTCCTTGAGGAACTGAACCGCAGAAAGCCGAAAAGTATTGACGCTGTTCAGAAAATATGGTACGGCGGCGATGACGGCAGCCATGAACATTACCATGAAAGCCGCTATCATTGTCTCAATCTGCACAGCTTATTCAGTAAGGGTACGATTGAATTTCGGCTTTTTAACTCCACCACCCATGCGGGAAAAATAAAGGCATATATTCAGCTCTGCCTTGCCATATCCAATCAGGCTCTTACGCAGAAGTGCGCGAGCAGACGGGTCACCGAGAGCAGCAATGAAAAATACACTTTCCGAACATGGCTTCTCCGTCTGGGAATGATAGGCGACGAGTTCAAGACTGCACGTCAGCATCTGCTTAAAAATCTGGACGGCTGTATTGCCTGGAAAGACCCGCAGCAGGCTGTGCTTCAGCGGGAACGGCTTGCAGAAAACAGAATGCGGCAGGAGGAAGATTCCTGCGAGGAAACGGAATCCGAGGGCATGACAATGAGTATGTAATTAATATGAAAGGAGAACGCGAATGATATATATCGCTTACGGCAGCAATATAAACCTTAAACAAATGGCGCAGCGGTGTCCCACAGCTGAAAAGCTTACCACGGGGATTATCCCGAATTATGAACTGGAATTCCGCAGCGTTGCTACCATTGTTCCAAAAGAAAACGGCAACGTACCCGTGCTGATGTGGGACATAAAGCCTGCCGATGAAAAGGCACTTGACCGCTACGAGGGTTTTCCGAGGCTTTACCGCAAGGAATATTTTTCTCTCGAATACGGCGGCGAGACACACAAAGCAATGGCGTATGTTATGAATTCGGGACAGATATGCGAGCCGTCCCAAGCCTATTATAACTGCATTCTGGAGGGATACAAGGCAGTAGGGCTTGACACCTCTCATCTGGAAAACGCCCTTGCTCGGTCGATAGAATTCGGCGAGCAAAATCATCAGCTCGACTTTTTTGACAGGAGGTTCGATATATGAAATACAGAGGCTTTTTTATTGAAATTACCGAGGCGGCAGACCTTGAACGTGAGGACAAGCATGGAAACACCGTTGTGTGCGGCGGCTCCTACTATCGGGTCTTCTCGGACGAGGACGGAGAAAATCTTATTGACGATTTCTGCGCTGCAGTGGGCTTCGAGCTTCCCGACGACAGCTTCGAAAACGCTGAACTGTTCGCAAAAGAAATGGTGGACAGTGAATACAAGGAATACTGCCGCATAAGAGACGAGCAGGATTTTTACGGGATTTCAATTCATGGGGGAATATAAAAAATGGCAGTACCGATTGTAGTTGTTAAAGCGTTAGTCCTCGGCGCGACCGATAAAAAAGCGAGAAATATTTTTGCGGTAATAATCGCGGCAATTCTTGTGCCGTTCATAACGGTTATTTTAATTGTTCTTTCGCTTTTCGGGAACCTCGAAAGCGCGAATAATTCCCTGTTGGATTACAGCTTTACGGATACGGAGATACCCGCTGATTTCAATGACGAGCAGCGGACGGCTATTGAAAATATGCGGAAATGGCTCTCGGAGCTTGACGCTGTAATTGCGGAAAAAGAAGAAAACAGCCTTGACGGGAACACGGTCAGGGCTGCTTTTTACTCTCTGCGGTTCGGAGCGGAAGTCCCCGAAAATGAAGATGTTTTCGATTACGAACGCTTCTGCAATTGCTTCGAGGGACTTACGGCAGAGCAGCTTGACACAGCTCTCGGCAATGTTTCCTCAAACTTTCCGCAGTACGAAATTACCGAAAATCACAAGGCTATGATACAAAAAGTTTATAAGTATCTGAATGAAAAAAATATATAAAATACGTGTCGCGCGACAAATGAAACCTCGCTACTAAAATAAAAGCGTAACAAAGCGAAACAACCCATAATTTTATAAAATAACACGGAATTTGACCGAAACACATCTGTAAAAACATAAAATAGAATGGAAATTCAGGAAACTTAAAGGAACGGTTCAAACAACGCAGATAAGCCATTTAAAAAGCAAAACAGACCTTGTAACATAACGTTATGAGGTCTGTTTTTTCATTAAAATAGTTTAAAGGGGGGCGCGTTTTGCGCCCCCCCTCTTTTCTTATCTTTAATTGTCAACTAAACACCCATAAAACAAAGAAATTGTCGACATAACACCCTAAAATTATATTGACTAAACACCCTAAATTTTAAAAGAATGGCTTAAATAAAGAGTTTGCAGGTTTTTATTCCTTGTTTTCTAAAATATGCATAAATTTATGCATATATACATCAAAAAATGCATAATCATATAGTTATTTTAAGTCTCTATTTGCAAGATAATCTTCAAGTGTATTAAGTTCGTAATATAAATCATCAATACAGTTAATTTTCAAAAGCTTAAAATCTGTTATATCTATTTCCCTTGAAAATTTATTGAGTTGCTCACATAACCCAAGAATTGTTGATCCGAGAAATTCACCTATTATTGATTTTAGTGTATCATCTTTGCAATCAAAAAGACATATAATTTCTCCGCATATTGCACAAATGCTAAGCGAAATTTCTGCATTATTGTATTCCAATACTTTTTCTGATAATTTTTTTAATTCTTTCTGAGCTCCAAGTGCATGTTCGTTTGTATACGCACGGTCATAGTAATCAAAAGAAGACTCTTTTTTGTTTATTTCTGGATTTCCCTTGCCTTTAGAGATCCAATCCGTATTGACGTTAAATTCAAGTGCAATAAGTTTAATTAGTTTGTTGTTCGGTACTTCAATCCCTCGCTCAATTCTGCTTAAATATGATTGAGAAACCATTATTCTCTCAGCAAATTGTTTTTGCGATAAGTTATTATTTTCACGTAGTGATTTTATACGAATTCCAACATTATTCATTGTGCAATCCTCCAAATTTAGAACTATACGTATAATTTATATTGACATTAGAACTATACGAATATATAATTATAAGTGTGGTTATACTTATATATGATTATACCACAAAAGTAAAAAAAAATAAAGAGGTGAAAGTATGATTTCTGGAAAAAAGTGCAGGTTAGGGAAAATAATCCAAATCAGACTGATTGAACTTGAAAAAAATCAAGTTTGGCTTGCACATGAAGCTAACACAAGTACGGAACGTATATCTGCATACGTTACAGGTAGAGCGATACCGTCGGCGCAAAACATTTATGCTATATCAAAGGCATTGGAGATTGACAGTGAGAAGCTTTTGGAAGCAATAGTAAACGAGGAAAAAGAGAAAGTTTCATGAAAGATTTATGGGTAACAACAAAAGAATTGTCCTTGATTTTTGGAATTGCACAACAAAACGTTCGTAAGAAAGCTGTGGTTCAGCATTACACAACCCGCTATGTACATGGCAGAGGACGGGGCGGAAGGGTTCTTGAATACAAATTGTCATCATTGCCGATAGAAGTTCAAGAAATGTATTGTGCGCTACATAATCTTTCGCTTCCGAACGATACAACAGACTACATAGAATATGAACGGAAATACACGGGTAAGCAAAAAGGAAAAGCCGCTTTTCGTGCCGGCGTGGTTCGCCGCTTCTGGCGTTCCGGTAAGAATGCCGCCGCTTTTGTCCGAGACTTTAACGCTGAAAATTCCGATACTCAAATATCCGAATGGCAGCTTAGAGACTGGGAGCGTGCGCCCGTAAAGGCGGTATCATAAATCTGCCGACAGCAAGGCAGCAGACAAGTGTCATAACATTGACTCAAGGAGGTGAAATCAGTCAATGTGTCTGTCATCATCCGGTTGACCTGTGAGGGAA
>Ga0209064_1002853_pt1 | contig 17207 bp, 14 predicted proteins | sample Inofromicrocosms_FD_187498 | JGI IMG/M metagenome (GOLD analysis project Ga0209064, IMG submission 187498) | Mouse cecum microbial communities from Vienna, Austria - Inoculum for glucosamine and mucus D2O microcosms (SPAdes) (version 2) | ecosystem: Host-associated > Mammals > Digestive system >... | reverse complement strand
AAATTGAGGATATGCTGGCTGCAATGAATGATTGCATACGCATCTAGCGGCTCCCTGGGCTAAGGTCTCCCTTCAAAAGGAAACCCTTATCGTGGTCTTCTATTTAATTTCTGATGCGTCCGACCTGTTATAAAGTAAATGATCAAATACTGATCAAAACATTTCGGATAAAATCCCGATTCCTCCCTTTGTAAAGTACACCTAACGTCGTAGGTAGTATTGCTTAACTAATAAATTAATTACTGATAAATCAACTGGATATATTCATTGCGACGCGATAACCACTTGCTTATAGAACTATTTTTCGTATGAGAGGGGAATCCTAAAATGATTTCACTATCTTTTGATAGGTCTTAAACAAGGAGAAATTAATGGAGAATACTTCTCGCCGCTCTTTCATCAAAGGTTCGATGGCCGGCGCTGTCGCCGTCGCATCCGGTTCTTTCGCATCCGCTGCCGTCGCTCAGCAGCCAAAGACATGGGATGAAACAGTTGATGTGATCGTGATCGGATCCGGTTTTGCCGGACTAGCTGCCGCTATCGAGGCTAAGAAAGCCGGGGCCAACGTTGTCGTTTTGGAAAAAATGCCTACGGCCGGCGGTAACTCAATCATTAACGGCGGCATCCTGACTGCGACAGGCTGCCCGCAGCAGAAAATGCACAAAATCCAGGACTCTAAAGAACTTCTGGAAAAAGATATTCTCGTCGCCGGCAACTATATGAACGATCCGAAGAAAGTTCGTCAGATGGTTGATCGTGTGTTATCCAACTATGAGTGGACAGTTAATGAACTCGGAGTCGAGTATCTGCCGGACGCGATTGGCCAGGAGGGCGGCCATTCCGTTCCGCGCTATGTGACGACTAAGATCGGCTCCGGCGCCGGTATCGTCAATAAAGAACTCGAAAAGTGCAAAGAATTTGGTATCCCCGTCCGCACAAGAACTTATGTGGACCGCATCATTCGTACGCCTGAGGGGGTTCAGGGCGTCGAAGTGTTCGAGGGCTACCGCTTCCCGAAAGCGGGCAGCGGAAAACCGAAGTCAATTAAGGCCAATAAGGGCGTTGTCCTTTGCTACGGCGGCTTCTCCGCGGACGTTCCCTACAGAACAATCCAGGATCCGAAACTGAACGCGACACTCGATACAACAAATCAGCCGGGTGCTACGTCAGAGCTTTGGAGAGAAACCTCCAATATCGGATGTATGCAGGCTCAAAACGATTGGATCCAGTGCGGACCGTGGGGCAATCCTCACGAGAAGGGCATGGGAATCGGCTGGCAGTTTAACCAGACTGCCGCTGCCGAGTACGGTCTTTGGACCAACAGCGCCGGCAAGCGCTTTGTTAATGAACTGGCTAACCGTAAAGTTCGCGCAGACGCGATTATGGTTGAACAGGCAAACGGCCGTAAATGCTTCGCTATTGCCGACGCGAACGGCATCAAACCGTTTGTAGCCCAGCGACCCGGCATGCTCGATAAGCAGATCGAGCGCAAACTCGTCATGAAGTACGACACGATTGATGACATGGCGAAGGCTCAGGGCATTGATCCTGAACAGCTGAAGAAGACCATTGCTGAGTTCAACGGCTACGTGAAGTCCAAGAACGATCCGGTTCTGGGCCGCTACATCAATAATGAACAGCTTCCGGTTGAAACTGCGCCTTTCTACATTGGCGAACTTCAGCCTAAGGTTCATCACTCTATGGGCGGTCTTATCACTGACGATCAGTGCCGAGTCCTGGATGTTAAAACCGACAAGCCCATCAAAGGTTTGTACGCGGCGGGCGAAGCGACCGGACATGTCCACGGCGCGGTTCGTCTCGGCTCTGTGGCCATTCTCGACTGCCTCGTATTCGGTCGTATGGCCGGTGAAAACTGCGCTAAATCATAAGAAGTCATCACTCTTAACGAATTAAGTCGCAGAATCGGCCGCGGGATTGCCCTGCGGCCGATTGTCTAAGGAGATACTATGAAAAAAATAATGCTGCTAAGCTGCTTCTTGGCTGTGTGTTTCACCGGTTTCGCTCAGGCAGCCGAGCAAGGAAAGTTCGGTGCGGACCGCCATGTCGCCAAGGGCGTCCCCTGCGCGGCATGTCACGGAGAGAAAAATGAAATCTCCGCGCCGGACATTAACCAGTGCACTAAGTGCCATAATCCGGATGAGCTCGTAGAGAAAACGAAGAACGTGAAACCTCAGAATCCGCATACGTCGCCCCATTACTCAAACCAGCTCGAATGCACACTGTGCCATGTGCAGCACGCAGAACCTGAAAATTATTGTGCCCAGTGCCATAATTTTGATTTCAAGGTTAAATAAGCGAAATTATCCCCGCTTAGGATAATGAAACATGACGCTGAGCCATCCCACCCGCAGAGAGTTTTTTACCTATGTCGGAGCAGTTTCAGCCGCTCCGGTGTTTCGTGCGCAGGCAAAAGATGCTCACCGGTGGGACGCGTCCTTTGACGTGGTTATTGTCGGCTCGGGCGCTGCCGGCCTCTCCGCGGCACTTTCTGCTCATGAGGCTGGATGCCGCAGCATTCTCATTCTGGAAAAAATGTCTTTTGCGGGAGGCGCCTCCAGAATCTCCTGCGGCTACTTCAACGCGGTGGATCCGCAGCGGCAGCGGGCAATGCATATCGAAGACTCGCTGGAGCTTTTTGAAGCTCAGACCATTAAAAGCTCGCACGGAAAGGGCAGCAAGGAGCTGATTCACATACTGTGCTCTCAGGCGCTTGACTGTCTGCACTGGCTGGAAGGTTACGGAGTTCGCTATGCGGATAATTGCTCGCAAATCTACGGCGGCATGTTCCCGCGGGGACATATCCCGTTGGTTCAAAACCCGAATGAAAGCTATATAGATATTCTGGTCGAGCGATGCCTCGAGCGCGGCATCGAAATTCAATACTCTCAGTCCGCGGACGAAATCATTGCGGAAAACAATTGTGTGCTTGGCGTTAAGACCTCGAACACATCCGGTCCGAGTGGCAAGAAAGCTAAAACTCGATTTATCCGCGCACGCAAAGCCCTCATTCTCGCTTCCGGCGGATTTGCCGCAAATGCTGCGCTGTGCGAGGCGCACGACGTCAGACTGCGCGGACTTGAAACGACCAATCCTCCAAGTTCCACCGGAGAGGTCATGCTGGAAGCCATCGCGATCGGAGCCTATGCCGCAGGCTGCGATTACATCGAATGTATGCCGTCTCCCGTACGCTTCTCTCGTTTTGCGGTTTTTACCGAAAGAATGCTTTTTGTGGACGCAAAAGGCAGACGCTTTGTGAGAGAAGATGAGTTCAGAGACGTTATCCGCGATAAAGTCCTTTCGCTTCCCGATAAGCGCGCTTATGTGATTGTCGATAACGACGGCTATATGCAGTGTCCGCTCGCATTTCGCGAGAACGCCGAAGAAGAGCTTAAAAAGCAGAGGGTCTTCAGAGGCAGCACGATCGCGGAATTGGCAGAAAAACTCAGAATCCCGGCCGCTGTTTTTGTGAAGACCATTAAGGATTACAACGAATCGGTTTCGAGCGGAAACGACCGGCAGTTCGGACGCGGCAGAGAGAGTATGCTACGCCATTACACAGGAGCCGTTCTGGGCGGCTTCGTGCGATATGGCAATTCATCACACAATGGGCGGCCTGCTGATTGATCGGTATTGCCGTGTGATGAATTGGGAAGGAGCTCCGATTAAAGGTCTTTTTGCCTGCGGAGAAGTCGTCGGCGGAATCCACGGAGCAAATCGAATTGGAGGCAACGCGATTACGGAAGCGCATGTTTTTGGAAGAATTGCCGGAAGAAGTGCAGTGAGCGGAGTATCGGGCGATGTCTGAACATGCTTATTACGATATAGCGGTAGTAGGCGCAGGTCTTGCAGGTGTTTGTGCGGCGATCTCTGCAGCAGCCTTCCCAAAAACACGCGTTCTTCTTCTGGAATCCGCCTCAAAGCCGCTTCCTTACACAAAGACACTTCCCTTCTATGACGGGGCGATTAACGCGGTTGATCCGGCAGCTCAGGGCCGACAGGGTATATTCGATTCCCCTGAACTGTTTATGCAGCAGACACTGGAAAGGTCTGGTTATCGCGCCTCGCCAGAACTTGTTCGTGAACTCTGTTACCGCTCTTACGATGCGAAGATTTGGCTTCGCAATCTTGGCGCGGAATTTATGCTCAAGACTGTACAGCTCCCGGGATCGGGATTTCCGCGCGGGGCTTACTTTAGAGATTTATCTCAATTCAGAGAGTGTTTATTAAAAGCGCTTTTAGCGGGCGGCGTCGACTGCGTATGTTCCGCTTCAGTCAAACAAATGGAACAGAAGGACGAAGGCTGGAAGTTAACGTACGCTGAGAGTTCGGGTGCAATAAGAGAAGTTCGCACATTGTCCGTGATTGCATGCAGCGGCGGTTTTGTTTCCGATGATCGGATCTGCTCCTTTCATGATCCGAGAAATAAAGGACTGCGGAGTATTGATCCGACGCACGGCCGCAGCGCGGATTTTCTGAAAGCGCTTGTCAGAAACGGAGCGGGCTGCGTAGGAATGGATTTTCTGGATTATCTGACGGTGCTCAATGACTCCGTGCCGACACAGCTTCGTCTTCCGACGCAGGCATCCGTCCTTGTGAGCAGGGACGGCCGACTCCTGGCTACCGGTCTTGACTCCGTTGAGCGAACTGAGGCGCTGCTGTCATCTCCGGATCATACGGCCTACGCGCTTTTTCCCTCAAGTATGACGGAGAATCTTCCGAAAGCTCAGGCACAGGCGATCTGGCGAGTGTTTTCTATCGGTGAAGCGGTCTGCGTGCACAGAGGCGAAAGCGTTCAGGAGGGAAGTTTCAGTTTTGTGTCCGAGCAGTTCTGGCGGACACTGACTGCGGACCTTAGTGCATATGCCGATCGAGCAACGCGCATGAACGAGCGGCAAACGCCCGCTTTATCCCAATGGATCGGCAGCGAGAAGCTGATGCTTGTCAAAGTGACGTTGGTGAAGCAGAGGACTCTTGGCGGCGTGCGTATAGATCCGCATGCGCAGATTCTGAACGCGCTGGGTTCGCCCATTAAGGGGCTTTTCGCGGCCGGAGAAGCAGTCGGGGGAGTCCACGGCAAATCCTGCCTGCCGGGCAACTCGGAGCTTGCGGCGGTTGTTTTTGGAAGGACTGCGGCAGAGAGCGCTTCTCACTACCTCTTATCGCTCAAGAAGCTTAAAGATTTCTAGCGGAGTCTTGACCTCGAGCTTTCGGTAAATTGAGGTGCGATGCACTTTGACCGTTGTCTCTGCGATTCCAAGGTTGACTGCGATTTGCTTATTGCTGAGCCCTTCAGCGACGAGGCGCGCGACGTCGAGCTCTCGTACGGTTAAGAGGCTGACGAGTTCATGCGCTTTTTTGGAGTGCTCAATACTGGAGCGGCGTTTCCAATCGTTGCTGACAGCGGTTTCCACGCTTTCTAAGAGTCGTTCGTCATTAATCGGTTTCGTCAGAAAATCCAAAGCGCCTCTGCGCAGCGCCATCACGGCTGTCCCGACCTCGGCGAACGCTGTAATAAAAATGATCGGCAGCGCGTATTCCGCCTCGATCAGCCGATTCTGGAGCATTAAACCTGAGGTCCCAGGCATACGGATGTCCAGAATGAGGCAGCCGGGAATCATGGCATTGTCTTTTTCAAGAAATTCGTCCGCGTTCGCATAAACTTGCGTTTTCCAGCCTTCTGCCTCGAGAAGGAATTTCAGTGAATTTCTCACATCCTCATCGTCGTCCACGATTCTGACAACTGACATTGGATTTGCGCTCATAGTTTTTTATTCCTTCTCATTAGGATTGTTCTGACTTAACGGCCAAGTCACGATGACGCGAACACCGCACGGAGAATTTCTAAGGAATTGGATTTTTCCGCGTGCCGATTCGACGATTCTCTGAACAATGACAAGGCCGAGTCCAAGACCGTTGGCTTTTCTTGACTGAAGCGGTACACCGATAGAGGCGAGTTCTTCGTCCGTTAGAAGAGGTCCGTTGTCGCTGATTTCGATTAACGCGTTAGAGCCGCTTGAGCGGACGATCAGCTTCACCTGCGGTTCTGAGTTTTCCTCTCCCGCTTCCATTGCGTTTTTTAAAAGGTTGTTTAAAAGCAGTTCAGCTTCTAAAGGATTGCCGACAATACGTACGTTCGGCTCAATTTTGTGCTGCACATCAAGATTAAAAAGAATTTTGAAGTTTTGTACAGCCAGCAGGCTGAGCTGCGACAAGTCCAAGACGGTCTTCGTTTTCTCTTTATCCTTAGTGTAGGAGCGAACATGGTCGATGATTTTTGCAGCCTTGTCGCACTGATCATCAATTTTGTCGATGACGGAGCCCATTGTCGGTCTGTCAGGAACGATGTCCTTTGCGAGCATTCGAGTGATTGCACGGGCATAGTTATGAATCACTGCAAGCGGCTACTTAAGCTCGTGGGCGAGCATTGAAGAAATCTCGCCGACCATGCCGATACGTTCCATATAGGCCAAACGTTTGATGTACGCGTTGACTTCTTCTTTCATGGCTTCTCTTTCTTTTAGGGCGAGCGTCAGCTGCGCGGTTCTTCGCTTAACCAGAACCTCTGTTCTGAGCGAATGGATAATTAGCGCAAGGACAGCCAGCAGGGCGAAACAGAGGTACATCCAGTATTCTTTAAGCAGCGTCAGCAGAGACTGGTCGGGACGCTTTAAGTAGTCCGCGTCACGAATCACGGACAAAAGCTCATGAACGAATTCGAACGTTGTCGGAAGGCTCCATTCGTAGCCGTCTGCGCTAGGCATTCCAAGCAGCGAAGCCGTTAACCGGGCGGCGGTTTCTGAATCTGAGGACGGGAAGGCCGCGAAAGTGAGACCCGGATACAAAGAAGAGGAACTTGCCAAATTTGGATTGGAAGAGGTTTCTCCTACGACTTTTAGAAGTTTTGCGGCAGATGCATCCGAACTCTTGAGCTTTTCGAGTGCGCCCGCAGGCAGCAGCAGAGCGGAGATTTGACTGCTTAGAAGAAGATCAAGCAGCTGTGTTTCTGACTGAGAGAAGAGCTCGATAGAGATATTTTTGCCTCTGTCGGCGTCTGAATCGAGCTGCAGGAGTTCTCTTTTAAACGCCTTAACAAAAAATGCCCGGCTTTCGTCTTTTGAGACAGCGACGCGGGTGAGATCAGAAAGCTCTCTGATGTTTTTGTTGTCTGCGCTAATGAGCACGGCTGCACCGGAGACTTTTTTGCTTTCATCGGAAATCAGGCGCTGGCTGCACAGTGCATGTGCGCCGAAATGGATTTCCATTGCCGCGTAAGCGTCAGGTCCGAGCAGAGCGAAGTCGATTTTGCGCTCCTGCGCAAGCTTTGTTATTTGATCCAGCGGGAGTTTTTTGAAGATGATGCTTCGATCGTAGTTGCTGTCCGAAAGAAAACGTATTGTCTCTTTGGCAAATGAGCGTTCCAATGCTGTTTGGTTGCTGTTCTGCACAGCCACAACAATGGCGGCTTCATCGGCGGCCGCGGCAGCCTGTAGCACAAAAACAGCTTGTGAAGCAATTATGAGTGGTAGGCCCAGACGCCTGATCGAAGCTAAGAGAGTCACTTGTGTCACCTGAGTTTATAGAATATTGGCTTTTCCAGGTGCGAGCAATCCCGTGTCTAAGCTTTAGGTTGTAGCTAAAAAGCGCTATGTTGATTGAGATAAAAAGCGATTCGTATTGGTACACAGGCCTTCTGTGGAAGCATTAAGTATTTTTATTCTGTCTCCGGATTTAAAAGACCGACCGTTTGGTTAGAAAACGGAAAGAGCAAAAACTCTGACTTTTCCGGTTTAGTGAATTCTTCGGTTGGTGAGGAAACCATACGGCAGCGCTTGATAGGCTTCGAGCTATTAGGAAGGGGCTCGGGTCAAGTTGTCATCGTCTTTGTATTGGCTAGAGGATGCACAAACGATTATGAAGAATACGGGTATCGCTGCAGTGATTATCTTATCTAAGGATGCGTAAAGGCCTATATCGCCATGGGCTAATGTGAAAATTAAGAGACAGGCGTCTGCTTCAGCTGAACTTGGATTTTTTCTGCTTGAAGAAGTGTCGTGACTCGAGAGCTTCTTCTGATGAACAGCTGGGATACCATCCAAGATACCATCTAGGATACCAAAAGTTTTTGGCTTGTCTCGTATAGCCTTGGATAGCTACAGCGGCTAACGCCCCGTATTTATTGAAGATAAAGAAAAACCCTGTAAAGCTGCGGGGTCTCTCAGAATTCGTTTTGGTGCCCAGGGCGAGACTCGAACTCGCACGCTTTTAAGGGCGGAGGATTTTGAATCCTCTGTGTCTACCATTTCACCACCTAGGCATCCCATGGTGCCGGCAAGAGGAGTCGAACCTCCGACCTTCGCATTACGAATGCGCTGCTCTACCAACTGAGCTATGCCGGCAACAGGAAAAACGTATTATATAGAGATTTAAAAATTAGGCAAATAGTGGTTTGCCTGGCCCTGCGGCAGATGATTCGGCGGTTTTCGCCGGATCTAACCGAGCGTTTTTAAGTTTCATATCCCGGCTCCATGTGAACAAATATGGCTCTTCCTTCAGAGCGGGTCTCGGAGAGTGGAAAAATATTCAGCGCGGCAAAAGATTGTGAACAGAGATTTTTTCATACAATCGAAAAGATCATTGTGTTATCTTTAGATTTCACATTAAAAAGAATGTATGAACCACGCTGACGTATTCTTTCAACGGTATCTTCCCGATGAGCAGGCGACCAATGAACTTGGAGCCGAGCTTGCCGCTGTTCTCTTAGAAAATAAAGATGAAATTCTCTCTTCCGGATTGAATATTCGTCTCTGCGGCGACTTGGGCGCCGGCAAAACAACTCTGACACGCGCGCTTTTGAGAGCGCTCGGTTTTGAGGGCAGAGTCAAAAGCCCGACGTTTACGCTGCTTGAGCCGTACTCCATTGACGGCTTCACGCTCAACCATTTCGATTTTTACCGCTTTGAAGGCCCGGAAGAATTTGAGGATGCGGGGTTTAGAGAAAACTTCAGCCCGGGAAGAGTATGCGTCACGGAGTGGACTCAGAAAGCCGAGCCGCTCGTTCCCGGCGCAGATCTGATGATCTCGCTTTTACCCAAAGACGACGGAAGAGAAGTTCAGGTGAGCGCATTGACCGATCACGGCGTGCGGATTGTTAGAGGTCTGGAAAGATAATGAGCTGCTTTACCCGCCGCGATCTAATTTACGGCTCTCTCTGCTCGGCATTTCTTACGTATGTGCCGGCCGTGTCGGCTAAAACGCCTCAGATCATCGACGTTCGTACTTGGCCTGCGGATGAATACACCCGCGTGACGATTGAGAGCGACGCGCCCCTAAAACTGAATTACTTCATGCTCCGCGTGGCTGATCCGATCCGCCTGGTTGTGGATATGGACGGACTCAGACTCACGGACAAATTAAAAAACATTATTCAGAAGGTTAAGCCGAACGATCCGTATATTCAGAGGATTCGCTGCGGTCAGTACAAACCGACGGTCGTTCGCATCACGATCGATTTCAAACAGGACGTCTCACCTCAGATTTTTAGTCTGAAGCCCGCGGGCACCTATAAATACCGCACGGTTTTTGACGTCTATCCGGTCCAGGAGAAGGATCCGATCCTTGCGATCCTCAAGAAGGAAGAAGAGGAACCCGACGCGGTCCAGAAACTCGTCGCGCAGGTCGCCGAGGGTCAGAAGCGAATGGAAGAAAACCGTGAGGAAGCCGATGCGGATCAGCTCGAGCAGATCCTCGCGGGTATTGAAAGCGGAACTCTGGTGCCGGTAAAACCGGAAGTGCAGCCCTCAGCGGGTAAAACACCCAAGCCGTCTTCTCAGACGAGTAAACCGCCCGTTATCGCCTCGACAAAGAAAAAGCCTCAGAAAACGGAAACAAAAACAACTTCCAAGAGACGCACCCGAGCGCTGGTCATCATGATTGATCCGGGCCACGGCGGAGAAGACCCCGGTGCGATCGGTAAACGCTACCGCACTCGAGAAAAGGATGTCGTTCTTTCCGTCGCCAAAATTCTCAGAGCGGAACTCAATCGCCTTGAAGGCTTCAGAGCGCTTCTGACGCGCGACGGAGATTATTTCGTTCCCCTTCAGCGAAGAGTGCAGAAAGCGCGTGCGGCCAAGGCGGACTTTTTTGTTTCGATCCATGCGGACGCATGGGTTAAGCCGGCAGCCAAAGGATCCTCTCTTTTTGTGCTGAACACTAAAGGACGCGTCTCGAGCTCAAACAAGTGGCTTGCCCGCAACCAGAACAACGCCGACTTAATCGGCGGCGCGAACATTAGTACAAAAGACAAACAGATCGCCCGAATCCTGATGGATATGTCGTTTACGGCTCAGGTGAGCGACAGTACGATTTACGGTGCCTATATTCTTAATGAACTGAGCCGCATTAATCAGCTGCATAAGTCTAAAGTCGAGCAGGCGAACTTCGCCGTTCTGAAGGCGCCGGATATTCCTTCCGTGCTGGTGGAAACAGCCTTCCTCTCTAATCCGGAGGAAGAGCGCAAGCTTCGGACTCAGGCCTTCCAGCGCAAATTAGCCTGCGCGATCGGCAACGGCATCCTTAAGGGTTTCGGCCGCAAGGCGGTTTTAGCATAGGCGTTTCACGAAACAAACGCTTCGCAGAAGTTGTCTGAATAGCTTTTGACGGCGTCTTGCCGTGCGGTGCAAAGCTTGGAATCGGACTGAACGGCGGCGGGCGGAAGATTAAAGATTAAGAAAAAGTATTGCAAAATTTATCGCAATATTTGTTCTTAATAATCAAGTGATAGAATCCTTAGTCCAATTATTTAATATGACGCTCCGACTATAGAGCGTTTACAAAGGACTGTTTAGATAAATGTCACTGAATGACCCCCATTGGGGCCGTAAAGGCTCGGAAGAAAACCCTTCCAACGACAAAGATGAGGCAAAGAATCCTCAGACTGATCGTCAGCAAGAAGTCCAACCCGGAAAAGATGAATTCAGGCAGCCTGAGCAGAAAAGACCTCAGGCTTCCGATCAGGAAGTTGATTTGGAAGAGCTCTGGAAGCAGTTCAACGACCGTATGAATTCTTTATTTGGCAATAAACAACAGAAAAATCAGCCGCGATCCGACGCTGAGGCGAACATGAATCGTCCTCAGACCGAGGATCGGCAGGACGATTATGACTTTGACGAACCTCCGCTTCGCAAGGACCACGACTTTAAGCAGCCCGCGAGCGGCGGCGGAAATACGGGCGGCGGCGGATTCCGTCCGCCTCAGTTCGAGGCCGGACGTAATTTCTCCGCAGGCTTTGTCGCGGCAGCCGCTGCGATTGCGGTGTGCGCTTGGCTTGCTTCGGGCTTTTATATCGTTCCCGAAGGCCAGAAGGGCGTGGTGACGACCTTCGGCCGCTATACCGAAAGCATGAACGCGGGTTTCCGCTGGCATCTGCCTTATCCGATCCAGGATGTTCAGCTCGTTGACGTGAGCTCCGTTCGTAAAGCTGAAATCGGTATGAGAGGTTCCTCTCAGCGCCTTAAAGAAGCGCTGATGCTGACGGATGATGAGAACATCGTGGATGTGATGTTCAACGTTCAGTACCGTATAAAGGAAGGTCCCGGCGCGGCAGAATTCCTCTTCAAGACCCGAGATCCGATGGGCGCGGTTATTCAGACAGCGGAATCGGCTATGCGCGAAGTGGTCGGCAGAAAGAAGATGGACAGCGTCTTATTTGAATCCAAACAGGAGATCGCCGAAGAAGTGAAGCGCCTCATGCAGGAAATGCTTGATCGTTATCACAGCGGTATTCAGATTCTCTCCGTGGCGATTCAGAACGCTCAGCCGCCGGAACAGGTTCAGGCCGCCTTTAACGACGCTGTTAAAGCCGGTCAGGACAGAGAGAGACAGATTAACGAGGGCGAAGCCTATGCCAACGATGTTGTGCCGAAAGCCAAGGGTATGGCAGAACGCCTGAGACAGGAAGCGGAAGCCTACAAGTCCCGTGTGGTCTCTCAGGCCGAAGGTGACTCCTCTCGCTTCGCACAGGTTTACGCTCAGTATGAAAAAGCTCCGAAGGTAACCCGTGACCGTATGTATGTAGACGCTATGCAGCAGATCTACAACAACACCTCCAAGGTCATGGTTGATTCCAAGTCCTCCGGCAATCTGCTTTATCTGCCGCTTGATCAGCTGATGAAGCGCAGCGAAAGCTCGACTCGTCCCTCTGCCGATACTGCGGCAGCCGACACCGCAGCGCAGGCCGCTGCGCCTGCAAAGAGCGCTGAGGGGCAGACTCAGGATAATTCATACACTTCCCGTCCTTTATCCCGGACGCTGAGATAAGGATTGAGAGATGAAAAAAATAATCGTACTTGCCATTTTTGTTTTTCTTGCCGCCTTGTTCGGTCGCACCTGCCTGTACACCGTCAATGAGCGCGAATACGCGCTGGTGTTCATGCTCGGCGAGTTAAGAGACATCGTGGACAAACCCGGACTTCATGTGAAGCTTCCGGCTCCGCTTCAGAATGTGGTTTATTTGGATAAGCGCATCCTGACGATTGATACGCCGGTTGCGGATTTGGTCCAGACAAGCGAAAAGAAGAACCTGATGATCGACAGTTACGTCAGATGGCGTATTTCCGATCCGCGCCGCTACTGGGTTTCTTTCCAGGGCAGCGAAAGAGCGGCCGAAGACCGTATGTCTTCGCTGCTTCGCGACGTGCTGAACCAGGCGGTGAACAGAAGAACCGTCAACGACATCACTTCGCGCGACAGAGCTCAGGCGATGGCTGAAATTTCCGAAGCGCTTCAGAAGCGCGTAACGGATCTCGGCATTGAAGTGGTCGACGTTCGTCTCAAACGCGTGGACTTTACTCCGGAGATTTCCGAGTCGGTTTACCGCCGTATGGAAGCTGAGCGTAAGCGTGTCGCAAGCGAAGAGCGCTCCAAGGGTGCTGCTGAAGCAGAAAAGATTAAAGCGGACGCGGATCGTCAGAGAACCGTCATTCTGTCCGAAGCGTATCGTGACGCTCAGGACATTAAGGGCGCGGGCGACGCCAAAGCCAACGAGATTTATGCTCAGGTCTTCGGCAAGGATCCAGAATTCGCGAAGTTCTATCGTTCTTTAGAGGCGTACCGTCAGTCCTTTAACAAGCCCTCTGATATGCTGGTTGTTGACCCGAGCAGCGAGTTCTTCCAGTATCTGAAAAACTCAAAGGCCGGCGCTCAAAACTAAACATCGCTAGGTAAGAAAATGGAAACCCTTCTCTGTGCAATAGGCTTTGTCCTTGTACTGGAAGGGTTTTTACCTTTTATCGCCCCTGACTTCTGGAAGAGGGCCGTGCGCGAATCGACCAGAATTCCTAGCGAGAAGATCCGAATCATAGGCTTTGGGAGTGTAGTCTTAGGGTTGGTTGTTGTTTGGTCGACAATGTTAGTTTTTTAGAAGGGTTGAATTATGTCAGTATGGCTTCTTCCCGAGAACATCGCGGACATGCTTCCGCGGGAGGCTCGAGTTATTGAAGCAATGAGGAGCTCGTTTCTGAGCCTTGTCACTTCACACGGATTTGAAATTGTCCGTCCGCCGCTTGTGGAATATGTAGATTCTCTTTTGACAGGGACCGGAGGCGATCTGGACTTACGTACCTTCAAAATTGTCGATCAGGTTTCCGGCAGAACGATGGGCATTCGCGCGGACATGACGCCGCAGGTCGCTCGTATCGACGCACACATTCTCAACCGCGAAGGCGTCTCGCGACTGTGCTATGTCGGAAGCGTGCTGCATGCAAGACCGCTGCATCCGATGGCTTCACGCCAGCCGTATGTCGCGGGCGTCGAGCTTTTCGGTTCCACGAGCGCTTACAGTGACAAAGAAGTGATTTGCCTCGGTCTTGAGGCGCTCAGGACATTTAATATTCAGAACATTATGCTGGATCTCGGCCACACCGGTGTCGTTAAGGCGATTCTGGACAAGGATCCGGCTTCCGGCTCGGTGCAGGATCAGATTCTTTTTGCGCTCAGCCACAAAGACAGAACCTCGATCGAAGAGTTCAGAGGAGTACTGCAGGATCGAACGGTTGACGCGCTGTTAAAACTTGCCGTCATGTTTGGAGATGAATCGGTTCTGGATAAGATTGCCGAAGAATTCTCCGACTATCCTGAAATTCTTCCTATTTTGGATCACGTACGCTGGCTCGGCAGAATGAGCGGAGCCGACGGCGTGAGCTATGACTTTGCCGACGTTCACGGCTATCAGTATCTGACCGGTGTGACTTACAGCGTCAATATTCCGGGCCGCTATCAGGCGGTGCTGAGAGGCGGACGCTATGACGACATCGGCGCAAGATTCGGCCGACGCAGACCCGCGGTCGGCTTCACGCTTTATTTAAGAGAAATTGTCGCGGTGATGGACACCCGCAGACCGTATGCCGTATTAGCCCCGATTAACGATGAAGACCCTTTGCTCAACGCAAAAATTAAAGAACTTAGAAGCAAGGGATTAATTGTGGTCCAGTCCCTTCCGGAAGACAGTATTGAATCTCTGGAAGAAGCTTATCGACTGGATGAAGAATTGTTATTTATTGATGGAACTTGGACGGTGACGGAGCGATCTGTCGGTCGTCGAATTTAAAAGAGGACTATATGAGTAAGAACGTAGTTGTAGTGGGCGCCCAATGGGGCGACGAAGGCAAAGGCAAGGTTGTTGACTGGCTGACCGAGAAAGTGCAGGGCGTGGTTCGTTTTAACGGCGGACACAATGCTGGCCATACTCTGGTTATCAACGGCAACAAGACTGTGCTTCGTCTGATCCCGTCCGGAGTGATGCATGCGCACGTCAAGTGCTACATCGGCAACGGAGCCGTTGTCAGCCCGGAAGCTCTTCTGAAAGAAATTGACGATTTGAAATCGCACGGCGTTGACGCTGAAAATAGAGTTTTTGTTTCCGGTCAGTGCCCTCTGGTTCTTCCGTACCATATCGCTCTTGACCATGCGCGCGAAGCCGCACTTGGCGATAAGAAGATCGGTACGACAGGCCGCGGCATTGGTCCTGCCTATGAAGACAAGATTGCAAGACGCGCGCTGCATGTGAAAGATCTTTGCGATCCGGAAGGCTTTGCCGCCAAGGTTCGCGCTAACAGCAAACTGATCAACTTCCTCCTTGTTAACTTCTACAAGGCTGAAGCTGTTGACGTTGAGAAGATGATTAACGAGACGCTTGCCATGGCGCCGAGAATCACTTCCAAGATCTGCGACGTTTCTCACACACTCAATAAGCTGATGGCCGACGGCGAACAGTTCCTCTTTGAAGGCGCCCAGGGCACCATGCTTGACATTGACCACGGCACCTATCCGTTTGTCACATCGAGCAACACGGTTGCGGGTTTTGCTAGCCCCGGCGCCGGCATCGGTCCTCAGAAACTGAACTACATTCTCGGCATTACGAAGGCCTACTGCACCCGTGTCGGTTCCGGTCCTTTCCCGACAGAGCTGTTTGATGAAGTCGGCGCAGAGATCGCTAAACGCGGCAATGAATTCGGTGCTGTTACCGGCCGTCCGCGCCGCTGCGGCTGGTTTGACGGCGCAGCGCTGAGAAGATCCGTTGAGTGGAACGGCCTTTCCGGTTTAGCCGTTATGAAGCTTGACGTTCTTGACGGCTTTGAGACGGTTCGTCTTGGTGTCGGATATGAATACCAGGGCAAGCGCATTGACGTAACTCCGGTCGGAGCCGAGATGCTTGCCGAATGCAAGCCGATTTATGAAGATTTCCCGGGCTGGAAGGAACCCACCTTTGGTATTACAAAGTGGGACGATCTGCCGGAGAACGCGAAGAAGTATCTGAAGCGTCTTTCCGAGGTTGCGGGCTGCCCGATCGCTCTGGTTTCCACCGGGCCGGACAGAGGTCAGACGATTCTTCTTCATGACCCGTTTGCTGAATAATTTTTTTGTTTGAGGGATATTGAATGAAAGACCTTCATGTATCTTGGGATGAGTATCACCGTTTAATTGAAACTTTAGCCTTTAATGTTTACGACAGCGGCTGGAAGTTTGATTCTCTTTTATGCCTTTCTCGCGGCGGTCTCAGACCGGGCGACATTCTGTCGCGCATTTTTGACATGCCGCTGAACATTTTGGCGACGAGCTCTTACCGAGAAGCAGCGGGTACTGTCCAGGGCACGCTCGACATTGGCAAATACATTGCCTCGAGCAGACCGGACTCTTTGAAAGGCAAGGTTCTTCTGGTTGACGATCTGGTGGATTCCGGTCTGACGTTTAAGCGCGTGACCGAGCACCTGAGAAACAACTACAAAGGCATTACGGAAGTGAGAACCGCGGTGCTTTGGTGGAAGTCCTGCTCGCAGGTTGAACCGGACTATTACGTTGAATACTTAGGCGATAATCCTTGGATTCATCAGCCGTTTGAAGTTTACGACGTGATGCGTCTCGGCCAGCTTGTTGCCAAGGTCGAAGGCCACAGAAAGCCTGAATAATAATTAGTAACATTTATCAAGAACCGTAATTTGCATATTTGAAGATGTCTATGTAGAATTACGGTTCTTGGTTGCCCGGGTGGCGAAATTGGTAGACGCACTAGCTTCAGGTGCTAGCGCCTTCACGGGCGTGCTGGTTCGAGTCCAGTCCCGGGCACCAAATAGGATTCTGAGAGACCCCGTAGCTTTACGGGGTTTTTCTTCAATAAATACGGGGATTTTACATCCGTAGCTATCCGAGACTGTACGAGACAAGCTAATTTTTTTGGTATCTCAAAAAATTAATTATGTCCAAGCAAGCAAAACTATTAACCGACAAGGAAATCAAAGTGCTTACTCTTGGTAGTCATGCAGTCGGAGGAGTAGCAGGCTGAAATATTGCAGAATCTAGAGCCTCTAGCAGAGGCTCAGCTTTTAATCTGAAGGCATCTTCTTTAGAAGTCTGTCTCTTCTTCGTCGTCTTCGTAGACCTGCGCCTTTTCGGGCTCTGCATCAGGAACCGGAACCCCGAGGGCTTCAAATAACATCCGTCTTTTCCCTGCGATTTCACCGAAGTAGTAACCTCCGCAGAATCTGGTCTGCATTACATTGTTCAAAGAGTCCAGAACTCTGCAGTCACTGTCATACACCATCGGCAGACTATTATTCTTTTTGCACTCCTCACTGTATTTTCTCAGCCTGGTTCTGACAATCATCGCAATAGAGGTTGCCAGGAACTGTACAAAC
>Ga0209064_1002839_pt1 | contig 17349 bp, 16 predicted proteins | sample Inofromicrocosms_FD_187498 | JGI IMG/M metagenome (GOLD analysis project Ga0209064, IMG submission 187498) | Mouse cecum microbial communities from Vienna, Austria - Inoculum for glucosamine and mucus D2O microcosms (SPAdes) (version 2) | ecosystem: Host-associated > Mammals > Digestive system >... | reverse complement strand
TGCGGGACACCGCCGCGTTGCGCCTGCGGCGCAGTTGCGCTACACTCGGCCTGGGCCTGAGCCTCAGGCTCATCGACACGCGGGTGCGCTTGCTTTGGTCGGCTTGCGGCGCCCGCCACTTCCGTCTGGTCATCCTTCGCTCCTCTCCTTGTAGAGCGGGCAGTTGTCCTTCGCCCACTCCTCGAACTCCGACACGAGCACGAACCTGCCCTTCGACCTCCCCGGCAGCAGCCTGGACGGGAGCGGGTCGGACTCGCGCCTCTCGTACTCCAAGAGCCTGTCGTAGCGCGTGCCGAGCTGGGACGCCAGCTCCGGCAGCGTCACCGCGACGGCGCTCATCCCGTCACCTCCGCGCCGTCTCCGGAGATCGCCAGGCCGAACCCCGCCTCGACAAGCGCCGCCGAGACGGACGGGCCGCACTTGAGGACCCTCACCCGGCTGACCACCGACCCGGGATCCGCGACGACGACCTCGCACGGCTCCCACGACGCCTTCCTGTGGGCGGCGGCGATCACATCCAGCGCCTCGTCGGCGCGGTCGGCCCTCACACCGTCTCCATCATCGACGCGATGTCCGCGGCCACGACCGCGCCGTCGATGCCGAGGATGACCGACGCGGCATAGCCGGCGCCGGACGTGATCGTGTCGGCATCGAAGCGCGCTCTCGCCGCTCTCTTGGCGCTCTTTTCGGACTTGTCCGACAGGGCGGTCCCGAGGGAGCGGTTCGCCCTGTCGTTCACGTCGGCGCAGAGCTTGACGATCTGCTCGTATGTGAGCGTCATCGAGCCGCGCTTTCCGAGGGCGGCTCCCTTCTTCTGCTTCTTCTTGTCCTTCGCCATCTCGTTTCTCCTTTCGCTTCGGCGACGGCCGGGAGCGGGGCAGTGATCGCGAGACCGCCCCGCCCGCTATCCCTGCGGGCGTGCCTGTGTGCTGCACTGATCCGCTCCCGAACGTCGCTGGGGCACGGAGCCCCGTGTCCTTCTGGGAAAATGGCGCCCCCGGCGGGAATCGAACCCGCACGCCCGGCTTAGGAGGCCGGCGCTCTGTCCGTTGAGCTACGGGGGCGTTGCGAGAGAACGCGCGCCCGCGCGGCGGCGGGCTATCTGCGTGCTACTTGCTCTCCTGGGCCTGGGGCTGCGGGAGCAGCATGTCCAGGCCTCCCTCGCCGCCCATGTAGGTCGGCAGCTTGCCGTCCCACTTCTCGTAGAAGAGCTTCTGGAAGTTCTCCTCCGACAGCGACTCGGCCATGATCTTGTTCTTCTCGGCGTCGATCTCGGCGGTCTGCCGCTCGACATCTGCCGTAATCTGGTCGCGCTCGGCGACCTTCTGGCGCTCCACGGCGGCCTTGTACTCGTCGGGCAGCACCACGTTCCTGATCTCCACGGACACCATCCGGATGCCGTAGGGCTCCAGCTTCGGCTGCACGGCCTTGAGCATGTCGGCGCTCAGGCTGTCGCGGTCGCTGGTGACGTCCTCGATGGCGTACTTGGCCGTGGCGCTCTTGAACCCGTCCGAGAGCACGGAGGCGACGATGCCGTCCATGTGGTTGCCGAGGAACTTCGCGTAGATCTCCTCGGCCATGCCCGGCTCGACGGCCACCTGCGCCGTGATCTCCTGGGTGAGCGACTGGTTGTCCTTGATGGCCGTGGAGTACTCGGCGGTCACCTGCTGCTGCGTCACGTCGATCATGTTGTAGCGGTCGAAGGGCGACTTCAGGTGGATCCCCTGGCCCTCCGTGCCGACCACGTTGCCGAATCTGGTGACCACCGCCGTCCGGCCCGTGTCGACCACCGCGACGCAGCTCAGCAGCACCGCGAGGACGGTGACTGCCGCCACCGCCGCGACGATGATCGCCGGCACGTTGGGCACGGTGCGCTCGTACTCATCGCCGTACCTCGTGTAAGTAACCTTCTTGGTGAAAAGGGACATGGCCCCTCCTTTCACCGCCGCCGCGCGGGCGCGCGTTCTCTGATCGCTATTCTCTTTTCAAGGTGTGGTGTTTACTTTAAGTCAAGTCCGCGTTCTCGCAGAAGTCGGCCATCGCGGCCAGGAGCAGGCCCCTGCCGGTGCCGTCGAGCTCACGGTAGATTCGCGCCAGCTCGCGGAGCCGCCGGAGCCGGGATCGTCCTCCCGCGTGTACATGGTCGGCTCCTTGAACCCGGCGATCTTCGCCGCCTCGACGTTGGACATCCCCGACGCGCGGCGCGCCGCCTCGAATTTGCTGATACCCATCGCCTATCACCTCCTTTTTAGTGTGGCTAATTATACATGTTAATTTACTTAAAGGAAAGATAGTTGCTTATTGTTTTTGATTTTAAGTAATGCTAAGATTCATCTAAGGGAAGGAGCAGCCATGACCGTAGCGGAGAACATAGACGCCCTGCTCGTCAGGTTCGACATAAACGCGCAGACACTCGCCAAGGTGCTGGACGTGAACCCCGCGACCGTGCACAAGTGGCGCCATGGATCGATACCTCGGGAGGATCAGATCGCGAAGATGTGCGACTACTTCCTCATCGACCGCGACGACATCATGTCGGATGCGGCGGGGCTCGCGGCCAAGGAGCACGGCGACGTGGTGCGCAGGAGGGCCGCCAGGGGCGTCGGGACGGCGACCGTGCCGGTGCTCGGCCGCGTCCACGCAGGCCCCGCCGGCGACCCCGACGTCTACGACGAGGCGGAGGACACCGCCGACATACCCGACTGCTACCTCGACATCGACCCAGACTGCTACGTGCTCGACTACGAGGGCGACTGCATGTCGAGGGACTTCGGGGACACGAGCAGCCTCGTGGTGTCCCCCAACAGCCCGTTCGGGAACGACTCCATCGTGGTCGCCGTGATAGACGGGACCGACTACGTGGTGCGCAGGATGGAGCACACCGCCCGCGAGCTGCGGCTGAAGCCGAACTCGTGGAACCCCGCCTACGAGCCCATCGTCATACCGCGGGACAGCGGGCGCGAGGTGGAGCTCAAGGGCAGGGTGCTCGGATGCTTCAAGCGGTTCGACTAGGAGGAGGGCGGACGAATGCGCCCGAGGTGCGCTTCGAAAGGAGAGCGAGGATGAGAATGACGGGAAAACTGGGAGCAGCGACCATAGCATGCCTCATTTCGTTCGGATTGATAGGATGTGTTCAGTTGACCCCGGCTGAGAGGGCCGAAAAAGACGAGGCTCCCGCCTCCACTGAAAAGTCTCCAGATGCATCCACAGAAACGGCTGTTGAGAAGACCGTTGAGCTAAACGCCTCCGCAAAAAGAGGTGCGGCTACGGTGTCCTATCCTTCAGAATGGGAGGTAGTCACCGATACAGAAACCGATTTCAGGGCAGAGGACCCAACCGGATGGGCGTGGATGGTTCTAAACTGCAAAGAAAGGAGTCTCGAAGGATACTCTCAGGATGACGTCGATAAAATACTACTAGAAGAGGCTGAATCAGTAGAATCCCTCGCAAGTTTCGACGGTTTTATATCCGAACCTTACATCGGTGAGCTCGGCGGGATGAGAGGAGTTCTGTTCAGCGTATCCTCGACGCTCAGCGGCGGCGACGCGAATGGCTTGGCGTTTATAGGGGCAGACGAGAAAACTACCTACATATTTAATGTTTTCTATACTGGCCCAACCACAGAACCCACAGCTCAAAGGGTCTTCGACAGCTTCAAATGCGATACCACTAATGCCTCAACGCTAAACGATACTGATAAAGGGACGTCGAACGTCGACGCCGGAGGGACGACGAATAAAACTTCGGATCCAAAGGAAGTTGCCGGCATTAAGCTAAAGCGATTTAGCGATATGGGCATATCGTATCTCGCGCCCTCGAATTGGGACAAGAGCGGCGGAGAAGACGCCGTAACCTACGAAGGAGACGGAATGCTCATTGGATACTCGGTCTTCGACGGTGCCGGGGCTCTATACGACGAGCCGGCATCTGACGACCCATCCACTGACGAGAATCTGCTCGAGTGCATCGTGAACACTATGGGCGTCTTCAAGGCAAACGGAAACATCGAAGGCGAGGTTCACATATCGATGTTCGGGGATCTTCCCGCCCAGTCAGCGGTGTACAACCTCAACAACAACCCCGGGTACATCGTCGTCCTCGGAGGGTTCGATGGATACAAGACAGCCGTTGTGACCATCGTACCGAAAGACACGGATGAAGAGGCAGTAGAAAAATGCGTTGAGGTAATCAACGCCATCTGCCCGAGCATCAAGAAGGCTTAGCGATACGGAGCCCCGCCTGATCTTGGCGGACGGAGCGGGGCTCCTGCAAGTACCAACCTACAAGAGGAAGGCAGGTGCATTGTACCATGTCCGGGAAGTCTCGCTCCAACTTCGGGCGTATCGAGTACGTGGAGGAGGGCAAGTACCGCCTCTGGTGGAAGGCCGGAATCGGCAGCGACGGGAGGCGGAAGAGGCCGAGCGCCACGTTCTACGGAACCCGCGATGAGGCGGAGGTGGAGCTCGCGCTCCGGTACATCTCCGAGAACGGCGTCAACGACGACACCATTTACCGACAGCTTTGGGAATCGGTGGTCGATCCGTCGCTGGACAACCTCGCGGTGAGAACCGCCGAGGGCCACCGGAGGATATGGCGAGCCGAGCTGTCGGATCGAATCGCCGGGGTCAGAGTCAGGGACACCACGCGGTCGCTCGTCGAGGAGATCCTCGGCGAGATCGAGTCCCCCTGGGTCCAGAGGAGCGCCCTACAGACCTGGCGAAAGATGTTCAACATGGCAGGACTCGATATGGCGAGCCCCTTCGACAGGTCGATCAGGCTCAAGAGGGCCGTCCCGGCGATGAGGCCGTACCTCGACGCCTCCGAGGTCGGCTGGTGGCTAGGCCTCATAAGGGGAATGGCATGGGCTCCCGTGCTCATATCCGAGGCCGGAGGCGGCCTGCGCCACGAGGAGGCATGCGCCCTCGATGCCGAGGACGTGAGGGCGGTAGAGCACAGGGGCAGGACGTACGCCGTCATCGAAATATGCAAGGCCCTCACGGCCGCCAGCTGCGGCAGGGTGTTGAAGTCCACGAAGAACGACTTCTCCGGTAGGACCATGGTGATAGGCGAGCCGTTCGCGACGGCCCTTCTCGAATCGGTGCCAGAGTCGGGGCCGCTCTGTCCCAGCCGCAGGAAGGGCGGCACGGGTGCCAAGGCGTATATGTCTCCGAACGACATCACGGCGGAGTACCGCGAGCTGTGCGGATCGTCGAAGTACGTCAACCCCGGCAAGCTGCGCGGCAGCTGGCGCACCATGCACGGCGAGGCGGGCAGCCCGAGCGATCTCGTCAGGAAGGCGATGGGCCATGCCGGAGGCGAGACGGACGAGAGGCACTACCTGAGGGCGTCAAAGCGCGGCCTCGTGATGCTGGCGGACAACCTCACGAGGCTGATCGAGGACGACGACATTTTCTAGGCGATTCGCCATCTTGCACATTTCCGCCACAAGCAAAATGCTGTGATCTGGGGAAACTGCGCTAATGCGGATCACTTGAAAACTGTCGTGCCGAAAGGTACCGTGGGTTCAAATCCTACCGCCTCCGCCAGTTTTGCCAGTTCACAGAGGTAAATTGCAGAGTTTCCAAATGTGAACCTTGTAGCATAGCCGTTTGCTTTTTCCTCCTCCGAGTACACCGTTTTAGCACGAGTTGGCACAAGCTCGCTTCCCGATGACACGCTAGCGATTGGCCTCGCCGAATAACGGCCGTAGAATGAGGGCTATAGGCACAAGTAGGGTTATGTTTCAAAAAGTGTGCTCTATGGAGGACAGTTATCCCAGTTCATCCTAGGTAAATATTGCCTGGAAGTTGATTCGACCCAACTTCCAGGTGTTTCAAAAAGCGTGCTCTGTTTCCACTTGACGTCCCAGATCAGACAATGGTTTCCGCAAGAGAAGTTGTCTGAGGTGAGGAACATGGTGTGAATAATCCAAAATGCGCGCTCTGCGGTGCCAAGATGAGAAGGAACGGCAGCACATCCTCTGGGCGGCAAAGGTGGCGCTGCACGGTCTGCGGGTCGTCATCTGTGAGGCGGATCGATTCTCGCGCAAAAGACCTCGCCTTCTTCCTCGACTGGCTCCTCTCCAAGGACTCCATCGCCGAGAAGAAGGTCAGCAGGGCGACGTTTTGGCGCAGGACCTCATGGATATGGGAGATATGGCCCATCGCGCCCTGTGTCGGAGAGGTCTTCGATGTCGTGTTCCTCGACGGCATCTGGCTCAAGCGCGATGCCGTCGTCCTCATCGCCTGCAGCAGAGGCCACGTCCTCGCCTGGCATCTCGCGCAGAGCGAATGCGCCGAGGCGTGGGCTGCCCTCATGATGAGGATTCCCGCGCCCTCCATGCTCGTCTCCGATGGCGCTCGCGGCCTCGCCAAGGCCGCGAGCGCGGTCTGGCCCGCAACCCGCATCCAGCGATGCACCTTCCATGCGGCGAGCCAGGTCAAAAGGCATACGACGCTCAACCCCAAGCTCGAATGCGGGCGCGAGCTCTTAGGCATCGCGAACAGGCTCAAGGACGCAAGGGACGCGGACGCCGCAGCTGCATGGCTTGCCGATTACAGCGACTGGTGCACGAGGTGGGAGCACTTCTTGCGGGAGTTCACCTTGAAGGACGGCAAGCGCCTCTACACCCACGAGCGCCTGAGGAGGGCCAGAAGATCGCCCAGCAAGCTCGTCCGCAGCGGGCAGCTGTTCACGTTCGTGGAGATGGGGCAGGAGCGCGGTGGCGCATGGGACTCCACCAACAACGCGATCGAGAGCAGGAACGCCCGGATCCGCGAGATGCTGAGGCTTCACCGGGGCTTGCCGCTGATCCATCGCATCAAGGCCATCTTCTGGTGGTGCTACATGCGCACGGAAGCGCCGCTTCCTCCAGCCGAGATCCTGCGCGTCATGCCGACGGATGACCAAGTGGACGGACTGTTCGCGTCAGCTTCGAGCAGAGGCGGGCGAGAGGACGGGGTGCCTGAGGAATACGGTTCGGGAATCGCCTGGAGCGAGTTCCATATGCCTACTGAATACAGATAGTGAGTAAACCCATAGAGCACACTTTTTGAAACATAACCCCATAACCCCAAAAGTAAAGCACCGACGATGGTGTAGGTGGACACCATGCCAGTGCTTTTCTGACTGCAAGGATAATCGCGCCTCTACTTTATGTCAATGACTTCCCGCTTCTTGTTCACAAAAACCAGCCTCCTGATCTGCCGGATGGCTTCGGCCTGCTTCCTGAGCTCTCGCTCGATCTTGAAATCAGGGACGCCCTTGATCCGCCTAGAGTCGAAGATGATGTTCCGGGACTGCCCCAGGGCGCTACGGAGGGTCTTGCGGACTTTGTCCATATCGGAACTCTGGGGAGACTTCATCTCCCACCGCTCACCGTCAACGACAACGTCGGGAGTGCGGATATGGTCGCCCTCTTGGCGCCGAAGGAACCGCACGGTCATGCCTGAAGCGGCGAGAGCCTCGGCCGTGCGCTCCTCGTGCGGCCAGACATCGACACCGGGCTCGATTATGATTACGCCTTTGCTCTTCATGCCCCTATTGTATACCCAGGGCTGCCTCTCAGCCGGCGATATGCCAGATATCCACGCTGCACCGCGAGTTCGGATGCCGGCCACGCCCGCTATCGTCTCAGAGGGGCTTGAGGGATCGACCAACCTGGAATCGATCGCGCCGATCTTACCCCACATGAACAACGACGGGGAGCCACTTATGGTGATTATGCGGCCTAACGAGAAAAATCGGGTACGAGGTGGAGACAGTAGATACCAACCATCTGGCAAGCATCTGCGGCAAGAGGAACGCCGGCAACTTCTCGCGACCTACCGTAGAGCAGGGGAGCTGATCTACGTGGATAAAGAAAATCGGAAGAGCTGGCATCCCAGACGCGGCTCCAATTGCCGAGTGGGGAAGCAGGTCTCCCGTTGAACGGCATTATACGGCGCTCAGGCGTCATTGGCAAGGCAGAAGACGCTCAGTACTGGCGGCCCTCGTGTCCGCAGCCGCTTGGGATGCCATCGAGTGGGCTTGCGCGTCCGTTAGGGCGCGAAAAAAGCCCGCCCCCGATGACGATCAGGCGAAGCGGGCTTGAGACCCCGAGGGGCACGGTTCGGTTCCGCGTCCCTCGGTTTCCGACAAGTATACACCCTATGAAAGGGGAAGGCCATGGAAGAGTACCTCTTCAAGTCCGCGACGACGGCGGCTTGATCACTAGTCAGAATGTCACTGCTCCAAAACGAATAATTAACTGGATGACACTGAAGACCAACCGTAGAGCAGCCTTTGGTGGACAACGAGGTGGCTATACCATGTAGGGGAACCTGATAATCCCGTCTTCCTTTAGGCTGCCAACTAGCGCTGAGGTTTATTGCTCTTTCGCAGCAAGAGCTCACCAACAAAACTGAACACTAAAGTAAAGGCGCCATCCTGACAAACAACCACTCAAGCGAATGAAATGCAGCGCCTAAAACTGCGGCCTCTGGATCACTGTAATCCCAACCAAATAGGACTCTCAGACGCAAACAAAATGCAGAGTTCGCTATGATGATTGCACCCAATCCAATACATAACCAAAAGAAGATTCGCTTCCTTGTCATACTACGTCGAACAACCTGCATTTGTATTAGTTCTAGCTCTTCAAGCAATACCTGCATACGATCAGCGAACACATCAAGACAGTTATCTTGAAGTAACGCATTCACGGGCACTTCAAGTGTTTCTGACAGAGAAGTTATCATATCGGCATCAGGAGCAGACAATCCTTGTTCCCATTTTGAAACTGTTGGACGCGCTACGTTTAGCCTCTCAGCAAATTTTTGCTAAGAATATCCTTTTACCTTTCGCGCTGATTTGATGCCGCTGCTAAGCATATATTTGCACCCCTTTCGTTGGGCACACTGCTTTTAGGAGGAAAATAATGCGTTGCCACAAGCAACGTAAACTAACAACAGCAAGAAACCCAAAGAAGGCGGGTTTAGGTTTGATTGAATCATTCCGTCTCTTTGGGTTTAAAAAAGCTCTATAGATCTTTGATCCAAAAATAGCTAGGATATTTGAGTGATCAATTACGAATGCTCTCTTGGTATTCTGTAGAAACTTTCTTACACCATATAGACAAACCGATACTTACCGCCAACCATAAAACGCACCTAGGAATGACGCTATCGTTATCTATTCCAAAGATAGTTTGTATCACAAAGAAACCCGAAAACCAGCTTGTTGCGGTACATATAGTAAGGACTGCTTCTTGCCTCCGCAGCTCACGGCTACGATAGCTCGCATCCTTCTTGGCAAGCCTTGCATCTTCTTTATTGATGTCCCAGATAAAACATCCCACTCCCGCACCGAACATCACCAGTGCTGCAATCACATCGAAAGATCCATATGAGAGCGTTGAAATGACGATAACGAGATTAACAAGAATGAGACCTATGGCCAACATTGCAACCTACCTTAGCGGGACTTCTTCATTTTGAATCCTGAGGAGGGAGAATATGTTTTCGTGTAACCAAACTTAGTCTGACCAACATGCTGATGTGCTTGTGCTGAACTATAGCTCCTAGGGGATGAGGATCTAGATGACTTGCCATAACTTGAATAGCTTGAACGGCCAGAGCTACTTCTTCCATACCTTGCCATTTGTTTAACCTTTCTCTTGTGGGTGCCCTTTTGCGTATAGACAATCACCCGCTGCGCTAAGTTTATTTTCTATGTTTGCATTCATTGGGCAATAAATGGGCCTACGAAGACAATCCAATGCGATCTCAACCAATAGTACTTTGCCAACTATAATTATTTGCATGCAATGTCTCTTCTGCTTGATTACCAGTCAGAATGTCACTGCTCCAAAACCAGCACACGCCGTCGAGCGTGACGAGAGGTCGCGGCATCGCCGGTACATCGGGCAATCGAACCACCGCGACATCTCGTTATCGCGCACCTTGCACATAATCTTCCTCCTCGCTACAGGTCGAAGCGACGTTCGCGCAGCTTCTCGTCCTTCTCGACCTCCGTGATCTTGCCGGCGGCAACCGCCTGATCGGCGATGAGGTTCACGAACAGCTTATCGGTGAACGACTCGTGGTTGCACAGCTTGGCGTAGATCTCCTCCTCGATCGAGTCCTCGGTCAGCATGAACACGAAGGATTTCGCGACCTCGGCGTTCACGTCGCTGATTCGCTTTCTAGCCTGCTCGAGGTCGGTGGAGGACAGGCACGGTTCCATGAATATGATCATATCCGCCGTGTACAGGTCGATGCCGGCGTTGCCCGAGTTGATCTGGGCGACGAACACCTTGCACTCGGGATCGGCCTGGAAGTCGCGCCAGACCGTCTTCTTCTCGGCCTGCGGCGTGCGACCGTTGAGCGTCTTGTGTGAAATCCCCTTCTTGCTAAGCTCGCGGCACAGGGCGCTCCCGCTCTCCGTGAAGAAGTGGAACACGACCACCTTCCCCTCGAAGTTCTCGATGGTGTCGATCGTGTACGGCACCTTCTCGCTCGCGAGCGGGTAGTAGTTTCCGTCGTCGTCGGTCACGGCGCCCGCCGCGATCATGCGCAGCTTGGCCATGCGGGCCATCGGGTTGTCCATCACCATGTCCAGGCCGTCGATGTACGACTCGAGCACTTCGTTGTACACCTTCCGGGTCGACACGGCGAACGGTTCTGGGTTGCGCTTGGCCGACCACGGCACGTGCACCACGTAGTCGGGGTTGTCGTCGGGCGCGTTCGTCACATCGGACAGGCGCACCGAGTTCGACACAGCGGACACCTCGTCGAGCAGATCGTCGGCGCATCGGTAGCCGACGATCTGGCGGGCGTAGGTGCCCGGGATCGGGCGCTCGATGCAGTAGAAGCTCTTCCATCGGTTGTAGTCGGTGTAGCCGTCGTTGAAGAACGACAGCATCGACCAGAAGTTCTCGAGATGCGAGTTGGACACGGGGGTGCCCGTCAGGAACCGGCGGAACTTCGCCCGGCGGCACAGGCCGTCGGCGTAGCGCTGCTTCGGTGTGCCCAGGATGAATCGGGCGACGTTGGAGTTTGGGTTCTTGATCTTGTGCCCCTCGTCCAGCGTGATGCCGTCCCAATCGACCTCGGCGATCTCAGTCTGGTACTTGGAGCCCTTGCGGGACAGCTTGTCGTAGTTGATGAGCGTCATCTTGTCGCGAATGGCATCCTGCCGTTCCTTGGACAGAAGCAGCGCGTTGTGATGCACGGCGCCGAGCGCTGGCAGCGGAGCGATCCAGAGCCAGCTGTCGGCCTCTCCCGAGATCAGTTTGTCCGTTGCATCGATCAGCGCTGGCAGAGTCTTACCTGTGCGCATGTCCCATAGCAGTGCGAACCTATCGTTCTCCGCTAGAAGATCGAGGCCGATCTGCTGATGATCCCTGAGCGCCAACACCGCAGCACATTTCTCCGTCAAATTCCCAAGAGCTGAGATTTCTTTACATCAAACTCGGCTTGAGAAATAACCCCATCATCGAGCAAGCCTTTTAGAGTTCTCAGATCATCCGCAACAGCAGACACAGACAGCCCCTGACTTGCAGTCTGATTTTCCCTCAAAATCCCCTCAAGTTTTGCGCAAATATCTTGTGCACTTTTGAAATCAGACCGATAGGAGAAGCTATCCTTGCTTGTCTTATGACCAATCAGGACAAGATAATGAGCAGGAACCTCATGATTTGCCAAAACAATTTTTACGCGCAAATCCGTGCACACGGGCTTTGTCTTCTTCTTTCCTGTAACTGCTCCAACAACCGCGCCTTTGCCACCGAACAAAGAATTCCCAGCAACTGCACGAGCCAAGCCTCCACTAGTGACGCTACCTCCATCTTCCAGCAGCTCGTAGCTCAAAATGTCGCTATATGCAATTAGCCGATACTTGTCCTTATCGTAGGAAAGATGCACCCTGTCTGTAATGCACATTTTCTTTTCCTGATCGTCAAAGCGCGCCCAAGTTCCAATTACATAATTTGCATTTGGAAGCATCGGGGTTCTCTTTTCCTCTAGCTGCTCTTTTCGCACCTTGTCCCGGTACTCGTTTGCACCCAAGCCTCCTTGTATGGATAAAGCTTCTCTAATTGCAGGAATAAGACTCTCTTCGTTCGCGTAGCACGATTTCGTCTTCTCGTTTAACAGCCACACATCCAACTCTAGATTTGAACCAACACTTTTTTCTCTATCTTATCGATGCACGGATAACACACTAGACCGTCAAGCGTCATGATCTTTCGACTTAGCAATCCTATCTTACAGCCGCAGATAGTACATTTGAACGCCATAGTTTTCCTTTCTCCCAAAATACTTAGCGGGCAAATATCCCAAAAGATCAGTTGCCTAACCGCCCTCTTCCCCTACCGTTCCTCAATCGGCACGTAGGGCTTGGTGCCGCGGACGGTGTTCTTGTAGGCAGGGCGGATGATGCGCTTGCCGGCGGCGATCTCCTCGAAGCGGTGAGCGGCCCAGCCGGCCATGCGGGCGCAGGCGAACAGGGGCGTGAACAGGTCCTCGGGAATGCCCATCATGGAGTAGATGAAACCAGAGTACATATCCACGTTCGCGCATAGGGCCTTGTTCGATCCCTTCTCGCGAGCAAACACCTCGGGCGTGAGGCGCTCGATGGACTTGAGCAGGTTCAGCTCGGCCTCGTACTCGGTCCCAGCGGCCAGTTGCTCGGCAAAGCGCTTCCCGATAATGGCGCGCGGGTCGGAGAGTGTGTAGACCGCATGCCCCATGCCGTACACCAGACCCGTCTTGTCGTAGGCCTGCTTGTTCACGATCTTCGCCAGATAGGCGGCCACCTCGTCGTCGTCTTCCCAGTTCCTCACGTTTTCCTTGATCTCGGCCTGCATGGCCCGCACCTGGTGGTTCGCGCCGCCATGGCGATGGCCCTTGAGCGACCCGAACGCCGCCGCGTAGGTGGAGTACGGATCGGTGTCGGACGAGGACAGCACGCGCGTAGTGAAGGTGGAGTTGTTGCCGCCGCCGTGCTCGGCGTGCAGGCTCAGCATAATGTCGAGCATGCGGGCCTCTTCCGGCGTGAAGGCGCGGTCGGGGCGCAGCATGGAGAGGATCGTCTCGGCGGTGGACTGCCCGGGCACAAAGCGGTGCATGATCATGGAGTCGTGGTGGAAGGCCGCGCGCTTGGCGTAGTAGGCGAGCACCATGATGCGCGGCAGGCGGCTGATGAGCGACAGCGCCGTGTGAATCTCATGCTCCGGCGAGCGGTTCTCAGCGCACTCGTCGGCCGCGTACAGGCGCAGGATGGAGCGGGACATCATGTTCATGATGTCGGGAGAGGTGTCCACCATAAGGGTGCTGGCCGTGAAGCCGTCGGGCAGCTCGCGCTGGGAATCGATCACCTCCACGAAGCGGGCCAGACGCTCGCGGGTGGGCAGCTCGCCCATGAGCAGCAGGTAGGCCACCTCCTCGTAGGCGAAGCGGCGCTCGGGATTCAAATCGCCCAGCAAATCATAGATATCGTAGCCGCGCAGGCGCAGGCTTCCCTCGGCCGGCATCTTCTCGCCGTCGGACACCACATAACCGTGCACGTTGGACACGTTGGTCATGCCCGCCAGCACGCCGGTCCCATCGGCGTTGCGCAGACCGCGCTTCACGTCGTAGGTCTGATAATGCTCGGGGTCGATGGTGTTCACCTGGTAGAAGTTCTCGTACAGGCGCACGCGACGCGCCTCGTCCTCGCTGATCTCGATGGGCTCGGCGCCGTCGATATCGGCGCAGTTGTCCACGCGGATAACAGCTTCGTCGATTTCCATGGCCATGGGGCTCTCCTCTCCCAGCGGGGCCGGCGATGCGGCCGCAGTGTATCAGTGTATTGTACCGTGCGAGCAAGACGCACCCGCGCCCAGCCGTAACCCCCACCCCGCTCCCACGGCGAACGGTGGCCTTTCAAAAAAGTTTGAAAAAGTCGTTGACAAGCCCCGAAGGAGATGGTTAAATAGTCGTTGCTGTTTTGAAGTGCGCCGTTACCTCAGCTGGATAGAGGGACTGACTACGAATCAGTACGTCGGGGGTTCGAATCCCTCACGGCGCACCACTTTGCATCATGAACCGCTTTCGAGCGGTTTTTTTGTAGGCCGACCAGAAAGGAACACCGTGAAGGTTCGAAAATCGAAACCTCACAGTATGTAACCTTCCGGCTCCTTCCCCGTGGCGGTAGTCGGAAGAAACGACTACTGTGCGCTGGGCCTCTGCAGCAGACAGCGCGATAAGCGCCCCGTTTGCCCATTCCTCCCAGCGCTCGCCAACGGAGGAACATCTATGCTCTATCTGTCCCAAATGATCGGGGAGCCCGTCGTCGATGCGACCGGCGAGCGCCTCGGCACCATTTCCGACCTGGCCATTTCCACGGGCGAGGTCTTCCCGCGCATCACGAGCCTGGCCTTCCAGGGCCCCGGGCGCGTGCCCTTCATGATCTCGTGGCGCAAATACGTCGACACCTTCGACGAGGACGGCATCACGCTGTCCGTGGATGCCCACGACATCCGTTTCAGCTACCTGCAGCCCGACGAGGTGCTGCTGGCCCGCGATCTCATGGACCGCCAGATCGTGGACACCCAGGGCATGAAGGTCGTGCGCGTGAACGACCTGAAGCTGTCCCAATCGGGCACCCAGCTGCGGCTGCTCGGTGCCGAGGTGGGCGTGCGCGGCATCCTGCGCGGGCTGCACCCCGTGATCGAGCGGGCCGTGGTGAACGTGGCGAAGCTGTTCCATAAGAAGGTGGACGAGCAGCTCATCGCCTGGAACTACATGGACCTGCTCGACCGCGACCTGTCGGAAGTGCAGCTGTCGGTGACCCACCGCCGCTTGGACGAGCTGCACCCCGCCGACGTGGCCGACATCTTAGAGCAGCTGGACCCCCAGCAGCGCGCCAGCGTGTTCGAGCATTTGGACGACGCCCGGGCCACCGAGGCCATCTCCGAGATGGAAGACGAGTACCAGGCCGAGTTCATCGACGATTTGCCCGATGCCAAGGCCGCCGAGCTTATCGGCAACATGGACCCGGATGATGCCGCCGACATCGTGCGCGACCTTCCCTACGAGAAGGCCGAGACGCTGCTGCGCCTCATGGGCGTGGAGGACGCTGCAGAGATTCGCCGTCTGCTCGGCTACAAGGACGGCACCGCCGGCGGCATGATGACCACCCAGTTCGTGGCCGTGCCCCGCACCTATACCGTGGGCGATACCATCGAGGTGCTGCGCGCCCTGCCCGACGACCACCCCACGGTGCACTATGTGTACGTCACCGACGAATACGGCAAGCTGCTCGGCGTGAATTCCCTGCGCACCCTCGTTCTCTTCAACGCTGACCGGCTCATGGGCGACATCATGTACGACGAGATCATCAGCTGCCTGCCCTCCGAAGAGGAGGAGGACGTGGCCGCCGACATCTTCAAGTACGACATTCCCGCCATGCCCGTGGTGGACGAGCACGGCACCCTGCTCGGCATCGTCACCACCGACGACGCCTGGGATGCCATCGAGGACGACGTGGCCAGCGACAAGACGAAGATGAGCGCCCTGTCCATCGCCGGCATTACCGTGGCGGTGCTGCTGGGACTGCTCCTGTACTCGATCATCCTCCTGCAACTGGCCGGCTCGCTGCATATCGGCGGCCTGCACTACTAGGCAAGGGAGGCGATATCCGTGAATGCGAAGAAGCGCGAGATGACCAGCGCTGCGGCGGCCCCGTCCCTCACCGGCAGCGAGCGCGAGATGGCCCGGGCCGCCTCCGAGCTGGCCGAGACCGGCATTCCCGCCAGCGAGCAGCCGGGCGTCGGCGCCAAGCGCGCGCCCAGCCGTTTGCTGCTTATCCTGGCGGCCATGGGTCCGGGCATCATTACGGCCATGGCTGGCAACGACGCCGGCGGCATCTCCACCTACTCCACGGCCGGCGCCAACTTCGGTTTCGGCACGCTGTGGGTCATCCCCATCATGTGCGTGCTGCTCATCGTGGTGGAGACCACGGCCGGGCGCATGGGGGCGGTCACCGGCAAGGGATTCGCGGCCCTCATCCGCGAGCGCTTCGGCATCCGGCTCGCGGCCTTCGCCATGCTGGCCCTGCTCGTTGGCAACGTGGCCACCACCTTCTCGGAATTCGCCGGCATCGCCAGCGGCATGGAGATGTTCGGCGTGTCGAAGTATGTCTCGGTGCCCGTGGCGGCCCTGGCCGTGTGGCTGCTGGTGGTGGGCGGCTCCTACAAGCGGGTGCAGAACGTGTTTCTGGCCCTGTCGCTCGTGTTCATCACCTATATCGTAGCGGCGTTTCTGGCCCAGCCGAACTGGGCCGAGGCGGCCCACGACACCGTGGTGCCCACCGTGGTGGGCGATGTGGGATTCATCTCGCTCGTCATCGCCATGATCGGCACCACCATCGCCCCCTGGATGATGTTCTTCACCCAGAGCAATGTGGTGGAGAAAGGCCTGACCACCAAGGACCTGTTCTCCCAGCGAGTGGATGCCGTCTCGGGCACCATCGCCGCTTGCATCGTTGCCTGGTTCATCATCGTGACCACGGGCGCAGTGCTCTTCCCCGCGGGCATCTCCATCGACTCGGCCGCCGACGCCGCCGCAGCCCTGGCTCCCTTCGCCGGCCCCTACGCCGAGGCCCTGTTCGCGGTGGGCCTCATCGCCGCATCGTTTCTGGCCGCCTGCGTGCTGCCGCTGACCACAGCCTTCGTCATCTGCGAGGCCTTCGGCTGGGAAGCGGGCGTGTCGTTCAAGTGGCGCGAGGCCCCCACGTTCAAGTCCATCTTCACCTTCGTAATCGCGTTCTCGGCCATCGTGGTGCTCCTGCCCGATGTGAACCTCTTGGCCATGATGCTGACGGCCCAGTTCGTCAACGGCGTCATTTTGCCCATCCTGCTGGCGTTTATGGCCATCATCTCGGCCGACAAGCGCATCATGGGCGCGTACCGCTCGCGCCGCGTGTCGAAGGTGCTGCTGTGGGCCACCGTCGGCGTGGTGGCCGTGCTTACGGTGGCGCTGTTCATCATGCAGCTGATGGGCCTGGCTTAGGCCAGCTTCTGCACGCGGACGGTGGAAATGCGCCGCCGACGCATGCGCTCGATGCGGAACTGGTAGCCGCCGATTTCCAGCTCGTCGCCGGGTTTGGGCACGTAGTCCAGCGTGGCCAGCAGCCAGCCGGCGATGGTTTCGTAATCGTCGGAATCGGTGACGGGCCAGCCCAGCTCGATGGCGTCGTCGGTGGAGATGCGCCCGTCGGCCCGCCACACGCCGGTTTCCACTAGGGTGATCATCTCGTCGTCGGCGTCGGTTTCGTCCATGATTTCGCCCACGATTTCCTCAACGATGTCTTCCACCGTTATCAGGC
>Ga0209064_1002832_pt1 | contig 17369 bp, 17 predicted proteins | sample Inofromicrocosms_FD_187498 | JGI IMG/M metagenome (GOLD analysis project Ga0209064, IMG submission 187498) | Mouse cecum microbial communities from Vienna, Austria - Inoculum for glucosamine and mucus D2O microcosms (SPAdes) (version 2) | ecosystem: Host-associated > Mammals > Digestive system >... | reverse complement strand
GCTTGTTTTCGAGATTTCTTCTTTTTATGAACTGTTCTTCTGTTTTCAGTGTCATCTTTTTCCACAACTTTACTTTAGACCTTTTCTGTTGTGTCTTTTTCTCTTTTTCCGGTTTTCAAAGATCGATATCGTATCGGCAACTCCGTTTCCTTCATCGCTCCCTTATAATACATCGCTTTCAATCATCTGTCAACTATTTTTTTAAATATTTTTAATATTTTTTAAATGACAGTTTTTCGATTCACAAAAGCTTACTTATATTACCTCTTTCATCAACAATTGTCAATGGTTGATAGATCTTACAGAAAAAGCACTCAGACCCTCTTAGATCCAAGTGCTTTTTAATTTATTGATCAAAAGAAGAAATCGTCTTCTTTCTTGACAGGATCGACAAGCGGTTTTCCATCCGGACCGATCAGAGGACATAATCCGCAGCCAACTCCGCCAATCACCCGGAACATATACATTGCACCTGTCTCTTTATCTTTCCAGATCTCGATTGAATTGACGACGCCTTGCGAATACACCATCTCAAAACGATTTTTATCCATTATGCCTTCGCTCCGTATTGTTCATAATACGCGTTTAGCTTAGCTTTCATCGCCTCATCGAGCTTGCCAGCCTCTTCTAAATATTCAATGACTTCTTTCATCGAGACGATCGCCGCGCACGGAAAACCATACAATTCAGACACTTCCTGCAAGGCTGTCTTATCGCCCTTTCCTTTTTCGTTGCGGTTCAAAGAGACCATCAAACCAACAATATCTAAATTCGCCGCGCCTCTTACCTTCGGCACCGTTTCTTCCATTGATTTTCCAGACGTCGTCACATCTTCGATCATGATCACCCGATCGCCATCTTGAAGCTTCGAACCAAGAAAGCTGCCTTTATCCGCGCCATGATCTTTTTCTTCTTTTCGATCCGAGCAATAGCGAACTTCTTTTCCATACAGATCATGCATCGCGATCGCCGTCACGACAGCCAAAGGGATCCCTTTATAAGCAGGACCGAAAAGTACATCAAAATCCGTTCCATACGTGTTGACGATCGCTTTGGCATAATATTCTCCAAGCTTCTTGAGCTGAGCGCCTGTTACATAGCCGCCCGCATTCATGAAGAACGGAGATTTACGACCCGACTTGAGAGTAAAATCGCCAAATTTTAATACATCCGAATCCAACATGAATTCGATAAATTCTTTTTTATACGCTTCCATTTAACCCTCCATGATCTCTTCGATTTGAGTATAGGTCGCTTCTGGATCAGCGGACTTTGTGATCGAGCGCCCCACCACGATATAGTCGCACCCTTCTTCTTTCGCTAAAAAAGGCGTCGCCACCCGCTTTTGATCATCCACCGAATCCGAAGCAAGACGAATTCCTGGCGTCACTGTCAAGAAATCTTCTCCACACGCTTCATGGATCGCCCTTGCCTCATGCACCGAGCATACAACGCCATCCAAACCCGCTTCTTTCGCGTTTTTCGCGTAATGCCGCACGCAATCCAGCACATCGCCAGGAATACCTAGCTCCTCGTTCATCGCCTCTTTTGAAGTCGAAGTCAATTGAGTCACGCCAATACAAAGCGGACGCTTTTTGCCTTTGGCCCCCTCTTCCAATCCTTCGATGGCCGCCTTCATCATGGCGATGCCCCCAGAACAATGGACATTGGTCATATCGACGCCAAGCTTGGCTAAGTTTTTCATGCCCCCCTTGACGGTATTCGGGATATCGTGCAGCTTAAGATCCAAAAAGACATGATGGCCCATCGCCTTGACTTTTTCTACGATGCCTAGACCGCACGCGTATGTCAATTCCATGCCGATCTTGACATAAATCGGATGATCAAATTGCTTTAAAAAATCTAAAACCTCTTTTTCGCTTGAAAAATCAAGCGCTACGATCGTCTTACTCATCTTTAAAACTCCTTCCTACCGCTTCTTGCAGCGATCGATAGCCATACCGCTCTAAAACAGATGGCAACTCTTCAATGATCGTTTTACAAACATAAGGATCGACAAAGTTTTGCGCGCCCACTTCAACGGCGCTCGCCCCCGCGTTTAAAAACTCGAGCACATCTTCGGCGCAGGTGATCCCTCCCACCCCGATGATCGGAATATTCACGGCTTGCGCCACTTGATAAACCATTCGGATCGCGACCGGCTTGATAGCCGGCCCAGAAAGTCCGCCTGTTTTATTGGCTAAAAGCGGCTTGCCCGTTTTTAGATCGATCCGCATGCCCAAAAGCGTGTTGATGAGCACAAGCCCATCGGCCCCCGCTTCTTCGACAGCTTTGGCGATCTCGACGATATTGGTCACATTGGGGGAAAGCTTAACATAGACAGGTTTTGTGGCGGCCTCCTTGCACAATTTGGTCACATGGGCCGCCAATACAGGATCTGTGCCTAAGCCGATTCCGCCATGCTTCACATTGGGACACGAAATATTGAGCTCATACGCTTTGATCACAGGCTGATCGTTGAGCTTTTGAATGACTTCGACATAGTCTTCTTCGCACGCCCCAGCCACATTGGCGATGATTTCCGTATCGTAATTGGCCAAAAAAGGCAGTTCGTTCTCGATGATCGAGTCGACCCCTTTATTTTGAAGGCCGATCGCATTGAGCATGCCCGAAGGCGTTTCCGCGATCCGAGGTGTAGGATTGCCCGCTCGATATTGAGGAGTCGCCGATTTGATCGCGAGCCCCCCAAGCAAAGAAAGATCGTAAAGCGCAGCGTACTCTTTTCCAAACCCAAAACAGCCGCTGGCAGGGATGATCGGATTTTTTAAAGAAAGTCCTGGCAGTTCTACATGCAAATCGATCATAGCTTCACCTTTCCGATCAGAAAGACCGGTCCATCTTTACAAACGCGAGCCACGCCTCCTTCGACAAGCTCGACAACACAACCCATGCACGCGCCAATGCCGCATGCCATTCTAGCCTCGAGCGAGACATAGCCTTCTTTCGCGCTCGCATCAATTGCTTTGAGCATAGGAAGCGGCCCGCACGCCAATACGAAATCTGGCTCGATCGCATGCTCTTTTAAAGCGTCCATAATCGTTCCTTTGACTCCATAGGAGCCATCCATCGTGCTCACGTACACTGAGCAGCCCAGTTGTTCAAATTCATCGACATAAAAGACATCCTTTTTTGAATTGAAGCCAAGCACGACTTGCACGTTCGTATTCTTGTTTCGATATTGTTTCGCACATTCATATAAGGGTGGTACGCCAACGCCACCTCCTGCAAGAAGAACCGTATCCCTATTCTCGATCGGAAAGCCTGTGCCGCATGGACCGAACAAATCGATCGTTTCGCCAGCTTTCATTTTGGACATGACCTTTGTGCCATCGCCAAGCACTTTATATATGATCGTCAAGATTCCTTCTTGGATCTCGCAGATCGAGATTGGGCGTCGCAAATAGTAGCCAGGCACTTGGATCTCTACAAATTGGCCTGGCGCGCTTTGAGAAGAGAGTGTCGTTTCGATTTCCATCTTATAGACTTGGTCGGCGATTTTTTGATTCGAAAGAATTTTCGCTTGTTCTTGGATCATTTTATTTTCCCATTTCATTCATCGAGACCATCGAGAAGCTCAACGACTCGAGCACTTTCAAAAGAATCGCGGCCGTATCGAGCGAAGTCATGCATGAAATGCTGTTTTCAGCCGAAACACGGCGGATCAAAAAGCCATCGGCTCTTGAGTTTTTATTTTTTTGCGACATCGTATTGATCACGAAGTTGACTTTGCCCTCACGAATGATGTCGACCACGCTATTGTCGGAGCCCTCTTCGATCTTGTCGACTTCATGGACGAACAAGCCATGATCGCGCAAAAATTGAGCCGTTCCTTTCGTGGCGTACAAGCCATAGCCAATGCTCGCAAAACGCTTCGCTAAAGAGAGCGCGTCTTCTTTGTCTTCGTCCGCGATCGTAAGCAGCACATTGCCATGCGTCGGAACTTGGATGCCGCTTGCCACAAGCGCTTTGTAGAGCGCTTTTTCAAGCGAAATATCCGAGCCAAGCGCCTCGCCTGTCGATTTCATTTCTGGGCCGAGCACCGTATCGACTCCACGCAATTTGGCGAACGAGAAGACTGGCGCTTTGACAAAGACCCGATTTGGATCGTCTGGCAAATAGCCTGGCGTGATGCCTTGATCGATCAGCGTTTCGCCCATGATCGCCTTGGTCGCGATACTCGCCATTGGCACGCCAGTGATCTTGGAAAGGAATGGCACCGTTCTTGAAGAGCGCGGATTGACTTCAAGCACATAGACTTTATCGTCCTTATCGACAATAAATTGAATATTATACAGTCCGATAAAATGGAAGCCTCTTCCGATCCGTTCTCCATAGTCTATGATCGTATCTTTGGCTTTTTGCGAGATCGTCTGGGTCGGATAGACGGAGATCGAGTCGCCAGAATGGACGCCAGCCCGTTCGATATGTTCCATGACCCCAGGAATATAGACGTTTTCTCCATCCGCGATCGCGTCGATTTCGAGCTCTTTTCCGACAATATATTTGTCGACAAGGATCGGCGCGTCATGCGAGATTTCTTGGACGGCTGTGGCCATGTATACTTTTAAGTCGTCATCGTTATGCACGATTTCCATCGCCCTGCCTCCAAGCACGTAGCTAGGACGTACAAGGACTGGATAGCCGATCTTGTTGGCGATCACGAGCGCTTCTTCCACGGTGGTCGCGGTTTCGCCTTTTGGCTGCGGAATATCGAGTTTATGCAGCATTTCTTCGAATTCGTGGCGGTCTTCGGCGCGGTCGATATCTTCCAAAGAAGTTCCTAAAATCTTTACTCCATGTTCGACGAGCGAATCGGCCAAGTTGATGGCGGTCTGTCCGCCAAATTGCACGATCACGCCAAGCGGTTTTTCCAATTCGATGACGTGCATCACATCTTCGGTCGTCAATGGCTCGAAATAAAGTTTATCGGAGATCGAAAAGTCGGTCGAGACTGTTTCTGGGTTGTTGTTGATGATAATCGCTTCATAGCCTTCGTTTCTTAGCGTCTCTACACAATGGACGGTCGCGTAGTCGAATTCGACACCTTGTCCAATTCGGATCGGTCCCGAGCCAAGAACGACGATCTTCTTCTTATCCGATGGGATCGATTCGTTTTCTTCTTCGTACGTCGAATAGAAATATGGCGTGGCGCTCTTGAATTCACCTGCGCATGTATCGACCATTTTATAGACAGGAATAATGTGGTTTTGTTTACGTAGATCGTAGATCGCTTTTGGGGTCGTATTCCAGATGCGCGCGATATAGCTATCGGAAAAGCCATAGGTCTTGGCTTCTTTAAGCAGAGCGATGTCGTTTGGATGTTCTTTGAGTTGTTTTTCGAGATCGATGATGCGTTGAATATGGGCCAAGAAGAATGGATCCATTTTTGTGATTTCATGGATCGTTTCGGCGCTGTTTCCATTGCGCAACCACTGGGCGATCGCGAAAATGCGGGTGTCGTCGGACTTTTTGATTTCTTCTAAAAGCTCTTCATCGGATAAGTCGAGCATTTCTTTCTTTTCTAGGTGGTCGACTTTCATTTCTAAGGATCGTACCGCCTTCAAAAGAGATTCTTCCATCGTTCTTCCAATCGACATCACTTCGCCTGTCGCCTTCATTTGCGTGCCTAAATGGCGGTCGGCGTTCGGGAACTTGTCGAATGGGAAGCGGGCGAATTTGCTGACGACATAATCGATGGCGGGCTCAAAGCACGCGTAGCTCGTTTTCGTGATCGGGTTGAGGATCTCATCGAGCGTCAATCCAACCGCGAGTTTCGCGGAAATTTTGGCAATCGGATAGCCTGTCGCTTTGGAGGCGAGGGCTGAAGAGCGGGATACGCGTGGATTGACTTCGATCACATAGTATTTGAAGCTCTTTGGATCGAGAGCGAGCTGCACGTTGCATCCCCCGCAGATCTTAAGGGCGCGGATGATCTTGAGCGAGGCGGAACGAAGCATTTGATTTTCGTGGTCGGTGAGCGTTTGCACAGGAGCCACGACGATGCTATCGCCCGTATGGATGCCGACAGGATCGACATTTTCCATGTTGCAGACGACGATGGCGTTGTTGTTGGCGTCGCGCATCACTTCGTATTCGATTTCTTTATAGCCGGCGATGCTTTGCTCGATCAAGCATTGATGGACGGGCGAGATCTTGAGGCCCGCTTCGCAAATTTCACGCAATTCTTTTTCATTGTCGGCAAATCCGCCACCCGTTCCTCCTAGTGTGTAGGCTGGGCGCACGACGACTGGATATCCGAGTTTTTGGCAAAACTGAACGGCTTCTTCGACCGTATGGACGATCGTGCTTTCAGGCACTGGTTCTTCGATTTCTTGCATGAGGGCTCGAAAGAGTTCGCGGTCTTCGGCGCGGTTGATCGCTTGCAGGTCGGTTCCTAAAATTTCAACGCCAAACTCGTCTAAAATCCCGTCTTCATGCAGGTCGACGACTAAGTTGAGTCCTGTTTGTCCGCCTAACGAGCCTAAGATCGCGTCGGGGCGTTCTTTATAGATGACTCGTTTTGCGAAGTCGAGTGTGATCGGTTCGATATAGACGCGGTCGGCGATCGTCGTATCGGTCATGATCGTCGCTGGGTTCGAGTTGATCAAAATGACTTCGTAGCCTTCTTCGCGTAGCGACTGGCACGCTTGGCTGCCGGCATAGTCGAATTCGGCAGCTTGTCCAATGACGATCGGGCCGGAGCCGATCACAAGGATCTTATGGATGTCTTCTCTTTTAGGCATGGTGTCCCTCCTTGTCCATCATATTGATAAATTCATCGAATAAGTCTCTTGCGTCTTCTGGTCCGGCACTCGCTTCTGGGTGGAACTGGACAGAAAAGCAAGGGTATTGGGTATGGCGCACACCTTCGCAGCTTTTATCGTTGAGCGCTTGGTGGCTTAGTTCGAGTGGCGTGTTTTCGAGCGAGTCGATGTCGACGGCGTAGCCATGGTTTTGCGAGGTGATCTGGACTTTTCCTGTCGCTAGATCGATTACTGGATGGTTTCCGCCGCGGTGGCCGAATTTAAGCTTGTATGTCTTGGCTCCGCAGGCCAGAGAGATGAGCTGATGGCCTAGGCAGATGCCAAAGACGACAGTATGCGGAATGAGCTGGCGGATCGTTTCGATCGTTTCGGGAAGATCTTCTGGGTTGCCTGGTCCATTGGTGAGCATGACGCCATCGGCATGGTAGGAGAGGATCTTTTCGGCTGGCGTGTTCCAAGGAACGACGATCAGATCGCAGCCGCGTTTCGAGAGTTCTCGCACGATGCCAAGTTTCGCGCCAAAATCCATGAGGACGACTTTTTTTCCTCGATTTGGGATCGGGAAGATCTTGTCGGAGGCGACTCGTTTGACTTGATCGTGCAAATAGTCTGTTTCTTTGAGTTGTTTGACGATCGCGTCGATGTCGGCGTCTGGATCGGCCATCGTGGCTTTCATGACGCCTTGATCGCGCAATTTGCGGGTGATGGCGCGAGTATCGATCCCATAGATGCCTGGGATGTTTTCGCGGACTAAAAAGTCGTTGAGCGTTTCTTGAGCGCGCCAATTGCTTGGAGCGTCGCAATAGTCTTTTATGACAAAGCCGAAGACGGCTGGCACGATGCTTTCATAATCGTCGCGGTTGATTCCATAGTTTCCAATGAGCGGATAGGTCATCATGACGATTTGTCCGCAATATGAATTGTCGGTCAAGATTTCTTGATAGCCTGTCATCGAGGTGTTGAAGACAAGTTCTCCGATTTGAAAGTTGTCGCTTCCAAACGCTTTTCCTTTATACACACTTCCATCTTCTAAGATCAGCAGTCTTTCTTTCATTTTTTTATCCTTTCCAAACTCGTTGTCCATCGACATACGTTTCTACTATTTGGGCGTGCACCTTTTGTTGGTCAAAGGGTGTGTTTTTTCCCATCGATTCGAATTTTGAGGCGTCGATCTTTGTTTCGTGTTCGAGATCTACAAGGATCAAGTCGGCTTTTTTGCCTTCTTTGATTTCGCCTCGATCGAATAAGCCGAATCGATAGGCAGGGGTGGTGGCCATCCAGTTGACAAGTTGGGCTAATGTCCATCGTTTTTGTTTCCATACAAATTCCGTATAAAGAAGCGGGAAGCTTGTTTCTAAGGATACGATCCCGAATGGCGCTTTTTCCATGCTTCTTGCTTTTTCTTCGGCTGTATGAGGCGCGTGGTCGTTGGCGATCAGATCGAGAACTCCGCTTTCCAAGCCTTGGATGAGGGCCATCCGATCTTCATGGCTTCTAAGGGGCGGATTCATTTTCCAGTTGGGCCCCTGCACATCTTTGTCTTCTAAGAGGAGATGATGGGCTGTTACTTCACCGGAGACGTCCAAGCCTTGGTCTTTAGCTTTTTGAAGGGCTTTGACGCTTTCTTTGGCCGAGATGTGGCAGGCGTGATAGCGGTTTCCAATGTCTTGAACGAGTTCGAGGTCGCGGATGAGCTGTTCGCTTTCGCAAGCGGAAGGAATGCCGATCCAGCCTTTTTCTTCGTTGATCTTGGAGGCGTGCACGGAGGCGTTAGGGGCCCGATAGTTCATGTCTTCGGTATGGCATGAGAAGAGGACATCGTTTTCTTTGGCAGAAAGCATCGCTTCTTTCATGATTTCTTTGCTGGCTACGCCAACCCCGTCGTCGGAGAACCATTCGATTCCTAGTTTTTTAAGGGAAGCGTAATCGACGATTTCTTGTCCAGCTTCGTTTTTGGTGATGGTCGCGAATGGATAGACGTGCACGATCGCTTCTTTTTGGATCAGATCGAGGTAGTCTTTCATGACTTCTTCGCTGCTTGGAAATGGCAGTACGTTGGGCATCGCGAAGATCGTCGTGAATCCGCCTGCGGCTGCAGCTCTCGTTCCGGTCTTGATCGTTTCTTTTTCGCTATGTCCTGGCTCGCGCAAGTGGACATGGACATCGACAAGGCCTGGCAAAATGGTCAGGTTCGTAGCGTCGATCACTTCTTCACAATTGGAAGTGTCAAGATCCGTTCCGATCTTTTGGATCGTTTCATCGAAGAGCAGATCGACTTTTTGAAGTTCTCCATCAATGAGGATGGTTCCATTTTTTATGCATTTCATATATATATATATATTCCTCTTTAGTCTTTGAAATAGGAGTAGCCGAAGGCGCGTTTGATCACGGCCTTGCGGACAAGGACGCCGTTTTCCATTTGTTTGAAAATACGGCTTTGCGGACATTCGACAAGGGAGTCGTCGATTTCGACGCCTCGATTGACGGGGGCTGGGTGCATGATGATGGCCTGCGGTTTCATCATTTTATAACGTCTTAGATTCAGTCCATACAGGTCGAGGTAGTCTTCGTCGCTCATTCCTTCTAGGCTAGCGCCTCTTTCTTTTTGGATGCGAAGCATCATGACGACATCGGCCCACTGTACGCCTTCGTCCATCGAGATCGTTGGATAGCCTTCTCTTTCCCATTCTTTAGGTCCAGAAAAGAGCACGTTGGCGCCTAGGCGTTCGAGCGCGTCTTTATTGGAGGCGGCTACGCGCGAGTGCGCGATATCGCCGCATATGAGAACATTCAAGTTTTCGAATGTATTGAATTCGTCATAGATCGTATAGAGGTCGAGCAGACATTGGGTCGGGTGGTTTCCTTTCCCATCGCCTGCATTCAGGATCGGGATCTTGATTTCTTCGAGCTCTTTGAAATATTCATCTTGCGGATGACGGACGACGAGCACTTTATAGCCAATGGCTTCAAAGGTCTTGACTGTATCGTAGAGGCTTTCCCCTTTAGTGACGGAGGAAGAAGCAGAATTGAAGTCTGCGACTTGGCATCCGAGCTGGTATTCCGCGCTTTCAAACGAATAGTGCGTTCTTGTCGAAGGTTCAAAAAAAAGATTAGCAACCAATGCGTTATGCATTGGTAAATGCCAATCTTGTTGGGAAATATTAAAAATTCTAGCCTCATGAAGGATATTCATGATCTCTTGGGTACTTAGATCTTGCATCGATAGTAATGAACGTGTATTCATAGAATCCCCCTCTAAAAAAAGAGAATCTTCCCTTTTGTCCGTCCTATTCTAACACAAAGGAATTATAGTTTCTATAGTTTTTTTCGAATTGAATAGGGCACGTCGGTGATGGGAATTTCTTCCCAGGAAAGAACGCCTCGAAATGGCTTTACTTCAAGGGCCAATATCGTTCCATCGTCCAGGGTGGTGTCGGATCCAAATGTGATCTCTTTTTCTTCGCCTTTTTCATTGATGCATAAAAGCGTATAGCTGTACTTCATGTTTCCGTTTCCTGAAAAATCGAAGACGCCATGGTCTTCGTTGAGCTTGGCTTGCGAGGCGTCTACTTTTGTATACCACGCTTGGCTTGGCGCGCATCCGCTTAGCACCAACAGCAATAAAAATAAACCTATTAAATCTATGATTCGTTTCATAAACATGCTTCTCCTTTTTTCTTTATTATCTAAAAAAAGAGGAGGAAGCGAGCTTACAGTGGGCTTACATTTGTGTCATTTTACATTTTTTATGTTGCACTATTCGCACTCGATCCTCTAACGGGATAGTATACTATGGATATACGAAATGGAGGAGATTCAATGTCTATATTCTTAAATATCTTTACTTCTTTGCCATGGAACAACTTTTATGGCGTATTTAGCTTTATCTGGTATGTCCTGCTCGTTCTTGGATTGTATCAAACGTTTGAAAAGGCGGGAGAGCAAGGATGGAAAGCGATCATTCCGATCTATAATCTCTATATTTGTTTTCAGATCGCAGGTAAGCCAAGCTACTTTTTAGTGTGGGCCGTTTTGGGCTTGATGGGCGGGCTTTGTTCTTGGCTGTCCGGTTTTGCGCTTCTGTTTTGGTTGGGCGCTTTCAGCTGGATCCTTTCGATCCTTTCGATGCTCGTGCTCGCCTACATGTGGTATAATTTGGCGCTCTCTTTTGGATATGACTTTTTGTTCGCGCTTGGTTTGATCTTTTTGAACCCGATCTTCATCATGATCTTAGGCTTTGGCGCTTCTCGGTATAGAGGCTCATTCTATTGATTCTATCGTTTCTTTTTTGTGTTACACTAAGTTTGAGGTGAAAACACAATGAGTTTATCAATGAAGGAAGCGATCTATACGCGCCATACCGTTCGTCAATATAAAAAGAAAGCGATTCCCCAGCCAATCTTAGACAAGCTTTCGAAACGGATCGAACAAGTGAATCAAACATACAACACAAAAATCAGTCTCAAATGCGACCAAAAAGACGGCCTTTTCCTGCCTCTTCGCTATGTGATCGCCAAAAACGCGATCAATTATATGATCTTAGCTTCGGATGATCGCATTCGAGCAGACGAGAATATTGGCGAAGCGAGCGCCGACCTCATGCTTTACGTCCAAACGCTTGGCTTGAATACATGGTGGATCGGCGGAACATGGAACCACAAAAAAGTCAAAACGCAAGCGCAAGCCGACCATGTGATCGGGATCCTCGTCTTTGGGTATGGCGAAACCTCTGGCAAGCCGCATCCTTCCAAAAACAGCAGAGAAGTCAGCCTCTATGAAGGAAAAGAGCCCGATTGGTTCCGGAAAGGTGTCGACGCGGCCCTTCTTGCCCCAACGGCTTTGAACAAGCAAAACTTCTTTTTACAAGGCAAAGGCGATGAAGTTTCCATCCATACCAAAGAAGCCGCCTTTTCTTTGGCCGATCAAGGGATCGTCCGCTACTTTTTTGAACTTGGAGCAGGCAAAGACAATTTTAAATGGATCTATTGAAAACACGAAGCACAAGTCTTCGTGTTTTTTGTCGAGTGACTAGACAAAAAAATGTCTAGTTTTGTCGAGTCGTTAGCTTTGTGTTTCTGCCTTCTGCAATGTATATCAACTTTTTCGTATCAAGAAGTTGATTGATCGTTTTGCGTAACTTCGCGCTAATTCCTTTATATCCCATCGCTTGTGCAAGTTCTGTGAGCGTTAACGCATCGTTCGAGAGTATCGATAAAATTTTTTGCTCATAGGCTTCTTTCTTTTTATCTTTAGAAGAAGTATGGTCAAACGCTGGATGGATTGGAATCTTTACGGAAAGAAATGTTCGATTTGGATCGCTTTCGATTTGAAAAAGAGGAGATCCATTTTTCTTTAAAGCTAAGATCGCATTCGGAAAGCCAGTATTTCTTCCTTCAATCAGCTTTAGTTCTTTAAGAAAATCTCCAATTCGGCGATTTCGATAAACACGAGCTCTAATCTTGTATTTATAGATATCCTCATCTCGAATGCTCATATCAAATCCTGGATGACTCGTGATCTCTATCTCATTCATAGATATTCTTACCGTAATTGGTTCTTTGATTTGATAGGAACGATGATAAATGGCATTCGATAAAATTTATTCGATCGCTTCAAAAGGATAATTGACAATACGTACCGCTTCTGCTTGATTAGGCATCTTGATCGTCTTTTCTTGGATCAATTGTAGTTGAAGATAATGAAGCGCATCTTTTAACTGGTTCTGGATCGGTCCTGTAAACGTCTTTTCAATCATATTGTTTCCACTTGAATCTGGAATAAAAACGACTTCTAATCTTGCATAACGAAAATATTTCTCAGGATGCTTCGAAAACATCAAGAGTGCCACGTTAAGTGGATGTTCATCTTCCAAAGGCCCACTTACGATTTGCATGTTTCTAGCCAACTCATGCAAAGAGAGCGCATTCGAGCTGGCATAAAGCGAACTATTCACTTCTTGTGACATCCTCCCCCACCTAAGCTAACGCTTAGAGGTGGGGGCTTCCTTTCGCATGATTGCGAACAGTCGGTTCTCGTTCGATAGCACCAAGGTGCTAAGCATAAGCAAGCTAACCCCGTGTGTCCCACGGTTTTTTATAGATCGGCTATGCGTTTACAAGCCGCATACCCTCGTTTCTGATATTTATCGCGGCATTTACATCCCGATCATGGCGAGTTCCGCATTCGGGGCAATCTCACGCACGAACGTTAAGATTTTTAGTTGCTGTATTTTTATAACCGCACACATTGCAGATCTGACTGCTTGCGAAATACTTATCAACTTTTACAAGTTTTTTGCCTGATTCTTCAAGTTTGTACTGTAGGAATATTATAAACATTCCCCAGCCGTTGTCAGCAACGGACTTGCCGAAATTCAAGCATTGCGACATCACTTTCATATCCAGATTTTCAATACATACACAATCATAAGCGTTGGCGATCTGTCTTGAGCGTTTGTGCAGAAAATCTCTTCTTTGATTTGCGACCTTTTCGTGAAGTTTTGCAACTTTGATACGCTGTTTGTCACGGTTTTTTGAGCCTTTCTGCATTTTTGAAAGTTTCCCCTGTTCACGTTTCAGCTTTTTCTCGGCACTTCTGTAGTATCTTGGATATTTTGGCTCATTTCCGTTGCTGTCCTTGTAAAGCTCGCGCATGGAAAAATCCAATCCCAAAAAGCTATGCAGTTCTGTTTCCTGTACTTGGTTTTCATACTCGAACAAAACGCTTGCATAATATTTTCCGCTTGGTGTCTGATTGATCGTAACAGATTTCAGCCTGTAATCAGACGGAATGTTTCTATGCTGTTTCAGCTTTACAAAACCGATTTTCGGCAATTTTATACAGCAGTTTTCGATAGCGACAGAACCTTTTTGATTATTTGTAGTGTAAGATCTTCTGTTTCTATGTTTTGATTTGAATTTCGGAAAGCCGACTTTAGGACTTCTGAAAAAGTTGTTATACGCTTTTTGCAGGTTCATTTGCGCATTGGCAAGTGCCAAACTGTCCACTTCTTTCAGCCACTCGAATTCCGATTTATATTGAGCAGGAGTGTTATTGAGTTTTTGTTTGGTTTCTTCGTAATACTTGATTTTATCAGAAAGCATTCGATTATAGATAAATCTTACACAGCCAAAAGTCTTGGCAAACAAAACTTTTTGCTCCGAGTTTGGATAGATTCTGAATTTATACGCTTTGTTCGCCATTATTTTCACCTCTTTTTTCGTCTGATTTTATTATATAGTATTTTTCAGTTTTGTTACCATTTATGCGGGACGTAATTCATCCCCCCTTTAGAAATGGGGGACTTCTTGCTGCAAAAGGTTAAAAACCCGAGGAACAAGTCTTCGTGTTTTTTGTCGAGTGACTAGACAAAAAAATGTCTAGTTTTGTCGAGTCCAACAAAAAAAGACACCACGCAGGTGTCTTTTTATTCGATTCCTAAATACTCTTTGAGAGCAGGAATGGCTTTTCGTCCATCGTGATAGCCTAAATAATAGAGCTTTCCAAGCTTTTCGATATCTTTTTCCAAACGAGAGACTTCGATATGTTCACTTGGCGCGATCGAAAACAAGCGTTTGCGACGATGCAGCCTAGCGATCTCATCGCATTGCTCATTGTAGGCTTCGTTGCTTCGCGCATATGATTCACAAAATTCGGGATGATTGTAGAACACCGTATGAAACGCCTTCTTTTCTTTATCGCTCATTGGCGGCTTTCTAAAAAAGTCGGGATTCGTCTTGATCACGACAACATGCTCAAAGCCTTGATCGATCGCCCACTGAAACGGGATCTTATTGGCGCAGCCCCCATCCAGATACGAGTGCTCTCCAATTTGGACCGCTCTTGAAAAAACAGGCATCGAAGCCGAAGCTTGGACCGCCTTATAAATATCTTCGACCTCTCCTTTTTCTAAAAATTCCGCTTGTCCTGTTTCAATATTGGTCGCCACCGCCACAAACCGTCTAGAAGGATCTATGAACCGCTCTTCATCAAACGGGTCTTCTTCATTAAAATCCGTGAAAGCGAAATTGAATCCAACAACACCGCCTTCCTGCAACAAAGCTTTGGATCCCACATATCTTGGATCGTGCCGATATTCAAGATTCAATCGGGCGGATCGTCCAATTTGCCCAGAAACATAATTCATTCCATTCATCGCTCCAGCCGAAGTTCCGATCGTCGTCTGAAAGTTCAATCCCGCCTCCATCAACGCGTCCAGAACACCAGCCGTGTACAAGCCTCGAAACGCCCCGCCCTCTAACACGAGACAGCCATCTATGATTTTTTCGCTCGCCCTTCTTTTAGGAAGGTATACGAGTCCAGAGTAGACTTTATTGTTGTTCAAAAGAACACCTCCCATCCTAAATCGCAACTATCGTATCATATACGTCAAGTCAATTGAGCGAACAATCGTGTAAGAAACAAAAAAATTCAAATTAAGTCTTGCTTTTTAGTGGAAGATTCGATATCATAATTGAGTAAAAAGATTTAGTGACGATAGAGAAGTGGAAATACCTGTTCCCGTCCCGAACACAGAAGTCAAGCACTTCATCGCCGAAGGTAGTTGGCCTTGCGCCTGCGAGAATAGGACGTTGCTAATTCTTTTTTTTTGCGTTTTAACACTAAAAAAGGCTCTTCCGAAGAAGAGCGAGAATAAAGGCAGAGTCGATGTTTCTCCTAGAAGAGACTTACATCTTCCCAAATGTTGAATAGAACATCAAGTTCTACACAGCTACTATTCTTTATTAAAAGATTACAAAGAAATGTGCCAAGGGGAAGAGATGAGAATCGCTCTTTGCCTTACAGTGTTACTATACCACGTTCTAAACGTCATACAATTTATATGCCCAAAAGCTTTTGAATTGCTCAAAACTCCATTCTTTCTATAATGAAACTATGAAATACACAATGATCCAATACTTCGAATGGTACTATCCATCCGATCGATCCCTCTATAGAAAAATCATTTCCGAATCTTCTTCCTTGGCGAAAACAGGCTTCAACATGCTTTGGATGCCTCCTGCCTATAAAGGAGCCGCCGGCATCAGCGATGTCGGCTATGGCCCATACGACCTTTACGACCTAGGTGAATTCAAACAAAAAGGCAGTCAAAGCACAAAATATGGCACCAAACGCCAATACCTCAAAGCCATCCAATCTTTGCAGAATAAAGGGATCTTTGTGCTGGCCGATATCGTATTCAACCATAAAATGGGCGGCGACACGCTCGAAAGCGCGATCGCCCAAACGGTCGATGGCTGGAATAGGAACAAAGTCATCGAACCCGAACACGAAGTCGAAACATGGACCGGCTTCACATATCCCGAACGCAAAGGCACGTACTCCACATTTTGCTGGAATCACACCCACTTTACCGGAACCGACTATGACGCCAAGACCAACACGAACGCCATCCTCCTCTTTCAAGGCAAGCACTGGAACGAACACGTCAGCCAAGAAGAAGGAAACTATGACTATTTAATGGGTTGCGATGTCGACTTCCACAACCAAGAAGTGATCCAAGAACTGTATGCGTGGGGAAAATGGTACACCCAACAAAGCCAAGTCGATGGGTTTCGTCTTGACGCGATCAAAAACATCGACTCCTCCTTTTTTCCTTGCTGGCTCGCCGAAATGCACCGATATGGAAACCACCCCAATTTTACGATTGGCGAATATTGGACAAGCAACGTCTACGAACTCCAACAATATTTAAAAGACTGCAATTTTTGCATGCGCCTGATGGACGTGCCCCTCCACTACCATCTCCAGCAAGTCTCCATGTCCAATGGAACCTACGATATCCGCAAGATCTTTCATGAAACACTCAGCCGATTGGATCCCTACCATTCGATGCAGTTTGTCGACAACCACGACACCCAAATTGGCCAAGCCCTAGAGAGCTGGATCCTCGATTGGTTCAAGCCCCAAGCGTACGCCACCATCCTGCTCTACGATTGCCAATGCCCATGTGTCTTTTATGGCGATTATTATGGCATCCCCCACGACAACAAGGCACCCGTTCCTTTTTTAAGAGAAATGGTCTGGATTCGCGCCAATCTTCTTTCCGACAATATCGTCAACCTCATGGACGACGATCCGCAGAAAGCGTGCTGGATGGCGTATGGACCTCATCCTGTGATCGTCCTCTATACGATCGCGGACTGGAAAGAAAAATCATTTTGCGAACCAAATTACGCCAATCTAACACTAGAAGACGCGCTCGATCCAACGAACCAAGTCAAATTCGACGCCCAAGGAAACATCAAGATCACCTGTCCGCCCGGAAAGATCTCGATCTATCTTTTAGACAAAGACGCCTTAAAGCTGCACAAAGCGATCCAGTAAAAACAAAAGCAGAAGGAACTTACTGATAAGCTCCCCTAATAGTAGACACGCCAAACAACTAAATTTGGAGGTCCTATTAGGGAGCTTTTTATATGGGAAGAAAATCAAATTACACTATAGATTTTAAATTATCTGTTGTTGACCGCTATTTAAATAAAGGAGAAGGATCCGTCACGATTGGAAAAGATTTAAATCTTAATCCAAACACTGTATTGAAATGGGTAAAACAATTTCAAA